>Ga0209515_10005233_pt1 | contig 16961 bp, 20 predicted proteins | sample Subgroupgradi54m_FD_187454 | JGI IMG/M metagenome (GOLD analysis project Ga0209515, IMG submission 187454) | Subsurface groundwater microbial communities from S. Glens Falls, New York, USA - GMW60B uncontaminated upgradient, 5.4 m (SPAdes)... ...
CATTTAGCTTCATAGCCCTTTTCTTGGGGAATCAAATAATGGATTGGCATTTACATCTTTCTTTCTGAAGCCAAATTGTTACTTGACAAGAGTTTTTAGTTATGCAAATAATAGATAGTAACGAAATTTTAATGAAAAAATTCCTGCCCAAATCTGTTAATAATCCCCAAGGTTTTACCCTTATTGAATTATTGATTGTTGTTTCTATTGTTGCTATCTTGTCTGTTGTAGCAATTGCTTTATTCAGTAATGTCCAAGCGGATGCAAGAGATGCAAAAAGAAAAGCAGAGCTTTCAGCTATCTCTAATGTTTTGGAAGTAAATAAAAAATCAACCGGATATCAACCAATATTTTACACTGAATTTGGAGGAAATTCTTTCCCGGGTGGTACTTCGCCTAATCAAACAAATGCTCAAGATCCTCAGAACTATGCTTATTGTATTGCTGCATCATCAGGTGTAACAAATCCAGCTGCAAGTGAGTTTACTACTACCCCACAATGTACAAATGCCAGCTTTGTTCTAATTGGTGGTGCTACTCCAGCTGCAGATTCAGCCAGTTATAAAATTTGTACAAGACTTGAAAATCGGGGAAATCCTTTAGTATACTGCACAACAAACGTACAGTAATCTTCTGATGCGAGGTTTTACCTTAATTGAGCTCCTGATTGTTATTACTTTAATTGCTATTTTATCTACTATCAGTATTACCGTTTATAGTGGTGTTCAAAAAAATGCCAGAGATGCTGCCAGAAGAAGTGATATTCAATCAATCTCAAAGGCTCTTGAGATTAATAAAAATACAAGTTCCAATACATATAAACCCCTTACCAATGATCAATTTTCTTCAGGAGGGGTACCTGTTGGTCCGACCAATACAACGGCAAGATACTGTATACTATATAGATCAGATAATATAGTTCCCCAGACGCCTACTTGGACGACTGATGTATGTCCAAGTCCCTCGTCAGCAGATAATGGAGGTACTACTGTTACTCAAATTACAATGAATCTCCCCCCTCCTAATACAACAACAAATTATCTGGTTTGTGCATTATTGGAGAATGGCAGCAATCCTGATAATATTTATTGCATCTTAAACCAACAGTAAATGGGAAGTAATAAAGTTTTTTTTGCAGGTTTGATCTTTTTAATATTATTACTATTTAAAAATCCACTTTCGGCTAATAACATTATTTCGGATTTAGAACCTACACCAGATTCTATACATTATTTAGGTCCGCTAGCTAGTCTTTTGTCCGGTAAAGGGCTGGTCATTTCATATCAAGGAAGAAGCATTCCTACACAGGTTCCCCCTTTATATACCCTTGTTTTATTACCTATATATATCATTTCTCATCAAATCAGATTTTTTTATATAACAAACGTATTATTAACAATTTTTTCAGCTATTTTGTTTTATAAAATAGTTACTAAGCTATTTTTAAACAAAATAATAAGCAGCATTTTGTACTTTGCTTTTATAAGCAATTATGTAACTTACTGGTACCCTCAAGTTGCAATGGCTGAGAATTTATTAACACCACTTTATTTATCGTCAATCTGGCTACTTTTACAACCAATCACCAGAAAAAAAGTATTTCTAGTTGCATTTTTGGCTGTTGGCTTTTTTGCAACAAAATATATAGCCGGAATACTAAGTGTGGCTTTAATACTTGTGTTTATTATAAAAATTATTTTTTCAAAAATCTCAAAAAATGAAAAAAAAGTATATTTATTAATTCTTTTTTCAAGTTTATTTGTTCTTTTTCTATCCTTTTTTTCAAAAATAGATAAAACTTCGGTTTTAGAGAGTAACAAACATACAGGTTTATTTTCAGGCTCTTATCTTAAAGATAATTTAACAAGGCTTATTGCCGGAATAATGGGAGGACCAATGACAGTTGCCGGAAGAGACTTTATTATCTTGCCTATTATTGTGGGTATGTCCTCTCTTATTGCGATTTTTGTTAATTTATTAAATGCGAAAAATAGGCTTTTGAGTATATATTTTTTTGTGTCAATTATCGGAACAGTATATTTTATAAGCACTTTTTTTGTTGTAGAAGGCCGTTATTTATTTGAATTTATCCCGGCATTTTTAATTATTTTTGGAATCTTTTTAGAAACCATATGTAATTTTTTTAATAAGTTAGGAAGAAAAGCCTATTCTTTAATACTACTTTGTTTTGTTTATATTGCAATAATTTTAAATGTATATCATCCGGTTCTAAATCAGTTAAAGATTAATTTTGTAACAGGTGAGAAAGCGCTAAATTATTATGCGATTGAAACAATGAATTCATATACAAACAAACTGCCTTCTTTCTCCAAACCAATTATAATCACAGTTTTATCTCCATATTTGATAGATTTTTACTCAAATCACAAATATAAATTATTGCCTTTTTCCAAATCTCAACACTTTTTCCCAGACGGCGAAAAAGTATGGGGAATTGATCCCAAGCAACCTTTATTGGAAATTTACAAGGAATATTTATTGCAAAATAGACAGCTTTATCTTTCGGATTATGAAACAAGCTATAAACTTCGCTATCAAATAGATATAAAGGAAATAAAGGATAATTTTAAGTTAAATCTGGTAGCAATTGGTTGTGATAACAGATGTAATCTATATAAATTGGAATTGAAAAAATGATTTTAATAATATGCTATAATTTATTTAATGCCCACTAAACAATTGAAAATTGACAATGGACAATTGACAAAGAAAAAAATGTCAAATGTCCTTGACTTATACAATAATTTGTAGTTTTAGGCACTTTGTCGTATACTTAATTTATGCAACAAGCATCCATAAAACAAGCATTCTGGGATTATAACTTTACCGAACGCCAGCTCCTGCGAAAACTGACATATGGCACAAAAGAGGAAAAAGCATGGATTATAGGAAGAATTCTAGAGAATCTTCCCTTTAATTCTATATGGAAATATACAACACTTACACAGGTAAAAGAAATCTTTCCTTATCTTCATCTTCGCTCCAAGCTTAAAAAAATTTGGAGTTATACTCTTTCTTTGTGGGGAAAATATGAAAAAACCTCTCATTAACAAACATCAAATGGAAAACTATTTTGTCTCGCTGGCAAACAAACTTCTGCTAGATGCAAGACCCAAGGAAGTATGAAATGAATAAGGGATTTACTTTAATTGAGCTTTTGGTGGTTATTGCGATAATAGCTGTGCTCTCTTTAATTGGTATAAATGCTTATAATATTTTTATTAAAAATGCTCATGATGCCAGAAGAAAATCTGATTTGATTATATTACAAAGCGCTTTAGAGCAATATTATAATGATCAAAGATTTTACCCTGGATCTTTAAGTTTTATGGATAATACTCCCTTAACAAACCAAACAGGTATTTTTCCATCTCCTACCCCAACTAGTATTAAAATATATTTTAATACTATTCCAATCGGGCCGGTTGGGACAGCAGAATATATATATAAATCATTCAAGTTAAATGGAGGAGAATGCAGCGATACTGATTCGGCCCAATGTGTTAAATATTGTCTTTTTGCAAAACTGGAAAATGGAAGCATGTCAAATCCTCCCTCACTTTGCCAAACATATCCTACAGCAGTTCCTCCTTATAATTACGCTGTTACTTCCCCCTAAATCTTCCCCTTTGGTAAAATTTATGTTACGTTTAGAGTATGCCCAAATTAGTTGCAAGTTACGAGTCAGGATATACACTTGTTGAACTACTGGTAGTTTTGGCTATTATGGCGATCATTGCAGTTGGCACATTTGTTACTTCCAGGGGTTTTTCACAGGATCAAGCTGTTGTTAGGGCAATGGGTCAGGTGCAAAGTCTTATTAAACTTGCTCAAAGTAATGCCAATTCAAATCTAAAATGTAATGGTGTCCCCTCTTCTCATTGGTATGTTGAATTTGATTCGATTCAAACACAAAATCAAATACAGAAAACTCAAGTTTATTTAAAATGTCAGGTTTATGATATTCCGCAGGCTCAACAATGTATTAGCACTTGTGGGGGTAATGGTCAGGCGTGTTGTAACACTTCAGGTCAAACAAGCAATTTTGGTTGTTTTAATGACAGTAGTACACATTGTAGAGGTGGTTTGGAATGTGATGGTGCTAATTCAATTGGTTTTTGCAGACCTCCACAATCTGCTTCTTCTATATTACAGAATACATTAAGTCTTGAAGGAGTAAAGGTGAGTTCAATTACCGGATCTGCAGCAAATTGCAGTACAAACTTATTGTCTTCTTTGTCTTCCCCGTCAGTTATTATTAGTTTTGCTCCTCTTTATGGGAATGTTGAATTTGGAGGAGCAGATTCTTGTATTGCAATAAGTAATTTTATGACTATAGCTATAACTAATTCTTCAAATGTTGCATCTTCTAAGTCTTTTAACATATCAAAAGGAGGAGCAATAGATGTTGCTCAGTGAACGCGGACAGAGTTTGATTGAACTGGTAGTTGTGGTAGCTGTAATTGTCATAATTGTTGGAGCGCTAGTTTTTGCCACCATCGCCAGTTTGCGAAACTCTGACCTGGCTAAAAATCAGGCTCAGGCTACAAAATTGGCTCAGGAAGGTTTGGAAAAAGTAAGAAGTTTGCGGGATAGAAATGGGTCTGTGCAGTATCAAACAGGAACTGGTTCAAATGATCATACAAATTATTTTAATGATTTATGGGCAATTTCTCCCTCAACCCCTTTCTATTTTAATGGAGACACTTTAAATGGTGGAGCTGCTGTCGAGTCAATAGCTCCGTATTTTAAAAGGCAAATCCTGATTGTGGATGAAGGCAGCAGTGGAACAACTCAAAAAAGAATTACTGCAGTAGTTAGCTGGTCTGATTATGCCGGAACTCATGAATCACGGCTGACAACTATTTTAAGGAATACAAGTAATCCATGAAAGCAAACAAAGGGTTTACACTGGTTGAAATGTTAGTAGTTATTTCTGTTCTTTCTCTTTTCGGGATAGTTGCACTAACTATTTTTAGCAGGACTTTGGTAGGAAGCAATAAATCCAAGATTATTTTAGCTATGAAACAAAATGGTCAGTCTGTTTTGGAAACAATAGATTCAACAATTAGAAACGCATCTTTAGTCCTTTGTCCTTCTCCAAATTCGACATCTACAATACTGGTTGTTGTTAATAATGGTGTTTATACCAGGTTTAAATTTATAGATCCTGTTACAGTTTACACAGATTCCACAAACCAAATTATAGATGACACAAAAAGTAAGAACAGTGCTATACAGGAGGATTTTCCTGTACCATTAGGAGATATAAATCAATTTAAAAATAATGTTTGTTCAGCTGCCAATCCTCTTCCTGTACAGTTAGTAAATGCTGTTGTTTTAACTGATACAAATCCTCAGAGTGGTGTTTCTGTTTCAAATCCTGGTTTTACCAGAGATACAAAACCAGGATTTAAAGATATAATTAAGATTAATTTTGTATTAAGTCAGGGAATGAATGCCCCACCTATAATTGCAGGGCAAATTGATCCCGTTACATTTGCAACAACAGTTCAACTAAGGAAATCAATTGAGATATTAGTTAGTTCTTCCCAGTGAGCAATTTGCATTAGCTTGTAATTTCCTGTTAAGCTGAGAGAACCATGTTTTCTGCCCAGGAAATATTTATCTTAAGAAAAGAGAATGCACTCTTAAAAACTGCTAATACCAAACTTAAGAGTTCTGTTGCCTCTAAGAATCAAAAAGCTGACAAGCTGGAAGAGGAAAACAGGCAGCTCAAAGATGAGCTCAAGAAGGTGAAGGAAGAACTGGAAAAGATCAAAAAACAAAGGGATACCTACAAAGGAATGATTTTCAAACCTAATGTTTCTCATAAGCCAGAAGAGGATGGGTACTATCAACCACCGGAAGTTTTGGTAAGAAAAGAACTTGGTGGACAGAACGGACATAAAGGAAAGTCTCGGGGACTACCTCAAAGAGTTGATCAGACAAAAAGAGTCTTTTTTCACCATTGTCCTAACTGTGGTAATCCTTTGGGCAGAACAGACTCAATTGATACTCATACGGTAGAAGATATCCCAGCCTTAAGTGAGACTAAAACTATTGTGACTAAATATGAATCAGAAAGACAATGGTGTGGTCATTGTGGGAAAGAAGTAGCAGCTATCCCTGCTGAAGTAATTCCCCATTCCAGGCTGGGAATAAATTTAACCATTCAGATCCTGATTTGGAAATATGCCTGCAGAATGCCTTTGGGGATAATTGTATCCACGCTGAATCAAACTTATGGCTTAACCTTAACTTCCGGAGCAGTAGTGGATATTTTAAAAAGAGTAAAGGAATGGTTTGGTGTGGAATATCAAAACTTGTTAAAGATAATCAGGGGTTCACCTGTCAAACATGCTGATGAGACAGGCTGGAGGATCAAGGGATTAAATGGTTACTTATGGGCATTTCTAACCAAAGATACCTGTTACTACACAATTGAGGAAACCAGAGGTGGAGGTGTTGCTAAAGCAGTCCTTGAAAACTCATCAAAAGATGATGTACTGGTCAGAGATGATTATTCAGGTTACAAAAACCTACCCCTTAATCAACAGGCTTGCTGGGTACATTTACTCAGAGTAGCAAAAGAACTCGTAAAAGCTGAAGGGTCATCAAAACAAATGAAATTACTCTACCAGAGTCTTTGTGAGGTATTTGCTACCCTGGCAGTGGTTACCAATATTCCCTTTAATCAGAAAGAAAGAATGTTAATATATCAGGTCTGCTCATCTTTGTTTCAAACTATCATCAAAGAACCAAATACTCCCTCAGATGTCCGGGCCATTCAAACCAGACTGAATAACCAACAAAAAGAAGACCATAATAATTACTTAACAGCGCTCCTTTATGATAATGTGCCTTTGGATAATAATCTGGCTGAAAGAGGAGTCAGACCTGCAGTCATAGTCAGAAAAATATCAGGAGGATCAAGATCAAACCTGGGAGCAGAAACTTTTGCTGTTAATATGAGTATTATCCAGACCATCAAGATGAGAAACCAGCCTCTAATCCCCACCCTTCATTCCCTCATTTTAAAAGGCGCTCTGGGAAATACTGAATAGTTACTCAATTGACAATTGACAATGGACAATTGACAATGGACAATTAAATATATGTCAAATGAAAAAGGTCAGATACTTCTTGCTCTTATATTGGTTATAACAGTGGCATTGGCAATTGGTTTGTCTGTTGTGCAAAAAAGCTTGCTGGATGTATCAACTGCTACAAAGGTTGAACAATCATCCCGGGCTTTTTCAGCAGCTGAGGCAGGAATTGAAAAGGCTTTAAAAGATAATAATTCAGGAGCAACTTTTAATGCGGATAATGGTTCGAGTGCCACAGTAGCTCCAAGTAAATTGGTTCCAAGTATACCTACAGCTCAAAGTGTTAAACAGGATGCGTTGGAATATGAGCCTTTAGCTATAGAACAAATGGCTCATGTCTGGTTAGTGGATCCATATAATGTTGTAATGCCAAGTAGTACCAGTAACCCGCCTTACGCCTTCAATTGTTCCCAAATTGATTCAAAAAAAAGCGTAACTTGTTATGGTCAAAATTCTTTGGATGTTTATTGGGGAGCACCAAACAGTAATCCGAAACCGGCCATAGAAATAAAAATTATTGAATATGATGCAGTAAATGGGTATAAATCTCATGCTGTAGGATCTAAACAGGCATTTTATTTAGATTCAAATTCTTCCAGAGCAGGAAATACAGAATTTATAGATGCTAATAATCCAAGTAATTCTGATGTTACATCTGACTGTCCAGCTACTCCATTTTCAATAAAAACTACTCTTGGAGAAAGCAGGACATTTTTTTGTAAGTCAACCTTAAGAAAATTAAATCTCACCGCTCAACCCATGATTCTCAGGGCAAGAATTTTATATAGTCCTAATCAGCCTTTTGCAGTGCAAGCAACAGGTACTTTAGGTAGCGGTAGTTGTCCAACCAATCCTAACTGTTTCTTTTTACCTCCTCAGGAAACAATTTTGAAATCAATTGGAATTTCCGGTCAAACTCAAAGATCTGTTCAGGTAGTTAAAATAGATAAGGTTGTTCCTCCATACTTTGATTATGCGATTTTTTCTGCCGGGGATATTAATAAATAAGCAATTGTCAAATGTCAAACGAAAAAGGCATTTCTTTAATAGAGTCTCTGTTGGTGATTGTGGTAATAGGGGCAACAGTATTTTTAATTGCAAATTTGCCCAATGGCTTAAGCCTTATTAGTAAAAGCAAACATGTTGATCTGGCAAGAGAGATTGCCTCAAAACAAATTGAGGATAAAAGGACAATTAAGTTTGCTAATTTAGTAAATGATAATAGTCCTATTGTTGATTCAAGGTTAAATTTATTACCAAATAGCAGCGGGACTGTAGTTGTTGCAGATTGTGACTCAAGTGTTTGTACAAATGGTGAGCATATAAAACAGATTAGTGTGAGTATAACCTGGACGGATAATAATTACAGTTCTTCGAATAAGCTGCAAAATATAACTTTAAAAACAATGATAGGAGAAGGAGGAGTTAATCAGTGAAAAATGGACTTACCTTAATAGAAGTTGTATTAGCAGCGGGGATTGCTGCAATTATTGGTGTTTTACTTTTGGTAATTATAATAAATAGTGCCGGGTTATATTCCAAAGAAGCTTCAAAGGTTTCACAGGGGTTAAACAATAATGATGCATTAAATATGGTCCGGAAGAGTATTAAGGAGTCAAGCGCGGTAGCAGCCCAATATGTCAGTGGTTCTACAACTTATACCTCAGGGACAACTCAACTTATACTAAAATTACCCTCAATTGATTCATCAAACAATATTATCCCAAATACAACAGATTATTTTGTCTTTTTTTTGGATACTACCAAACTAAGACTTAAGGTTTTCCCGGATAATACAAGTTCAAGAAAATCTCAAGATCAGATTTTTTCAACAAGTGTTAATAGCTTAAATTTTCAATATTTTAATCTGGCAAATCCACCACTTGAGGTGACTGCCGTAAATGCTTTAAAGGTAAGAATCTCTTTAACATTGAGACAAAAAAATGGCCAGATTTATGAAACTAGTACAGCAACATCGGAGGCAAATTTAAGAAATGATTAGGAAGAATGGACAGATTCTGATTCTGGTATTTGTAGCATTAGGAGTAGTTCTTTTTACGGTATTGTTTATTATTGGTGGAGCTCAGGTATATTTCCAGAATGCACAATATTCACTCCAGGCTGAAAAAGCAACAGCTATTGCTGAGGCTGGAGTTGACAAAGCTTTGAATTCTTTAAACAAAACAGGTGGAAGTTATAATGGCGAGGTAGAAACTTTATTAGGTGATGGGTCTTATTCTGTAACAATTACCAATCAAAGTGGGGCAAATAAAGTTTTAGAAGTCACAGGATATATTCCCGGCAAAGCAAATCCTAAGGTAAAAAGAACAATTAAAATTCAAGTCACCAATGGTTTGGGTATTGCTTTTAATTATGGTTTACAAATTGGTGAAGGAGGTATATGTATGGGTAATGGGGCAACGTTAAATGGGTCTGTTTATTCTAATGGTAATATTTCTGGTGGTAATAGTACAATGATTACAGGAGATGTTTATGTTGCGGGTGGAACTCAAATTGCTGCTGATCAACAGTCTGATTGTATAGGAGTAAATTGCCAGGATTATATATTTGGAAAAGTTATCTCCTCAGAAAGCCGTCAGGATGTTGCTCAAGGTTTTAAACCATCTCAGACAAAAGTTTTAAACAAAATTTCCTTAAAGCTCAAAAAGACAGGTTCACCTGCAAACTTGACTGTTAGGATTATGAGTGATAGCAATGGGATGCCTAACAAGAATGGAGTTTTAGCAACAGGTATCCTCAGCGCAAATTTAGTTTCAACTCAGTATGGTTTTATAGATGTTACTTTTGATTCAAGCCCAAATTTGACCGGTAATACGCCATACTGGATTATGATACATGCAAACTCGCTTGATAATTCAAATTATTGGTATTGGTCAAGTGATCTTGCTCAAAGTTATACTCAAGGACAACCTAAATGGTCTTCTAACTGGCAAGCAAGTACTCCGACATGGACTTCTATTACAGGAGACTTAGGATTTAAGACTTATATGGGAGGGGTTATAAACTCTATTAGCTTGAGTAATGGTTCTGTTGTAAATGGAAGCGTACATGCAAATACTATAACTGGTGGAAGCGGTGTGATTATAAAAAAAGACGCTTATTATCAAATTCTTGATTCATCTATAACAGTTCAGGGAACAAAATACCCTAATTCCCCTGATTCCCCGCCAACAGTTTTTCCGGTTTCTGATGCTAATGTAGCTGATTGGGAAAATGCGGCTTTAGCAGGAGGAACAAGCGGAAGTGTTACTGGAGGCAATAGTTGTACTATGACACTTGGACCTAAGAAAATTAATGGTAATATTACTTTAGGTAACGGATGCATAGTTACTGTTAAAACACCTCTTTGGGTTACAGGAAATATATCAGGAGGAAACACTACCAAATTTGTTTTGGATTCTTCATTTGGGGGAACATCAGGACCAATAATAGTTGAAGGGACAACAACTTTAGGTAATGGTTCAGATCTAAAAGGATCAGGAACTCAGGGGAGCTATTTAATGCTTTTTTCTAATTATGATTCAACTCTAAGTGGTGGATCAAATGGGTGTGCAGGTGGTTCACAAAGCGGGCAAGCAGCAGTTGACACCGGCAACTCGTCAATTTCCGGAATACTATATACTCCCAAAGGTATAGTAAATCTTGCCAATGGTGCTTCATTTAAAGAAATTACAGCTTGGGAAATTACTCTTGGGAATAGCGCTGTTTTAAACTATGATACTGGTTTTGCTTCAACTATTTTTTCCTCCGGACCTTCAGGTTCTTTTTCACTGGTTAAAGGAACTTACCAGGTCAAGTGAGGGTTTAGGGTATAGCGTTTAGGGTATAGTTTGTTCTAAAATTATTTTAATGTCCAAAATTACTGTTGGTTTAGATATTGGTTTTTCATCAATTAAAGTTGTATCTTTATCTTCAGATAAAGATCAATTCAAATTGGTTTCTTTAGCCTCTATACCCACTCCCCAACCAGGAATGGTATCAGATAATGATGTTGATTTGGAAAATTTAGGAAATGCTATAAAAAAACTCTTGGATGCAGCCAGGATTGATCAGAAGGAGGTAATCGTGGCTTTGCCTGAGTCAAAGGTTTTTACCAGAGTTGTTGATGATCTTCCGTATTTAACAGATAATGAACTTTCCTCAGCAATTCGCTATGCAGCAGAAGAATTTATCCCGATGCCTTTAACAGATGTAAATTTAAATTGGCAAATTTTGCTCCGCTCTGATCCAAAAATTAAAAATGCTAAAACAGTAGCTTTGGTAATTGCATCTCCTAAAAATGCAGTCACAAAATATATAAAAGTGCTGACTATGGCTGGAATTAAACCAAAGATTTTAGAAACTGAAATAATAGCTGTTACAAGATCTTTAGTAGGTAATAATCCTTTTTCTCCTGATACCTTGATTATTCAACTTGGGGCAATAACAACAGATCTTGCAACAGTATCTAAAGGACTTATTTGGCTTACCAGGTCAATTTCAACTGGTGGGATGGCACTAACCCGCTCTCTAGCCCAGCATTTTAATTTTGAAATGAGTCAGGCAGAAGAATATAAAAAGGTTTACGGATTAAGGGAAGATCAGCTGGAAGGGAAAGTATTTGAGGCACTAAAGCCTGTTGTAGATATTATTGCTGCTGAATCAAGAAGGGTCATACAGGCTTTTGAAGCAAAATACCCGCAAAATCCGATAAAAAGAGTAGTTTTATCAGGGGGTGGAGCAAAAATGCCCGGGCTGGTAATATATCTTGCAAATACTTTAGGATTGGAAGTTCAGGAAGCTGATCCATGGTATTCCATAGCCAAGGATAAGGCTCTGGTAGGAAAATTGTCTCAAAATGCCTCTTCATATTCAGTAGCCGTGGGTTTGGCACTCAGAGAAGAAGAGTAACCAGAAAGCAGTTATGGATAAGATTTCAATTAATTTACTTCCCCCTGAATTTAGACAGGAAGAATTAAAGCAAAAAAAATTTTACAAAATTCAAGTAATGGGTGTGATGATTATCTTTCTCATGGCTTTTCTGACCTCTATGTCTATTGCTTTGCGAATTTTACAAAGTCATAATATTTCCCAGGTTCAATTAAGTGTTAATGCGCAGGAGCAGAAAGTTTCAGATCTAAAAGGTACTCAAGCCTCGCTCCTGCTTCTAAAAAACCGATTGGGAGTTATCGGCCAATATCTAGGTACACCTTCAAAACAGACTTTCGCCTATGCATTAATTGATCAATTAGTTGGAACGGCAATATCTATTAATGCGCTTTCAATAGACCGCACAGGAGATGTTTCAATTGTAGGTTTGATTCCCGATTCCGTAGCCTTGGAAACGCTGATTGAAAGTCTTACGACAAAAGAGAAAAATGAAAATAAGATAAGTCAGATCTCAATAGATAGTCTAAGCCGGGGTAAAGATGGAGTTTATAGAATCAGTCTTAAGATTAAACCAAGATAATATTATGAAAAAAGAGACAATAATTAAATTTTATTCTTTGTATAAGCTTTATATATTTCCAGGTATCGTTACTTTATCCTGTTTATTTTTGGTTGTTTTTGCAATCTATCCTCAAATGTCTAAATTTATAACCAGTCAGAAAGTAGAAGGAAATTTGCTTACGAAATCAAAATTTTTAGTTGATAAGGTCCAGGCTCTGGAGAGCTATAGCGGAGAGGATTTATCCCGCAAAGTTGAATTTGCTCTGGCATCATATCCTGTTGAGAAGGATTTAGGTAATGTAATAGGTACGCTGCAGCAGCTGATTGTCAAATCAGGATTTAATATTGTTTCATTTTCAGTTGGCAATAGTGCTACTGAGCAGGGTTCCCTAAGCTTTGGAGTAAAGCTTGAGGTTAAAGGAAGCAGAGCATTATTTCCAACTCTTTTAAGTAATTTAGAAAACTCTTCCCGACTTATGAGGGTTATTGCTATAGAGACTTCATCTAATAATACTTCTTCTGTGATGGATGTTAGTTTATCACTGGCAGTTTTATATTCTCTGCCTCCTAAAGATTTTGGTTCGATAGATTCTCCAATACCCAAACTTAGTCAGAAAGATGAGGAGTTAATTACCCGTCTTGCAGGTAATGGAACCATTTCGAATATTTCCAGTACAACTACAACTTCTGTCCCAAGAGGCAAGGTTAATCCTTTTGAGTAATTAGATCTGGTCGTATTTTTTTAGTTTTTTCCAAAGCTTGTTTTTGGCGCCATTTGGCAATTTCCGCGTGATTTCCGGATAATAAAACCGGAGGAATTTTTTTTCCTTCAAACTCATCTGGTCTTGTATAATGAGCGTATTCTAAAAGCGTAGGATCAGTAAAAGATTCATCAATTGTTGCATCCTCTTTTTTTAAGACTTTAGGAAGTAATCTGACTATAGAATCAATAATTGCCATAGCGGGGATTTCTCCTCCTGTTAAAACATAATCACCAATACATATTTCTTCATCAACGTAATTTTCAATGAATCTTTGATCAACTCCTTCATAGTGACCACAGACTATGATTAAATGATCAAGGCTAGAAAACTCTTTTGCTTTTGATTGTTTGTAAGGTTTTCCAGATGCAGAGGTCATCACAACGAAACATTTGTTGGACGATCGTTTAAGCTTTGTTACAGAATTGAGAGCTTTGGTAAGTATATCAGCTTTTAAAATCATCCCTGTCCCCCCTCCATATGGACGATCATCCACAATTTGATGTTTTCCCTCTCCAAAATCTCTTAAATTAATCAGCTCAAAAGAAACTTTACCCTTGTTTTGAGCTCTTTTTAAAATACTGCTATTTAAGATAGGTTTAAAAACTTCAGGAAATAGGGTGATGATAGAAATTTTCATAGTAGAGTCTAGTCGCTAGAGTCTGGAGTCAAGTCTCTATACTCTTGTCATTGCCGATGGGTTCTGATAACTGAAGATTCACTCTCACATTTTCAGCGATTGCCCTTACTGTTAGTAACTTTCTGATTGCTCTTATTGTCTGACCACTTTTACCAATTATTAAACCCATATCAGCAGGGTCTACAGTTAAGTTAAGGTTGACATTCCCTTCCTCAATTTGCTCATCAATGGAAACAGCTTTCGGTTTGGTAACAAGGTTTGTGACAATAAAATTAAGCAGGTCTTTCATCAGTTTCCCCCTTTTCTTCTATTTTAGCTTCTTCTGTTTTTGGCTCTTCCGAAGTTTTTTCTTCAGATTCTGACTTTCCTGAATTTTCTGTTTCCTCTATTTTGTCTGATGACTGAGGACTGACGACTGAAGACTCTTTTTTCTCCTTTTTCGGTTTTCTAGGAAGTCTTTGAGGTGCTTTGCCAATAATTCTTAAAAATCCTGTACTCATTTGGGCACCCATTTTTATCCAATGATCAATTCTATCTTGTTTTAATTTAATCTCTTTGGGTTCTGTTAGCGGATTATAAGTACCTAAAAGCTCAATATAAGCTCCGGTTCTTTTACTTCTTTCATCAACCACAACTACCCGGTAAAAGGGTTTTTTATTTGTTCCTATTCTCATTAGTCTTATTTTTAGCATGGGTGTAAGTATATCAGGCAGGCAAATTTTCCTCAAGCACCAGGTTTGCTCCTTGCATTTTTCCTACAAATTTAGCTGTAAGGTCGCTTCTTTTCTCTCTTTCTAAGACTCTTTTTCTTGATTCTATCTCATCTCTTAATCTTTCTTGGAAGGTTTCTCTCATAATCTGCTGATAAACTTTTTCTGCATCAGCGCTTTCTTCCTCTAATATTTCATGAGAATAAGCTGTATAAATCAAATTTACCTTTTTTGCCCAAACTGCTATAAATTGCCGGGCAGATAATAGTTGCTCATCAGATATAGGTGTTAGGGGATCATCCAAAAAGCTCAATAACTCTTGTTGGATACTTATTCTTTTTTGGCGCTGTAAAATGCCTCTTTTTCCATCACCTGTTGTTTGTACAATTTCTTCTCTGGCAGTATCTATGCTATTTTCAAGCCAGACTTTAAATGTATTTCTATCAGGGATGTATTCAGGCAGATATGATTGGGTGAGTCTAGAAAGAAGCCTTCGCATCTTATAAGAGGTTTCTATTAAAGTTTGAGTATCCTGCCTATCAGCATCTGGTAATTTTAATAAATCTAACCGATCTAGATAACTTCTGGCCTTGTAAGCAGACCACGTAGCATCTTCCGGTAAAGCCAATGTCGGATCAGATACATACTTTGCTATTTGTTGGGTTAATTCTCCGCACACTCTTGATACTTGTTTCCTGTCGCTTAAGGATGAAGCTGCAAATTTTAATAAATTAATTCTTTGTTCAATTGCTTTTGATAATGTATCTGCTTTTAGTTCAGGTTTTGTATTTGAAAGAGATAATTTCCTTACAGATGATGCATATACATCTTGCCAAAATCGATAATATGGAAGAATTTCAGAAGGAACAAAAAGAGATTTATTTTTTTGGACATAGCCAAAATACGGTTCAAGATGTCTTAGTATCCTGGAAACTTCTCCCTCACTGAAGTTGTGTATAGATGATGCAGGATTTTCTCTTAATATCTGGGTTGTTTTTAACTCTGTCCTGACCCATCCATCTGCATTATCTCTTTGTAAAAATCCAAATCCAAGAAACTGTTGCTGTCTCCAGAAAAAATCTAAATATAGTAGATTTTCAATTGCTCCTAATTTGCGTGAGATGGCTGTTTGCTGTCCGTTTAAATTGTCTACTCTTGTTTTTAATCTTTCTACAAATACTCTTCTTGGCATAGGAATAACCCCTGGCCAGTTTTCTCCATACTGCTCATCTAATCCTTCCCGATATTGTTTCATCTCCTGTTGTAAGGCTGTATTGGCTTCAATTGTGCTTTCAACTCTTCCTTTTAATCTTCTGGTTGTTCTCATCTCAGCTTGAGCCCTGGCTTGAGTTTCATAAATCACAATATAGGCGTCTTTTGGTAAAGGGGAATCAGGATTATCAACTTGTTTTAATAATTCTTCCCTTTCATTAAGTTGCTGTTCTAGATGTGCTACTCTTGTATTGCGTTTTAGTTCCTCTTCCTGAACCCATTGCCAATTTCTAATACCTGAACGGAGCCAATCATTCCGATTAACATCACCCCTAATTTCAGCTTGTCTTGCTGCTTGCGCTAATTTATCAACTGATGGAATTATTAGATTTCCTATTCTTACTCCATCTTCCCATAAATGAGGTTGGCCCTCTTTAATTCTCTGGGGTACAGTTATAATTGTTTGCTCCTCAGATATTGGGTCAAGAACTAAAAGGTCTCTAGAAAATTGTCTGTAAAAAAGATCAGTTATTCTTGGATCATTTCCAGTTGGAAGTTGTATTTTAGAAAAAGAAGTAATTACTTGAGTAAATAAATTTTCTAAAAAGCGGATTTGTGAATCATTATCTTCTCCTATTAGACTAATCAAGTTTTTTCTTACTTGATCTAAATCTAATCCTTCATTCATTTGTACAAAAGATTTTAATTCCCAACTTGAGATAAAGGGAGAGAGATTACCCCGAAAAATAAAGGAGGCAATCATATTGCGGATAAGTCTTGACCTTCTGGAGATTTCGGGAAAACTATCCAAACTTATTCCCTCAAACTCCTCCGGTAAAGCTTGTAAACTAAAGGAAGCTAATTTTTGTACCAAAGGTAATCTTTGTTTAGTAAGATCTACAATTTGCTCACAAAACTCTGGGTTTGGGACTAAAGCAAATCTTCTCAGCTCAGTTTGTAAGGTGGACCCCTTTGTCAAGACAGTAAATTAACGATTTCTAGAACATTTTCACCCCCTTTCTTTGTTAGATTTAAATTATTACTTTTAAGATACACT
>Ga0209515_10005234_pt1 | contig 16960 bp, 27 predicted proteins | sample Subgroupgradi54m_FD_187454 | JGI IMG/M metagenome (GOLD analysis project Ga0209515, IMG submission 187454) | Subsurface groundwater microbial communities from S. Glens Falls, New York, USA - GMW60B uncontaminated upgradient, 5.4 m (SPAdes)... ...
AGCCCTGTCCCGCAGATGTGCTTTGACTTCAACTTCGTACATAGATTACTCGTCAACGCCAAAACGTTTATATTGGTAGGTTTTTCCATCTCCGAACCAATGCTTGATTTCATGTTCTGCTTCTTCCGGGGTTTCCGAACAGTGAACGATATTCATCACTGCGCGCTTTTCCTTGTTGGCAAGTGCCGGAGAGTCAATTGAAAAATCTCCACGGATAGTGCCAACTTCTGCTATATATGGCATAGTCGGTCCGGCAATCTTGCGAACCACGTCTACTGCGTGCACACCTTGCACTACCATTTTAACAAGTGGGGCAGACTTCATATAGTCAATCAGCCATTTGCGAATTTCCGGACCGATAACTACAGGGTCAATCGTGCCAAAATCGAGCATCGCATCATAACCATATTTTTCGTAAGTCGAGAGAGTCTTGTGTCCAAGGCGGGTAATCCACTCTTCGTTTTTCGGATAATGATTGTCCAGCTGGTCATGCGATGGCTGAAACATCTCTAGCGCCACGATTTTCAAATCGCGTTGTTCAAAGCGACGGATAATCTCGCCCGTTAAGCCCTTCCGCACTCCGTCCGGTTTTATCATTACATATGTCCTTTCTTCTTTTGGATGTTTCATAAATTTATTTTATTTCTTTAATATTTGGCAAGTTTACTTCTTTTATTATTTCTTCTGTCAAGCGCAGGGCCTCCTCGTTGGCCCCTTCTTTACTCAGTTTGTCTAGTTTTTCATCGTCAATCGTATTCATACTTCTTCTGACTGCTCTTTTTATTATTGCACTAGCATCATTAATAAGAGTAGCTTCCAGAATTGACAGAGTATGTAAGACTATATAAGACCCTTTTTCTTCTAGTTTAATACTCCCTTTTTCCATATCATTACTCATAGCCACCATTCTAGCAGAAAAAATTAATTTTGCAAAATTGAATGGTAAAAAAAACAAAAAAACGACTGTAGAGATTAGTCTTTGGGTGAACTACTAAGGATGCCTTACTCCTCTGGAGAAACTCTCTTTGTACTAATCCCTTCGTCTGTTAACTTCGCTATGTCTTCGTCATTCCCTCCAACTATGTCTACAACGGATTCTTCTGGGTAAAAAGCTACTGGTTTATTAGTTATATTTACTACTCTATCTTTAATTTCTTTAGAAACACCCTCAATTTTTAATTTCATAGTTAAATTATAGTAAAACTTGTTACAAGAGTCAATTTTTACTTTTTTATCATCCCCCCAAAGGTAATGGAAGAATAATCATTTACGTCGAAGCCGTATTTTTTATACACTTGATGGGTGGAACACATCAGGCTTTGTTCCAAATTAAAATCGAGTTCTTTCGCAGCATTTTTTGCTTTTTCTAAGGAGGTAGATTCTATTTCTAGATACGGAGGTATAAACGGCCAAGAATCTATGTCGAACACTACATCATTTTTCATATACCGCACCCTTTTATTTTTTTGTTGACCCTTCACAATAAAACCCATTGATTTAATAATTTCGCAAGTCTTTTCATAGCTATCCACAACAACTTCAATTTCTTTCATTCCGTCGTCAGCGATACTCCCATCATTTGATTTGACGCCCACCCTCTCTTTATATGTCAAAGAAGTTTCTCTTCCATCTGTCCGAAGTCTGACCCAAGCTTGTTTATTATCTAGTCGAAAATCAGGGTAATCAAAAGTAGTTCGAGCATAATTGAACTCTCCGACTTTCTCTGCCCCAATATCTAGTAATTTTTTCTCCAGCTCCAGTACATCAACTTCCAAAAATTTTATCTCAAATTCTTCCATAACTATTCCATCGTTTTGTACCTGCCCATAATTTCCGCTTCGACTTCAGCGCGGTCGCGGCCGAATTTGATGTAGGAGAGTTCTTTTAGGCTGTCCACAATGTCTGGGTTACCTTTCTCCGGGGCCAAAGTATGTAGATTGAAAGGCTTGGTCGGCTGACCTTTTACCAGCATGCTCATATATGCATTGTAGTTGTCGAGCTTGGTGATGTCCTGTGCTGTAAACTGAGGCTTGAATTTGGGCTCGAGGTATGTCGCATCTTCGGTGCCAACGCGAAAGACAGCCATCGAGCCGACGTTGCCAAAAACCGCATTTTTAATATTTTCTTCCAGCTGAGTGATGTATTGATGCGCGATGTTGAGTGATAATCTGTATTTTCTGGCCTCGGAAAGAATAGAAGAAATAGAGTCTGTGGTAACATTTTGGAATTCGTCTATGTACAGATAAAAGTCATTCATCGGCTTGCCGAACATATCTACCCGTGAGAGCGCAGCCATTTGAATTTTGCCCACTAGCACAAGACCGATTAAATTAGCATTTATATCACCGAGTCTGCCTTTAGAAAGATTCACCAGAAGAATTTTTTTCTCATCCATAATACGCCTAAAGTTGAAAACAGAATTTTGTTGGAGCACCACCGGACGCATTATGTCGTTGCTGATAAAGTTATCAAACTTTGAGGAAATATATGGCACAAAGTTAGCCAGTGATTGGTCACCAGTCGTCTGCTCGGCCGAAACCCAGAATTGCTTGATGATAGGATTTTTACAGCGAGCCAATTTCATATCACGGAACTCTTTGTCGCCAAGTACACGGGTAATCTCAAGCAGTGTAGAACCGGACTCCGGGTCTTCCATCACCAAGAATGCGCTGTTTCTGAAATATTGTTCAAACATTGCTCCGCCCCCGACTTTCATGTCAAAAAGTTTATTAAAAATTCCCATCATTTCATTCACGACGAAAGTTTTCTGCTCCGGATATTTTGGGTCATACTCCAGCATGTTGAGCCCCATCGGACGCGGAGTATATGCCGGATCAAAATAAATTACATCATCAATGCGTTCTTTGGGAATACGGGAAAGAATAGTTTGAATATCCGTGCCATGCGGGTCGATATAGCAGCAACCGTCGCCGTTTCTGATGTCTTGGGTAATCATGTTGAGCATAATGTTGGTTTTACCGGTTCCGGTTTGACCTATGACATAGAAATGCCGCATTCGGTCTTCCCGCGCCATGTGAATATCTGTGTCTCTGCCTCGGTAGCTGTTTACGCCGAGAATTATGCCCTGTTGCCCCATCTCCATCGGAGCCGGAGCAATGCCCGCTTTAGCTTCTTTGAGTTGTGGCTGGCTACCGATGCCTACCGGGAAGTGAAACACTGAAGCAAGCTCTTTTAAATTCATTGGTAAAATCTTGTCATTAGAAAATGAACGGTAGGAAAAATCATGAAAAAACTTTTTTAAATCACCGCCTTGCATTTTTTCGAAGAAAAAAGAATTGCTGGCGGCCTCGGAAAATTGATTGAAAGAGGATTCTATTTCTTGCAGTATCGCCGCCGCTCGTTCGTGCGTCTCTCCAGACGCTATCACCCGGATATTCGCTTTCATAATAGTGCTTTTTATTTTATTGCCTATCTTCTCGGCTGCGCCTTCGTCCACTGCGCGCCTGCCTTTCATATATTTTTCTTTTTTATCTTCTTCTTTCTTCTCTTTTCCAAAAATAAGATGTTTACTTGCTTTAAACAAAGCGTGGTTGAATTTATAAAAATTATCCGCCGCGTGTTTGACGGATACGCCGTCTTTGACATCATCCAAGATATAATGAAACTCATTGATAAATTTGTCGCCCGCCGGTGCTACTACCAGCTGTATGGCCGCGCCTTCGCCCTCTGTTTTCAACTTGGAAAATACATTTAAAATAGTATTCATTGGGTCGTGCTCGATATTGTCATAAGTCTTAATCGGCATTACAGCCCGCTGTGTAAAACTGGCATAGGCTCCGACAGAAGCGCCCCCAACACTAAACACGTTATAATCATCCGACGCCTCACGGATTTTGGCATTGTGGTAAAAAGCAAGAACTTGTTTTTCAAAAAGTGATATATGCTTATTCGGTATCCCTGCATAGACGACTACTTCATCGGTATTCATCCCTAGCGCCACTTCCAAAGTAAAATAATTTTCCTTATCGTTGTTTTTGTCCAAAGAAATAGAATGCATACCGGCATAAAACTGCTCCATCGCGCCGATGAACTCCTTGAAACCCTTTGACTTGTCGGTTTCTTCCGTAGGTGGAGGCAGAGTTATCTCAAACAGCGTCATGTTGAGGGATTTATACAAAGGCGTGCCTTCTTTGAAATCAAACGCCACCTGTCCTGTTTTTAAATATTGAATTAAAATCCGATGGAAATCGTCATCTATGTGCTGATTGTTCATTTCATACACGACAGAAACCGCATTCTTGACTCCTTTGGTTATGACGATACCCAAAAGCTCTTCCATCACCGCATCATGCGGTTCAGGCTTGAGCGCCAGCACTATGTTCTCTTTCTCTTTTTGCTTTAAGATATTATCTTTATGCAACGCCTGCTCTATGGGCACAGCGCTGTAAGCGCCCACCACATCGCGGACTGCATTGTCTCCCGCATGTTCAAAGTGACCCAGTTTGATAAGTTCTTCCTCCCGTTTAGAAACATGCGCGCGCAAATAATCCAGCTCCTCTTGTGGAGTCTCGAACTTTGGCATTTCCTTGAAAAAGGATGGTTCCATTACTTTTTATTATACAACAAAAACTAAATTTTAGTTAAAATCTCCGGTTCACCTTCAGTGATGAGCAGCGTGTGTTCAAAATGCGCGCTACGTTTGCCGTCGACAGTGCGAAAAGTCCACTCGTCTTTGTCGAGCTTCACATTTTTAGTGCCGTTATTTAGCATCGGCTCTATGGCTATGACCATGCCCGGCACTAGTTTTGCTCCTGTTCCAGCTTTGCCGAAATTCGGAATATAAGGGTCTTCATGAATTTTCCTGCCGACACCGTGTCCGGCTAGAATTTCCACGATACCGTACCTATGCGGTCGCACAAAATGCTCTATAGCGTGTCCGATGTCACCTACCCTGTTGCCTCCCACAGAAGCATCGATGCCTACTTGCAGAGCCTGCTCTGTAATCTTCATAAGTTTTAAATTCGCCGGGCTCACCTCGCCTACCGGCACCGTCATCGCCATGTCGGTAAAAAGTCCTTTGTGCTTTATTCCCAAATCAATCGAAAGAATATCTCCTTCTTTTAAAATTCTTTCTTTCTTGGGAATGCCATGAACCACTTCGTCGTTTACAGAGACACATAAAGTCGCTGGAAAAGGAATCCGTGCGCTCTCAGGACGATAATTTAAAAAAGCTGGAGTGTCTCCCATATCTCGGATTAATTTCTCAGCATATTTATCCAACTCATAAGTCGAGACACCCGGGGCCACCATGTCACGCACTTTATAAAGAACAGTCGCCAAGCGCCTGCCTCCTTCTCGCAGTATTTCTATTTCTTGTGGTGTCTTTATAATAATCATGCGATCTTTGTTCCCAAAAATTCTTCTCCATTGAGACACTTTTCAAGATTAGAAATATTTTTGCCATTTAAGATCATGACTTGCATCCCCTCTTTCTCCGCTTCCCTAGAAGCAATCGGGTCAAAAGGAGTACTCAATCCGGAATCCCATTTCTCTGGAATAAGCGCCCTGTATTGCGCCCAAGAAACGCTCTCGAGCTTTTTCGCATCAGGGTATTTATTTGGATCTTTATCATATGCGTAATCAATATTTGAAAGGTTAACAATTTTCTTTGCACCAAGATTTTTAGCCGCCAAAAATGCGTCAAAATCTGAACTGTGGCCAGGCTTATATGCTCCGCCAATTATTATCGGCCGATCGAAGGAGAATTTTTCAGCAAGATTTATGATCACTTTTGGGTGAGCTTTTTCGCCGAATATAACTCTTAGAAATTCAGCATTTAAATTGTTAGTGGCAATACCTATCCAATCTAAATCTTCAGTCGAAGTTTTGCTGATTTCAGAAGCAGCCCTCTGGTATTTTCTGCAAGTTCTACCACCGCCGGTGTCAATAAGGAACTTTTTTCCTTTGGACACTTGTGAAAGAATAAGATCTTTAAAATCTTTTAGAAATTCTATATCTATTTCTTCGGGCACTATAAGTGAGCCTCCTAATGAAATTACAATTGTTTCGTCCATACTAAAAATTCAGTGCTTTAATAATATCTTTGTGTACATCATCAATACTCTGTTCGCCATTTATTTCGTAAATTTTATAATTTTCTTTATTTTTGAAATAATCCATTGCGGGCATCACTTTGTTTACGTATTCATCAAATCTTTTTTCTATTCCCTCGGGTGTGTCGTCTGTTCTGCCGCGAAGTAAATTGCGTTTCATTGCCTCCCCCTTAGTGAGTCCAATGTAAACAATTTTTACGTTTTCTCTTTTGTAGAATTTCATCATATCTTCAAAAACAGCAGATTGTGCCACTGTGCGAGGAAAACCATCGGCAATCAAATGCTTCTCTGGAGATATCGTATCACTTAAAATATTGGCAATAATTGAATTTGCAAAAAAGTCGTCTATCAGCTCTCCGCGATTCATTTTATCTTTGATTAGTTTACCTGCGTAACTGCCGGACTCCACTAGTTTTCGGAAGCCCTCACCAGTGCCGGCATACACACACTCCTTGCCATCTTTAGACTTCAAGAAATCCATCAAAAGCTTGACCTGCGTGCCCTTACCTGAACCCACTATTCCAAAAAATATGAAAGTTTCACTTGACATAACTTAAGAATACAAGATTTGTTATATAAAATCAAATATGTTTTAATTGTTAGTAATATGATAAAAAAGGAAATTATAAGTATAGCCGGCGCAAACGGAAGCGGAAAATCAAGCACTGCCAAAATGATTGCTGAACAACTTCATTTCAAGCACCATTCTTCGGGTGATTTTATGCGCCAAATTGCAAAGGAAAATAATATTACTCTGGAAGAACTTGGCGAAATTGCAGAAAAGGAAGACTGGGTTGATAAAAAACTGGATGGTTATGTAAAAGAAGTTAATTCAGAAGAAAAAGTGGTGATAGATTCGAGGCTGGCATTCCACTGGATACCGGAATCCTTCAAAGTATATCTGGACCTTGACCCAAAAACCGCGGCAGAAAGAATGCTTAATGATATGAAAAATAACCCCGCTAGACATACAGAGAACGTCGGGCAAATTGAGTCTATAGATGAGATGGTAAAAAAATCTGCTAAACGTCTGGCAAACGAACGCGAAAGATATTTCAAAGCATACGGCATTAAAGACCACGTAGACAAAAACAATTTCGACCTCGTAGTAGATACAAACAAAAACAATCTTGAGCAAGTTGTTGATATCGTTGTTTCAGAATATAAAAAGTGGAGAGAAAAATAAGTTTACTTATTTTATTTCCATGACGTGCAAAATATTATCAAATGATAAATTATATTGTGCGCTAATTTTAGTGTCACCCATATCAACAATAATCCAAGGGTCTCCTTTCGCATTAAAACCAACATGATTTAAATTCCCTTCCGGTTGACTACCGTCTTTTAAGACTATTCTACAGCGTTTACCTACTAAGGATTTAAGCAATGAAAATAAAAGTTTATCATAATTTCCACTTTCATTTTTTGATTTAGGTTTTTCCATAAATTTAATTAAGAGAACTTAGAAAGTTAATACTCTCGCATGGATATCTGCGCGTCGACTTTTTTCATCAGGTCGAGGACGACAGATACGACGATGAGGATAGAAGTGCCGCCGAGGGCGAGTGTGGTGATGCCGGTGACACGTTGCATGATAAGTGGAAGTACGGCAATAAAACCCAAGAATACTGCTCCGAGAAGCGTGATACGGCTTAGTACTTTTGATATATAGCTAGAAGTCGAAGGACCCGGACGAATACCCGGAATGAATGCGCCATTTTTTTGCAGGTTGGTGGAAAGCGCTTCTGGGTCAAAAGTAACCGCGGTGTAGAAATAAGTAAATAGAAATACTAGAACGAAATACAACACGGCGTAAAGTATCGTGGTGTTGTTAAACGAAGTGAGTATGGCGGAAATTTTCGTAATTATTGAATTGGAAAAACGAGATAATACCGCTCCAATCATCTGCGGGAACGAAAGAATAGCCAAACCGAAAATTATTGGAATCACGCCGGCTTGGTTCACCCGAAGAGGCAAATATGTAGAACCCCCACCGTACATCTTCATACCCCGCACACGCTTGGCATATGTTACCGGAATAGGACGTTCGGCTTCTGTCACCATTACAATAGCGGCGATGACAAGCAAACCAAATACCGCAAACCCCAGGTAAAGCGGAATTTGAGAGATGTCAAAAGTAAAAGCGAGCTCGCTCACTTTGGCTGGAAGTCGTGATACGATACCGGCAAAAATTATCAAAGACACGCCGTTCCCGATTCCAAACTCGGATACCAGCTCGCCAATCCACATCAGAAGCACTGACCCAGCGATGACGATAAATAAATTTGTGATTCTATCAAAAGGAGTTAAATTTGCCAAAATACCCTGACTTTCCAGAATAGACAAAAGCGCAAAACCTTGAATGGCAGCCAAGGGAATAGTGAGCAATCTGGAGTATTGAGTAAATCTTTTTCTGCCGGCTTCTCCCTCTTCGTGATAAATCCGTTTCAAGGCCGGCACCATGATAGTGAGCAGCTGCATGATGATTGATCCGGTAATGTAAGGGCCGACACCGAGCATGATTATAGAAAGATTGGTCAAGCCACCACCGGAGAATATGTTTAAGATACCTAGAAATTGGTTGTTGGAAAGAAAACGATTGAGGGCTGCTGTGTCGATACCAGGTATAGGAATAGCTGCAAATAATCTGAATATTATCAAAGCGACAAATACGAACAAGACCCTTTTGCGCAAGCTGGTGTCTGTCCAAACTAATTTTATTTTGTTCCAAAAATTTTGCATATTACTTGATTATAATTTTCCTTCCTTTCACGCCCAAACGTTTTCTGATAAGAGAGAGTGTCTCGCCTTTAGTAACTTTATCAATAGTAAGTATAAAAGGCTTCTTTTTAGATTTAAATTGATAACCGCGGTTCTTTGGTAACTTCTTTATAATATCACGAAGTTCCGGACGGCGCTTGTTGCCGGCGCGGGCTGTCTGACCCTTGCCTCCACGGCCGGAAGTCTTCGCATGTTTGCCTCCACGACCGACGAGTCTGTCTTTTTTGTTTTTATGTTTTCTTTTTAAGTTATGTATTTGCATGATATTTAAAATTAAACTGTAGCGGGTTCTTCCACTTTTTTGATAACTGGTGCTACTGGTGATTTTGTATATTTGGAAGAAATCACGGCAAGCGCCTTCATGACGGCTTTAGCATTGTTTAATTTACTTTTACTTTTGGATAAAACTTTCCCGGTGATGTCTTTCATACCGGATAATTTTATTATGTCGCGCACGACTGAACCGGCCACGAGTCCCCGGCCAGAGTTCGGATAAAGTACTATGTATGAGCTTGAGAATTTTGCAGAGAGCTCGTGAGGTATACTCATAGTCTTCGTGAGGTTGAGCTTCACCATATTTTTCTTGGCATTGCGAAGCGCTTTGTTTATGGCTAGCGCAGTATCTCCGGCTTTTCCCAATCCGAAACCGACTGAACCTTTTTTGTCCCCTGCCACCAAGGCAACACTAAAAGAAAATCGACGTCCACCGGCAACCACACGAGTGACTCGGCGAATATTTAAAATCTTTTGGTCAAATTCCGGTTTTGGTCGGCCGAAAGAAGACCCTCTTCGGTTGCCAGTTTTCTTTTCTCTTATACCTGTATTTTCTTTTGCATTTGTTTTTTCCATAAAATATTTGTACTAAAACTTAAGTCCAGACTTACGGGCTTCGTCGGCTACTGTCTTGATGCGTCCGGTGTATTTAAATCCATTGCGGTCAAAAACGACTTGGCTGATTTTAGCTTTAGTGCAAAGCTCACCTACCATCCGTCCGACTTCTTTAGCCCTTTCGGTCTTGGTGCCCTTAGTTGCTTTTACACCCGCCTTGCCTAGTCGAGGCAGGTCGCTCGCGGTCGCCAAAGTTTTACCAGTCTTGTCATCTATCACTTGCGCGTAGATAAATTTATTGGAACGAAAAACGGAGAGACGTGGGCGCTCCGAAGTACCATTGATCTTTACCCTAATCTTTTTCTTCAGTCTCATTCTTTTCATATTCTTTTTTTTGTGTTTGTTTTGCATAAAAAATTATGAACTATACTGTTTTCTTGCCCTGTTTACGTCTGACCACTTCGCCTTCGTAGCGCATACCCTTACCTTTGTAAGGTTCTGCCTTCTTTAAGGCTCGGACAGATGCGGTGAAAGAGCCAACGAGTTCTTTATCTATTCCGGTAACAGTAATGTTATTTTTTTCGGCAGTCACTGTAAGACCTTCGGGTATAGGCACTATCACAGGGTGCGAGAAACCTAGAGCAAAATGTATATCTTTTCCTTTTACATCGGATTTAAATCCAACGCCTTCCAAGATTAATTTTTTTTGATACGGCGTTTCCACTCCGGCAATCATATTTTTTATGTGTGAAGCATAAGTGCCCCAGAGAGATTTGGAAAATTTGTCATTTCTTTTTATATTCAAAGTAATTAGTTTGTCTGCAATCGTTATGACTATATCATCCCTGAAACTTTTGGCAAGAGTTCCTTTTGGACCAACAACAGCCAAAACCGCGCCACTTTGAGTGACTTTTACTCCGGCCGGTATTTGTATTTCTTGTTTTCCAATTCTTGACATATAATTTTTTGATAAATTTTTACCAAATCTTAAATAATGCCTCACCCCCGACTTGCTCACGTCTTGCATCCCTGCCTGATAAAATTCCTTTTGGTGTCGAAAGTACAAGTAGCCCGGAACCATTCCTGACTTTGTGAATATCTTTTACTCCAAAATAAACGCGTCGTGACTGTTTGGAAATTCTCTCTACTTGGGTAATCTTTGGTTTTTTATCTGTATAGATGAGCTTTGCTTCGAGTACTGGCTGGTCCTTCCTTACTTTCTTTGCAACCTCAGAGATATATCCCTCTTTTTTCAAGCATTCCAGAATAGCGTGTTTCATCTTGGAAGCCGGCAACATCACAGACTCCTTGCCTGCCAGGCTACCATTCTTCATCATTATTAACATGTTTGAAATTGAATCCATTTTTTTAAAAAAGACTTTATATTACCAACTTGATTTACGAACGCCCGGAAGCATTCCTTCGTTAGCCAATTCTCGGAAACAAATACGGCAAAGACCGAAGTCTCTCATAAAACCATTTCCCCGACCACAACGAAAACATCGGTTCTTTTGCCTTGTGCTAAACTTTGGTTTCTTTAGAGCTCTTGCTTTTGTTGATGTTTTGGCCATAAATAAAACGGAGGATTGGCCTTAGTAATATCGCATTTATTTTCTTATTCCCTCAAAAGCTTGAAAAAATAAGGAGAAAAATGGATTAACTAAAACATCACTCCTGGGGCTAATAGTAGCAAATAAAGACGAAAGAGTCAACCTAGATTAAGTCCATAAAAAGAGAAGTTCATGCCCAGCTTCACGCCAGGCACAAACTTTACAATTTACCGATTTTACGCCGCCCAATGGCGCTCTATATATTCCCGGGCATTACTGCCCCGAAGAAATTGGAGAGCTGATCCGTAAGCATTCCTGGACGGGTCGCAATGTACTAGCGGTGCCTGCGAGTTTACCGAAAGGGCTACCACTTCGGAAACTTTCAGACGAAAACTCCCCTTGCGAGACTTGGCAACCGCCGTGGCTGTCAGCAAATTCCGCAAAGAAAGCATTACCTCATCGACCTTCGCTGGATAGACAACAAAGATTGAATCTTTGAAAATGCCTTCAGCGCTAAGATCATCGTCGATAACGATGGTCTTTTTTATCTCTTCCATAAGTGTACCTCCGAACAGACAATAACACTCAAGAATAAATTTGTCAATTTTATTTACTCTTTAATTCTTCCTTCTTAAAAGGCACACCCAATAGTTCAAAGAAGGCAGTGCCTTCTTTTTTATTTTTCGCTGTTGACACTAGTGTCATAGACATACCAAAAACATCTTTAATGTCTTCATCTGCGGTTTCCGGAAAAATAGTGTGCTCTTTTATGCCCAGTGTAAGATTTCCTATATTGTCTACCGCGCTACGAGCAATACCCCGAAAGTCTTTAGTACGAGGCAAGGCAACATTTATAAGTTTCTCCAGAAAAGCATACATTCTTTTTCCACGCAAAGTTACCACTATGCCTATCGGGTCACCCTGGCGAATCTTGAAAGACGCGATGGATTTCTTGGCGCCTCTTTTTGCCGGTTGCTGTCCGGTAATTTTTGCCAAACGCAAAGATATAGTATCATTTTTATTTTTGTCTTTTTTAATAGCAGTACCTGTACCTACGTTCATCACTATCTTTTGCATCTTGGGCGCAGCCATGGCATTTTTATAATGAAAATCATGTTTCATCTTTTCAAATACTTGTGCCTCTTTTTCTCTGACTGTTAAATTGGCGGTTAAATGTTTCATATATATCATTTATTTACTAAAATTTATTCTACTTTTTTAACATTTGAGGCATGTATCGGCATCTCAATATTTCTCATTGAGCCTTTCTCATCGGACTTTCTGGGACGCTGGTGTTTCTTCATCATATTCGCCCCTTCGACTATGACCTTGTTCTCTTTAACTAAGACATAGACAATCTTGCCCTTCTTGCCTTTGTCTTTGCCCGAGATTATTATTACGTTGTCATTTTTTTTTAATTTCATATTTCTCTTTATAACTTTATAAACTTTCCACTTTTTAACTTAAATTACTTCGGGTGCCAGGGAAATTATTTTCTGATAGCCTTTTTCGGCGAGCTCTCTCGGTATCGGTCCGAAGACACGTCCGGCTTTAGGGTCTTTTTTGTCCTTCTCCAGGATAACCACCGCGTTGTCGTCAAAACGAATATAGGACCCGTCGCGTCTTCGGTAAGCGCCGCGTGTGCGTACGACTACAGCCTGATGCACGTCCTTCTTTTTGACTCCTTTTCTAGGGCTTGCTACCTTTACCGAAATAATAACTCGCTCACCCAGGGTAGCGTATCTTTTCTTGGAAGAACCTAAAATCTTGAACACCTTTCCCACGGTGCCCCCGGCGTTGTCTGTTATTTTTACCAATGTTTCATTTTGTATCATAAAATTACAATTAACTATTTGTGTACTACTCTAAATCTCTTGTCTTTGGAAATTGGTCGCACTTCGACTATCTCCACTGTATCGCCTTTTTTAAAAGTATTGTTCTCATCGTGTGCTTTGTATTTCTTGCTGACTTTATAAAATTTGCCATACAACGGATGCTTGATAAATCTTGATACAGATACGACGATGGTCTTATCCATCTTGTCTGAAAAAACTACGCCCTTCAACACGTTCCCTTTTTTTGCTGTTATTTCTTTTTTGACTTTATTTACCATATATTTTTATTTTTGATTACTTGCCCGTCCTTTGGCATGGTTATTTTTATTGAGCTCCGTTAAAATTCTGGCTATTTGTTTTCTTAAAGTTCCTGCTTCTTTTACGTTTTTGGATTTTGAGCCTTCCGCCTTAAACCTACTGGCACGGAAGTTCTCTTCCAAAACGGCAAGTTCTTTTTTCAACTCTCCTTGTCCCATTCCTTTAAAATTATCTTTTTTCTTTGCCATATATTTTTTGAATTTTACTGCTTGTGAGCTCTGGATATAATACGTGTTTTAACCGGAAGTTTACTGCCGGCTTTTCGCAATGCTTCGTGAGCTATCTTTTCATCAACTCCGTCGACTTCAAAAATAATGCGTCCGGGAAAAACGTCGAAACAGTATCCCTGCGGGTCTCCTTTTCCTTTTCCCATTCCCATCTCCGCAGCTTTGCTGGTAAAAGGACGGTCCGGAAAAATACGAATCCAATATTTTCCGGCCTTGGTCAAAGTACGGGATATGACTTTTCTGGCAGCTTCGATTTGAGCGGATTTCACCCGCGCCTGTGTTTCAGATTTTAGACCGAAAGAACCGAACGCAAGCTTGATGCCCCGAGTATCCGCAGACCTACTTTTAGGATTGCTGCGTCCAGTCTGCCATTTTCTAAATTTTACTTTTTTCGGAATTAACATATGAGTAACATAAAAATTAATTAATCGCTATTCTTTCCCGACACTTGCGGTCGGGACCCCGACCCCTCCGGGCGTCGGGGCTTATCGGCAAATATTTTACCTCGGTAAATCCAGACTTTTATACCGACAACACCGTATGACAGCGTTGCACGTTCACGCTTGAAATCTATGTCCGCGCGGAACGACTGGAGAGGCACACTGCCACGCTTGAGCTCTTCTGTGCGAGCAATTTCGGCTCCACCCAATCGCCCTGACAATACTACTCTGGCGCCTTGCACTCCACGTGCGCCCATGACTTTCTCCACGATGCTTTTGACCACTCGGCGGTACGGCATCCTTTTTTCCAAGCCTTCGGCAACCATATAAGCCACGATAGCCGCATCGGCTTCCGGATTTGAAACTTCGACAACCTCGAGCTTAAAATCTTCCGGTCTGCCCAAACCTAGCTTGTCCATTTTTTTCAAAATATCTTCTTTCAGTTTGGTTGCTCCTTCTCCAGACCTGCCTATAATAAGCCCCGGACGAGAAGTGCGGATTATAAAACGGGTAGCTTTTCTGCTTCTTTCGATTTCAATACTTGATACGTACATACCGCGCAATTTCTTTTCCAAATACTGCCGTACCAGAACATCACCTTTTAGATAGGCCACATATTTTTTCGGGTCGGCAAACCAGCGGGATTTCCAATCTCTTAGTATAACCAGTCTATGCGCATATGGGTGAACTATTTTACTCATGTTCTTTTTGTTTTATTTTGTAGCCTTAACGACAGATTTTTTCGCTGTCCTTTCTTTTTTTAATTTTTTCGTAGGCAGAACTTTTTCACCCAAAACCAAAGTGATGTGACTGGTACGCTTGTTTATACGGTGTCCGGTACCCATAGCCGCCGGCATCATTCTCTTTAAGGTAACGCCTTTATCCACCATTAATTCTTTGATGAACAAATCATTGATATCAATTCCTTTTTCTTTGGCATTGGCAACTGCGGACATTAAAAGTTTCTTGATTGGAAATCCGGCGCGCTTAGCCAAAAAGTCTAGCTCCGCAATGGCCTCGTTCACCGGCTTTCTCCTAATGAGCCCTGCAACAAGGCGAACTTTTCTAGGAGACTGTCTGTAATTTTTTAAATATGCTTTCATGCTGTTTTTATTGTATTTTATTTTTTTCTATTTTTTCTTTGCATCTGCCGCAGCAGCTGTCGCGGACTTGGCTTGAGTTATCTCAGCTTCTTTTTTCTTTATCTCAAGCTCTTTTTGCATCTTTCCGCCGTGCTTCATGAATTTCTTGGTTGGTGAAAACTCACCTAATTTGTGCCCGACCATGTCTTCAGTAACAAAAACTTCAATGTGGGTTTTGCCGTTGTAAACACCAAACTTAAAACCAAGCATCTCCGGAGAGATGACACAAGCCCTGTTCCAGACCTTTATCATTGCAGTATCCAACGGGTTTTTGCCGGCTATCTTTTTCAATATCCGTGGGTCCACATATAGGCCTTTTTTGATTGATCTTGTCATAAAAAAAGCTCTTGACGAGCTTGGGTACATACTAGCAAACTAGGGGAAAAAGTCAAACTTTCCAAACGGGTATTGTTTTTATTGGCTGGAAATAAATCGTGTTGACAACCTGCCTCGACTTGATGTCGAGTCAAGGCGGGCTTTCTATTTTATTTATTAAATAAAAGTCCACAAAAACAAAGACCCAGATCGCCAAAGACGAAATGGGTGCTGCATGTAAAAACGCAATGAACAAATTACTGGGAGGGTGGAAGTCACCAATCTGCCGTCTCTCAATGAGAACTGAGCAGACTGGCTTCCGGAACAACACCACCCTCCCCACCCGTATTGTAAGCCGTTCCTTTTTATAAGCAAGACAAACAAAAACAGCCCTGACATTTGTCAGGGCTGTTTTGAAACAAAGCTTAGGCTAGGTTTTGCGAAACAGACTTCCCGGAAATATCGTCATAAAACTTTGCCATAGTTGTCTGAACATATGGCACCAACCATAGGAATCCGATTCCCAATGTCAAAATACACAACAGAAGCCAGCCAAAAAATCTAAGCCCTAGGAAAAATAATTTCTTTTTGTTTCCGTTCATCATCGCCTTACTTTTCCTTACGGCCTCGCGGACACCAATAGTTTTATCTTCCGCTAGTATAAAAAATGTCTGAGAATACGAAAGCGCGGCAATGATGCCGGGTATTATAAGCAATAGTGTCCATAAAAGAATAAATAGCACCATCCAAAAATAGGCAAATAATGCTTTTCCGAATTCATTGAAGCCGACAAATAATTGCGATATCGTTGCTTCTTGCTTCCGCGCTAAAGACAAAGAAAAAGTCATCAAGCCTATCATCATCGGTCCGGAAATTAAAAAAGAAAAAAGTGACCCGATTTTATGTGGAGAGCCAACGACAATAATTATCAGCATGTATAAAAAACAACCTCCTACCGCAAGCCCCCATTTCCCTGCCAAAGCCTCCCTCGCCTCTCTCATCAAAACGACATTTTCTGTTTTCATAAAAATTATTTAAATTATTAAAATAATAACGCTTTAATTATACAATTAATTTAAACGCAACACAAAACCCCGCCCGAAGCTTCGGGCGGGGTTAGAATCAAGTACTCGGTGTTGGCGACTGCCTACTTTCCCCATGAAGAGTATCATCAGCTCAACAGGGCTTAACTTCTCTGTTCGGAATGGGAAGAGGTGTAGCCCCTGCGACGAATCACCAACACTGAAAACTTGATTTTCAATTTTGATTTTATTTTTTCCCGCCTTCACCGAGGTTTCGGCGTGGCGAGTGTGATTTCCAAATTTCTTAACAGGAATCGAAACATTAGTACTTCTCAGCTCAACGCATTACTGCGCTTCCACTTAAAGCCTATCAACCTGATCATCTCTCAGGGTTCTTAACGATTCCTAATCTTGAAGCTGGCTTCCCA
>Ga0209515_10005237_pt1 | contig 16944 bp, 19 predicted proteins | sample Subgroupgradi54m_FD_187454 | JGI IMG/M metagenome (GOLD analysis project Ga0209515, IMG submission 187454) | Subsurface groundwater microbial communities from S. Glens Falls, New York, USA - GMW60B uncontaminated upgradient, 5.4 m (SPAdes)... ...
TTCCGCGAGGAAATGCTTCGCGGCGGCCTGCCCTAACTCAAGCGGTTTCACGGCGAGCCGCCGCACGACCCTTCTGTGCGCCATCGCCCATTCTTTTATATATTCGCCTTTGTAAAAATTTTCCTCCGGCTTCGCGAGGCCCGCCGCGGCCGCGATGGATTTTCCGAGCGTTACAATCTGCTTGCCGGTGTCGTTCACGTAATACTCGCGCTCAACAGAAAATCCCGCGCGTTCCAGCGCGTTCGAAATAACTTCTCCCATAAATCCGCCGCGGCCGTTCGCGAGCGTCAAAGGTCCTGCGGGGTTCGCCGAAATAAATTCTACTTGTACTTTTTTTCCTTTCCCGATTTTTGACGAACCGTATTTTTCTTTTTCTTTCAAAATTTCTTCGAATGAACTCGTGATCGCCGCGGGCGTGATCCAGAAATTCACGAACCCCGGCGGGACAACTTCCATCTTCTCAAAGAAGCCTTTCGGTTCGTGTTCGCGGACGCTTGAAACGATATCGTGGGCGAGTTTCAGTGGATCTTTGCGCGCATGCTTCGCGAGGCGCAAAGCGGCGTTCGTCGAGTAATGCCCGAATTCCTTCCGCTCCGATTCGAAGACGTCGAAAGCGGCATGCGAGCCCAGAGCTTTTTGGAGAATGGATTCGATTTTGTGTTTCATTCGTCTTGTAATGATCGCTTTTGACAATATAAAAAAATTCTCCTAAATTAAAGTAAGCCGTGAGTGGCGGTAGTAAAACCCGCCCAGAGAGGCGTCAGCTTCTCCTGAATGGGTCGGACACGATGCGGTAAAAAACAGACGCCGCTCACGGCTCTGTTTTTATTAGCAGAACCGAAAAACCAGTTATTATTTTTAAGAGAGCTTGATTATTCCACGCCGCCTCTTTTTTAGGATACCGCAAAAATCTAACATTGACAACGAAATTTAACATATCGGCGCGGCAAAGGTAAGATGATGGGATGACCCCCGATAAAATCCTTGCCGAAAACCCCCGCGCTTGCCTCGCCGAAAATGGGCGGGCGCGGTTTGACTACGAAATTTTAGAGACGTATGAAGCCGGCATTGCGCTTACGGGGCAGGAAGTGAAAAGTGCGAAAAGCGGCCGGATGAATCTCGCCGGAAGCTATGCTGTTTTCCGTGACGGCGAGCTGTGGCTTTTGAATTCCCAAATTCCAGCTTACCAACCGAAAAATGCTCCGGCGGATTACGATCCGGCCCGCTCGCGACGGCTTCTCTTGCACCGCAAAGAAATTGACGCGCTTATCGGGAAATTGAAAAACAAATCCGTTTCGCTTATTCCTCTCCGCGCGTATGTCAAAAAAAATTTTATTAAAATCGAACTTGGGCTCGGCCGCGCGCGGAAAAAACACGACAAGCGCGAATTCCTCAAAAAACGCGCGGTGGAACGGGAGATGCAACGAGAATAAAAAACAGGCTCCGGGGAGCCTGTCGCGAAGCTGTTGGATTGTCCTTATGATGCCTCCTGTCGGGAGGGTTTGACGACTATGAAAACGCTCGTGGGCTCGCCAAACTTTTTCCCGTGAACGCAATCCACCGTAGCGACAATCTCTCCATTTTTTACCAAAGAGAATCGGTTTCGTTCATTTTTTATCTTAAATCCACGCGCGCGATAGTGCTTGCGCATAACGCTGAAGAATTCGCGTTCTTTGATAAGTTCGGCCGTACGAATCACAAAACTTGCGCGAAGATCTCCGTTTTTCTCTCCTTCAGCTACGATCAATTCGATTCGAGAGCCCAATTTCTCGGCAATCTCATGCTTGAGCATATTCCCTCCCGTCGCTCTTCAATTATGCTACCCGTATTCAACTACGGGCGAGGCGGCACTGTCAAATCGATTTCGCGAAAATCAGTGAAGATCTCTATCGAGTTTCAGATTGTCTGTGGGACATTCTACTTTTTCTTGTGATACTTGCGAAAGCATAAAACAACCGGCCAGTTCGCGGCCAACTGCGCGGGCGCCACAGCCACAATCGCATTTGAAATTTTTCGTTTCGCTCACAATTCCTCCTGTACAAACATTCAACCTGCTGTCATGCAGATTGCACGAGACGTTATAAAATGCAAATAAATTTGATCGCCCGGCCCCTGCCTGCCAGCGGGCCCTTTCGCTCAATCCGCCCATTGCCCCGCCGATGGCGGGGCACAAGAACCTGTTAGCGCAAAAATCCGCCCGAAAGGCGGATTTTTGCTAACAACGTTCTGGTGGAGATGGGCGGATTGAACCGCCGTGTAACGATGCTGATCGATAAACCTTCTACGAGCGTAGTCCAGTTAAAAACTAGACAGACGCGGTTCTGGATCTCATTCCGGACACAGAACCATCTGCCCGGAACCAGCCTCCTTGTATACGACCGCGGTTAGCCGAAGAGGCCCCGGCTAGGCGATCCCCGCGTTACGCGTAAGCGAACGCGGGAGCTGCAACTTTTGAGTTGGCAGTTATAGAGTGGTGTCAGTTTTACGAGGTAACGCTCGGCTCGCCAGTTCATGACGCATCCTTATCGAAGCAGTACATCCCCGTGTTGAATTTTCAACAATTCCAGTATGCGGCATTCCCAATAAAAAATCAAGTCGCCCGATAATTTTGACAATCTCATTGCCGTGCAATACTATTATCTCAAGTATTCGAAACGCATCTTTCTTTCACCGCCATCACTAAGCCCCGCATCAACAACGAAATAACCGCGTCGGAGGTTCGCGTGATCGGCGCGAACCGCGAAAATCTGGGCGTGATGCCCCGCGAGCAGGCGATTGCGCTCGCGCGGCCGGAGGAAGGTCTCGATCTCATTGAAGTCGTGCCGACCGCGAAACCGCCGGTCGTGCGGCTTATGAGCTTCGACAAATACCGCTACGAGCAGGGAAAGAAAGAAAAGAAGGAGCGGCTCGCGCAGAAAACGGCGGGGCTGAAGCATGTGCAAATCAGTGCCCGCGCCGCAAAAAACGATCTCATGATCAAAATCCGCCAGCTCGAGGGATTTTTAGCCGAGGGGTACGCCATTGAAATCCAGATGCGGCTTCGCGGCCGCGAAAAGGGCAAACGGGACTGGGCGCACCAGAAAATCGAGGAATTTATGAAGATGATTACGACGGAATATAAGGTCATTATGCCGCCCCGCTTTGGCGGCCGCGGGATGATCGCGCAAGTTGCAAAGAAATGAAAAGTAATCGCTAATAACGCGAATATAAAATCAATAATGCGAATGTAACGTTTGGATTTGCGTTATTCGGAATAACCCGCTATAATTCATTCGCGTTATTTGCAGTCATTCGCAATATTCCCTCCTTCGCCAAAGCTACGGGCGGGCAAGCGCGATTACTCCATGCAGAAAAGTTTTACGAAACGGATTCGGATTACAAAAAATGGAAAACTCCTCCGCCGTTCCATGGCGGTGGACCATTTCCGCACGCGGAAATCGACGAAGAACCTGCGCCAGAAGAAAAATCAGCGATCATTGAATTATCCGCGAAAAGTGATTATGCGCGCCCGCGCCATCGTTTACTAATACCGCTTATCGTTTTCCGTATTCTCCATTCTGCTTTCTGTATTCTAGATTCTAAAAAATATGCCCAGAGTTAAACGAGGAATCATTGCGCATAAGAAACGGCAAAAGCTCCTGAAGCACACGAAGGGCTTCCGTTGGGGGCGCAAGTCGAAAGAGCGCGCCGCCAAAGAAGCGCTCCTCCACGCGTGGTCGCGGATGTTCCGCGGGCGCAAAGAGAAAAAGCGCAATTTCCGCGCGCTCTGGAACGTGCGCATCAACGCCGCCGCGCGCGAGAATGGGCTGACCTACGGCAAATTCATCGCGGCTTTGAAACACAAAAACGTGAAGCTCGACCGGAAAATCCTCGCCGATCTTGCGGCAAAGGAACCGAAAGTGTTTAAAAAAATTATCGAATTCGTAAAATAACTGATAAATCTCACTCAGTGTGCGATCGCACAATGAGTGAGATTTTGGCAAAAAGAAAAAAGCCGATGCACTGCGCCGGCCTTACTGCTGTTTTATCGCATTCTCCTCTTTTAGAAGTTTCCTCTTTTTTGCAATGCCCCACCGGTAGCCGCCGATCGTGCCGTCCGAACGTACAACTCGATAACACGGGATATGAAATTTCGCCGCATCGTAGCGGTTCAGAATATTCCCCACGGCGCGGTACGCCCGCGGCCGGCCCGCTTTACGCGCGACTTCCCGGTACGTCATGGTCTTGCCCCGAGGAATTGCTTTAACGGCATTGAGCACTCGTTCTGAAAAAGAAAATCTAGCCATAAAATCCCAAATAACAAATTCCAAATTCCAAATAATTTTCAAATTCAAAATTTGAATTTCCGAAACGTGAGTTTTAATATTTGAATTTCGGACATTGTGATTTATTTGTTATTTGGTGCTTGGGATTTGAGATTTGCGTGCGTCTTATGTTCGGCATATATTGGTCTGCGACGATGATGCAGGAAGTCGTAAGCTGACTTCAATACGTTGCGGCTGTCGCGGTATTTCCCGAGAATTTTTTCTGCGTCGCGGAAGAGAAACCATCCGTAACCCTGGTGTTCATCGGAAATTTTCACGTCGCGGCTGTGCGTTTCAGCAAGATAAAAAATAACGATTTTGAAAATCCCCTGCCCGCCGCGCTTGAAGTAAAACCGCTCGTACGCCTTGAAGCCGTTTAAAATCCGCAAGTCGCGGCTTGAGAGCCCCGTCTCTTCTTTTGTCTCCCGCAGGGCCGCCGTCAAGCTTTTTTCCTCGGACTCAATATGCCCCTTGGGAAAATTCCAATAATCGCCGCGGTGGTAGAGAATCAAAAACTTCGGCCCCTCGGAGGTTTTGCGATAGACAATAAAGCCGGCGGTAATCTCGCGGCGCGGACGCTTTTCTTGGAGATGCATAATTCGAATACTGCGAATAGCCGGCGAATGCAACGAATCCGTATTCGCGGCATTCGTTCGTCATTCGCGAGATTCACATTATGTAATCATTTAAGCATACCAAGCATTTTATCTACTTGCCACGCGTTAATGATGTCTTTCTTTTCAGCCCATCCGCGCCGCGCCTGCGCGATGCCGTATTCGAGAACAGAAAAGTGCGAAGGTGAATGCGCGTCAGAGTCAATCGCCATCTTCACGCCCGCCTCGACGCACTTGCGGATATGCTCGTCTTTCAAATCCAGCCGTTCGAGAGCGTCAATTTCCAAAATCGTGCCGGTCGCTTTCGCGGATGCAATAATCTCATCAATATTAATGTCATACGGCGAACGCTTGTTGACGATGCGTCCCGTGGGATGGAATAAAATGTCCACATGCGGATTTTTGATCGCGCGGATAATGCGCTCGGTCTGATCCTTCTGCGACAGATTAAAATAGGAATGGACTGACGCGCCGACCACGTCGAGCTTCGCAAGCGTCACGTCGTCGAGATCAAGCGAGCCGTCTTTCAGAATATCGCACTCCGTGCCTTTCAGAATTTTTATTTTGCCAGCGAATTTTTTGTTGAGCCGGTCAATTTCGGCCATTTGTTTCATGATTCGTTTTTCATCGAGCCCGTGCGTCATCGCCAGACGTTTCGTGTGGTCGGTAATTGCGATATATTTCAAACCCGCGGCAATTGCCGCTTTTGCCATCGCCTCTATTGAGTGCGACCCGTCCGTCCAGTCGGTCTGGACTTGCAGGTCGCCTTCCAAGTAATCGTAGCCGATGATTCTCGGGAGTTTGTGTTGTTTCGCTAGTTCGATTTCTCCCGTGTTCTCCCGCATCTCAGGCTCGATGTAGTCCATACCGAGCGCGGTATAAATATCCTCCTCGGTTTTACCCGCCACCATCGCCCCCTTACCCTTCGACGTCTGTTTATACAAACCGTACTCGTTCAATGTCCATCCCTTTTTAATCGCCGTCTGGCGCAATGCAACATTATGATCTTTCGATCCCGTAAAATAGTTAAGCGCCGCGCCATAGGAGGCCGCCGGCACAACGCGAAGATCAACCTGCAAGCCAGAGGCAAGCTGGACGGCGGACTTCGTCTCGCCGTGCGCCAAGACGCGCGAAACCTCAGGCATGGCAACAAAAAAATCCATAACCGGCTTCGGTTTTTTGGAAATGACTAAAATATCCACGTCGCCGATCGTTTCTTTTCGCCGGCGGACTGATCCCGCAACCGTGACCCGCTCTACGCCCCCAAGGCCGCGGAGGCGCTCTTCGATGTTCCGCGCAATCGGCACCACCTCCCCGAGCGTGAACCGCCCGCCGGACTTTTTTAAGAATTCGATTCCCTTTAAAGTATTTTCTTCCGTCTTCGCGCCGAATCCCTCAAGTTCCCTGATCTTTCCTTTCTTCGCGGCACGTTCCAGGTCAGCAAGGTTTTTGACGCCGAGTTTTTCGTAGAGTTTTTTTATGGACTTTGGGCCGAGCCCCTCCACGCCACGGAGGGAGGCCAGATCAATCGGCGTTTTCTTTTTGAGCTCCTCGTAATATTTCACGCGGCCCGTCTTTAGAAATTCTTCTATCGTCTGCGCAATTGAAATGCCGATTCCCGGGATTTCTTTGAGCGCTTTGATGCCGCCGGCTTTATACATTCCATCAACGCTCGCTTCAAGCGCGCTGATGGTCTCTGCCGCCTTCTCATACGCCCGCGGCTTAAAGGGCACGTTCTGCATCGCCAAGTATTCCCCAATTTCCGAAAGAATTTTGGCAATAGACTGGTTGGAGATGACGTGCATATATTAAAATCCAAAATTTCAATATCCAGATTCCAAATAATATCGAAGTTCAAAACATAAACAGGTTTGTTATTTGGGATTTGGTGCTTGTTTGTATTTTGGTGCTTGGTATTTGGAATTTCGCGTGCCAATTACGGCATCGGCATATCGAGTTCCGCTTTTTTCTTCCAACCGTCGAGAAGCGGGTAGAGGAACGCAAGAAAGAACGTGGCAATCAAGCTTAATATCGCCGAGATGGCAAACGTGCGATGGAACCCGATTGCGTCCGCGATGACCCCCCCAACCGCGCCGCCCAAGGCCGAGGAAATCGTGAGTCCCCACACGCTGAACAAGCTCCACTCGAATCCTTCCCGTCCTTTGTCAATATGGCGCGAGAAAAGCGCGTAGTACGCCGCCATGAGACAGGCGGATGCCGCGCCGCTTAACGTTTCTAAAAGATACAACTGCCACGGCAAGGAAATAAGGATGAGCCCCAACGGATAGAGCGTGCTCAAGATCGCGCCGGCGAGCATCACGTAGAAATCATCCCGTTCGCCTTTTTTCGCGTCAATTTTCCGCGCCAAGGGAATCTGCAAAACCGACTTCGCGATCGCGGCGAGCGCGGCCGCGAACCCCACAGTCGCGAGCGTCGCTCCCGCCACGAAATGCGTGACGAAAACGGCGAAAAGCGGCGAGAAAAGCCCTTCGCTCACGTTCAAGAGGAACAAAAATAGGAGGAGAATCTGCACGACGCGGTTTACGAAAGTGTGAAATTTCATACCTGCTATTGTACCGCCAATTTTCATTCGCACAAAAAAGCCCGGGGGTAAGTCCCGGGACATTATTCGCGTGATGCGATTTCTGCTACCGCTACCCAGCAGTATTTAGCAATAAAAAAAAGGCGACCGAGGGCCGCCTTTATTATATTTATCCTTGTAATCGAGGCAATCACAAGGCGACGTGAATTCTCAGCTTATCACCGACAGGCAAGCCTTCTATGACAAGTTGCGCCGTCCAATCCCCCGCGCGCGGCGCCTTGAAGTGCAACTCCCCATTGAAGAATTGCCCTTCAATAACGATAGTGTTGCCGGCACTACCGTTTAAAACAACCCTAGGGACTGCGGCTTTATCAAAGGCCGGAAAAAAGTTTCCCAGCCACAGGGGGTCCTCGCTGATAGTTATTCTGACCTCGGTCCCTACATGAACCTCGATCGGCCAATAACTTATCAGCCGGAGTTTTTGGAGTCTGGACAAAACAGAAAATGCTCCGCCCCCGTCCACTAGCCTTGCATCCAAGCCCCTATCAGGGTCGCCGACTAGCCCCTTCAACAAAGGTGTATAGCTGGCGCCCAAGAGAACCAGCTTTTTAAAGAAAGCGGGCGATGGCCTAGGCGCATCAAGAGGAATAAGACTCATCAGCCATTCGACCTCATACCCGGTGTTAGCAGTCGCCAATGACGTATACCGGCCATAATTCGCCACATCCGCTTCCGACCCCCAGTTGGAAACGTCCGACTTATCGCCATCGGGATAATTTGCCCCGATGACGCAAATGACGCTTCTAAAGAGAGTGTGGGCGAAGCGGCAGGGGGAAGTTATCTTGTTAAAGTTATCATTTCCAGCGGCCATAACGACCACTGCCTTTTCTTCCAACTTGCTAATGGCCGCGAATAATTCTGGAGTTTCCGGATATCCAACCAGGGAAAGATTGACAATATCTACATCCAGGGTACTGACATAGGCCAGCCCTTCCAACAACTGCGACAACGTGCCCCATCCTGACACGCCCGCAGAAGACAAGGAATAGTTCCTCTTTATAACCTGCACACAAATCAAATTCGCTTTAACGTTATCGTAGAGTAGAGCCATGAGAGTTCCGTGACCAACCGAATCTCTCCCGCAATCCCCGTCGGTAAACGACTTTGATTCCACTACCTTGTTTCGGATATATGGATTTGCGTAATCGATCCCCGAATCAACTATGGCCACTGTTATCGGCCGGACAGTTGGGGAATCGTTCTGCTTCATCACCCGCCGCCCGAAGGCCCTTCCAAAATCAGTTAACGTTATGGGTTCCTGGGGTTGATAGATTGGCGTCTCATCATCGTCTCCGCCAGCGACACTCGTTGATACCGAAAAAACCACAATCAGAACAACAATGAATAACCGAAGCATTTTGCCTCCCTTTTTTCTTTTTTTTATTGTCAAAGTGCGAGCCAATAATAGATATCCTCTGATAAATCCTGATATCTACGATGGGCTTCCAAAACCGCTATTCAGTTTTGCTCCTCTATTTTAGAATATAAAAATCTACTTGTCAATAGCCCAAAAACCATTGATATATCTATCTATTTCCCCCTCCATCAGAAAAATCAAGATTTTCTCCGTTCAGAATAACCTTCACCACGCTCCCGCGCGCGATTTCTTTTTTTAAGATTTTCCCCGCGAGCGGGGCTTTCACTTTTTCATCAATCACGCGCCGCAGGGGCCGCGCGCCGAACGCGGGATCGTAGCCCATCTTCGCGATTTTTTTCACAGCTTCCGGATCAAATTGGAGTGTGATTCCTTGCGTCGCGACGTTCGCGGCGAGGTCGCCAAGATTCAACGCCGCGATTTTTTCCGTCTCCGCCGGCGAGAGGTCTTTGAACACGATAATCCGCGAAAAGCGGTTCAGCAATTCCGGCCGGAAAATATCGGTCAGGCGCTTTTTCAGATATTCCGCGATTTCTTCCATCCGCTCGCCCTTCGTAAGTGCCTCGTGAACGATATCCGAATGGGCGTTCGAGGTCGCAATCACAATCGTATTTTGAAAATCAATCGTGCGACCCAAATTATCGGTCAAGCGGCCGTCGTCGAGGACTTGCAAAAACAAATTCAAAATATCGGGGAACGCTTTCTCGAATTCGTCGAGGAGAATTAGAGAATAGGGCTTCGCGCGGATGGCTTCCGTCAAAGCGCCTGAAACTTTCCCGTCCGGCGAGCCGATGAAGCGGAAAAAGCTTTGCTTGTCCTGATATTCCGTCATGTCGAAACGCACCATCGCCCGCGTCGAGCCGAACTGGATTTCCGCCAAAATTTTTGAGAGTTCCGTTTTGCCGACGCCCGTCGGCCCCACGAAAAGAAAACTCGCGATCGGCCCTCCCGGACGCGCGAGGCCGCTCCGGTATTCGCGGATGGCGTCCGCAACCGCCCGCACCGCTTCGTCCTGCCCCACAAGACGCTTATGAATCGTCTCTTCAAGGTGGAGAAGTGATTCGGATTCCGCTTTGCCCGCCTCATGGATCGGGACGTTTACTTTTTCTTCGGCGACGGCGACCACGGCCTCGGGCCCCACGAATTTCTCGCCCTTCCTTTGTACCGCAACCACGGTTTCTTTGAGGAGCTCCGCGGCGCTCGAGGGGAGAAATTTGTCGCGGATGTATTTTTTAGCAAGCATGACCGCGGTCCGGATTGCGCCGAAACTGATAAAAATCTTCTCGCGCGCTTCAATGAGCAAACTTTCGTAGACCAGAACCTGCCGAGCTTCGCTCTCCGTGATTTCCGCGACCGGAATCATTTCAAACATTCCCGAAAAATCGCTCCGCGGCTCGATCCACTCCTTAAACTCGCGCGGATAACTCGTGCCCACAATCGGGAACGTGTTACCCGTGATAATCGGCATCAAGGCATCCGCCGCGGAAAGGTAGGCGGTGCCGGAGGTATGCACGAGGTTATGGATGTCGGGAACAGAAAGGATGATGTTTCCGGCCGTCATAATTTCGTCCGCAACTTTTTTGATGCGGGCCGCGAGCTCCCCTTCCGACGCGCTCGCCACAAGCTGTTCCAAGCGGAGCGCCACGAGCCGCTTGTCGAAAAGCGCTTTGGGGACATGGTCTTTTATAAGATCGAACGCGAGACGGAAAAGAATTGTCTCCTTGCCGATGCCCGGCTCGCCGACTAAAATCGCGTTCGGATTCGTCGGCCGCGCGAGGGTCTCGACGAGCCGTTTGTACTCCGGCTCGTGGCCAATCAAAAATCCCGTTTCTCCCGCGCGCGCGAGGTCGCTCAAATCATCGCTATACCGGTCGAGCGTGGGCGTGGGCCTCGATGTCCACGCGCGGTTCATCACGCGGTGCCGAATCCGCCGTTCGCCGCCGAAGACCATCCCGCCGATGGCTTTGGGCAAACGCCGGAAAAAGGAGAATTGTTTCTTTGCCTTTCCAAAGAGGAGCGCCTGCGACACGTCCTCGGCACGGAGCGAGAAGAGGTCGAAGAGCCGCGAAACCGAAGCATCGTTCATGCGCGGCAGGACGGAAAAAAGATCCTCGACATCCACAAATCGGTCGCGGTCGGCGACTGCGTTTTGGAACGCCGCTTTGGCGCATTCTTCCGCCTGCCGCAATCGCTCGTTCTGCGCCACGGATCCTTCAGGCGATCCCACGCTTTGAACCAAAAAATCATCGAGCTTCTCGCCGAATTCCTTGGAATCGGCATCAAGGCGATGAAGCGCTTCTCGCACTTCGCGGAACCGCAGAAGCTCCCGCAGAACCTCAAGAAAAAAACTATGCCGCAAAAAAGCGCTCCGTTCGTATGCCCGTTCGAGGATATGGAGCGAGGCCGGTGTGAAACCTAAAGCGACGTTCACGGATCCGGACTGCGGCAATTCGGCAATGAGGCGATCGGCATCCCGCGTATGTATCAGCCGGTCAAGAAGAAAGAGGGTAAGAAATACGCCCGACCAAAAAAGCCAGAGAATATCCGAGAAGAGCGCGACGGCCGCCGCGGCAACACAGAGAAGATAGCCGATATGCGCCGCGATCCGGACGAGAAAACGCCCGGCGGAAGTCATCCGAAGCCGCGGATCGTCGAAATGCAAATCAGCGATTAGATTAGATGTTTCGAAAGACATAGAAAAGAATGAGAATAGGAATGGAAAGCCAGACGCAATAGAGCGCGAGAGAAATTCCCGCGACCAAAAGATACGTCGCGAGCCCAATTGCAATTCGGAACGACCGGAAAATAATTCCCAAAATCCGCCCGACGATCGTGTAGTCGCCGTAGAGCGGACGGAAGAAATAGAGCAGGGTGATTTTGACCGCGAACACGCGGTCGAGCCGCTCCAGGAGCGAAATAAAAAGATGCGCGGCGTTCCGCGACCCGTGCACGTACCAGTCGTGGAAAAACTGCGAAATCCGATAGAGAAATCGGTAGACGAGGTAGACCGGCGCGAAATCCATGGGAATAATCGCGAATTATTTTAAAATAATGCGAATAAAATTCGACCCTTTCATTCTATCTTATTCGCGCTATTTGCCTACTATTCGCATTATTCGCGAACGCTTCTTTAAAATAACCCTGCTTGCGACACACGATGCGCCGGTTCAGACGGCGGAGATTCAGGAACCGCCGGCTCGGCAAGCGATTCGCATTTCGCGATGATCGCGGGCATTCTTTGGAATGTCTGCTTGAAACTTTCGAGGACGTTCGTCGCGCGAAGCGCGGCGGCCGGGTGAAACATCGGCACGATGAAACGCCCTCCGGCGCGGAACACTTTCCCTTGGTCGCGGGTGATCTTCGCCGCCGGTAAAAAATAGTTCATCGAAAAGCGTCCTAATGGCACGATGATCTTGGGATTTAAAATTTCAATCTGCCGCGCGAGGTACGGCTTGTACGCTTCAATTTCTTCCGGCAAGGGATCTCGGTTCTCCGGCGGGCGGCGCTTCACGATGTTCGTGATATACACGTCGTCTTCCCTCCATCCGATTGCGCGGATATTCTGCCGAAGGAGTTGTCCCCCACGCCCCACAAACGGCCGCTTCTCTTCGTTTTCATGAAACCCGGGCGCCTCGCCAATAAACAAAACTTTCGCGTCAACATTTCCCTCGCCGAACACCAGATTCGATTCACGGAGTGGGAGCGCCGCGTCTGCGGCGATTTCCGATTCAAGTTTTTGCAATTCCTCTCGCTTGCTCATGCGGCAATTATAGCGAGAACTGCCCACGATTGCGAAAAATATAAAAAAGAGCCCTTCTTAAGCAAGGGCTCTAAAACGTAATCCCAAGAATCCGACCGGCGTTCAGAGGAAACTGATATAGGGGAGGGGGAACGCGAAGCCAGCCAATATCCCTGTTTTTTCCCCAATCCACCGCGACGTGAACGATGCCATATTGCAGAACACGCAGATTAACAAATCGAAAGTTAACGGCATGGAAACGTACGGGTGATAAGTAAAAATTTCCCTCCCAGAACGTGCAATATTCCGCCCGCGTCGCCTCTAAATCCACCATGCGCTGAATCACCTCGATCCAAAAGGAACGGCGGCTAATTTCTTCTTCTCTCGACTTTGGAATCGAGGCCTCAATGGCCGTCTCAGAAACCAGTATCCCCCGAAGATCTTGTTGACGGACGTACTGCGCGGCATATCGTAAAACTCTCCGCGCACCCGAACTGATTTGAGTCGTCATACACGTCTCCTCTTCTCCATTTCTCAACCGTCACAACCGTATCAGATCATATTCTCTCTCGACCTCGGGCACTGACAATTCCTTACGCGGCGCAATGATGCAAAAAGCGAAAAAGGCCGCCCCAAAAATTATCAGCCCAAGAACCCCGAAAAGAATCTTTGCCATTTCAACCCCGCCCGCCGCCACAAGCCCAAATATCCGTCCCATATCTCACCTCCGCGCGAACTTCGTTGATAATTACGCTACCTAAAGAATGAGGTGCCCGCAGGAAAAAGTCAATTCCCCGTTGTAAACTGCCCCGCCTTCCGCCGCGCCCAATTCTCGGGAAGTTCGGCTAACAAGTCCAAACAGTTTGCTTGGTAAAGTTTGAATTTCGGTTTTCCGTAATACGGTTTTTGCATAAAATGTTATGGTGCCCTCGGGCAGATTCGAACTGCCATTACCGGCTTCGGAGGCCAGCGTTCTATCCATTGAACTACAAGGGCTTATTTTACTAGATCATCTTAATATACCCGTCGGATATCATTTTTTCAATATAATCTTTTCTTTTTAGTTTCCTTACTCTTCTTTTAATTTTCTTGCCAATATCATAGAATCGAAGTTCTGCGGTAAAACAACTTTGGGACTCATCATCCCGCGAGTGGTTTTGCCGCCGCTACCATATCTATGCTGTTTTACTCTCTGTTCTAAATTGCTTGTGCTACCGACATAAAATCTCCCCTGTTCATCTTTAAGAATATGCACAAACCCCTTCATTGCTCCGCCCTCAATTTAAAATAAAAAATTGAGCGGAGGAGTAAGCGGCGGCGAGGAGGAAGACGAGGACGAGCGTGTTCAAAAGTATTTTTGAGGCGCGGCTCAAATGCAGCGATTTTTTGGCGACGAGGATGATAAAAATATATTGCAGGCCCAAGAAAACGCCGCCCGCGATGCCGAGCGCCGAGAGAAAATTCCGCAAGCCCAAAAGATAGAACGCGGGCGGCGTGAGAATCACGATCCACGAAGAGAGAAAACGCGGCAGATGGATATCGCGCGAAAGCGCGGTGCGAATTTCGAGCGCGACGGGAACATACGACGTCCAAATCGCGAAGAACCCCAAGACTCCCAAAACCGCGAGCCGGCGCGAGTCCCAATTAAAAAGCCCCGAAACAGTGTCAGGCGCAATGACAGAGGCGGAACGGAGAATGGCGAAAACAAAAAGCCCGTAGAGTAATATCACGAACGCCGTGCCCCAAAACAAACTGGCGTTTATTGCGCGTTCTCCGCCGTTTCTCTTTTTCGCGTACTCGTACATGGGCTCGATCGCCGTCCAGCCCGCGAGCGAAAAAAGAATGGGCGCGAACGGCAGAAATATATTTTTGAAATCAATCGCGGGAATGTGCGGCGCCCCAAAACCGCGAACCGGCGCCAAAAAAATAAACACAATGACTGCCGCCATGAGCGCGGTTCCCAAAAGTTCGAGGCGGACGAGCCACCGGAGCTCAAGAAAAAGCGGGAACGAGGCAAATATCCAAAAAAGTAAAAGCCCGATCCACGGATTCGCAAAGGGAAATATGAGGCCGACAAAGGTCTGCGCAAGAATAAGATAAATAACGAGCACAAGGAGGAGCCCGCCGACGATCGCGAAAAACGCCGCGCGGAAAAGGCCGTTTCCGAAGTGCGTCCGCGTGAGGCCCAAGAGTCGCTCCGCGCCGCCGCCCCGAAACAGAACTTTTCCGTAGAGCGTATGGACAAAAATAATAGTCGCGCCCAAAACGAAAAGATAAAAAAAGCCGGCCGCCCAGCCGGATTGATAAAATATGTAGGGCAAGGCAAAGATACCGGCGCCCAAAGTCGTCGCCGCAAGAATCCCCGCGGACCCGAAGAAAACCCGTGCGTTATTCATCATTCATCATTCAGTATTCATAATTCACCGCTGCCTATACCGCGAATACCTCGTCCCCTTCCCGCGCTTTCCCTTTTATTTTAATCCCGACCTCCTGCCCCTTCTTCGCGCTTTCGATCGGCTTGTGATCGTACTGCATGGATTTCACGGTTTCCTTGAAGTCGGTCGTCGCCCCTTTGAACCAGAGCTCGGTTCCGACGGGAACGGCTTTCGTAAATTTCACGATCGCGACACCGAGATTGCCGTAAAAATGGGTCACGGCGCCGATCGGTTTTGGCTCTTTGGGCATATGTTTAATTTTCAATTTCTAATTTTCAATTTTCAAACCCGACCTGTTTTCAAAAATTGGATCATTGATTGAAAATTCTAAATTGATAATTGAAAATTTTTAAGAACGACCTTTACTCCCCCGAAATTACAGTTGACGCTTTTTCTTTTTCTTCCTCCTCGATCATGGCGACGACCTTTTCGAGAAGGCGTCCCGGATCGCTTTCGACGGCCACTTTCCCCGGGCCGCGGTGCGCTTTCGCGATAATGTCCGGAAGCATGTCCGCCATGCCGCCGCTCCCCGCCAAGATTCCCTGCGGTTTTTCGTCTTCAAACGCGGTCGTAAATTCGTTCAATGTGCCCATGCGGCCGCAGACCGTAATCACGGCATCCGCTGACCGCGTGAGCAATAAATTCCGCCCCGAGTATCCGAAGCCGGTGTAAATAATGAGATCATGGTACTCCACCGGCAAATGGTAGGTGTGAATATGATGCGCGCGCGATGCCGCGGGCGAAATGCCGATCACGATGCCGCGGGCTTCCTTGGCTCCACGCGCGGCCCACAAAGGCGCGCCGGTCGTGGCACCCGTCACAAGAATAAGATTATGTTTTGCAATGAGGCGGCCGAGTTCCATCGTTTTTTCCAACGCGTCGGGAGCGCAATGCCCCGTCTCCGCGGCTCCCGAAATGCAGATTTTGTATTTCAGGTGGTACGTGTCGCCGCGGGCGTGGAGCTTGTCTTTGGGTATGGATGAAATTTTTGGCATATCCGTATTAATTTCCGATATCGAAATCCTAAACCCTAAACAAATCACAAATTCTAAAATTACGGATATTTTGAATTCCGATATTGGATATTTGCTTAGAATTTCGTGCTTCGGATTTAATTGTTTATTATAGCACAACCGAATCGCCCGCTTGGGGAATCACGGCGGTGACCGCGAGATCGTCCTTAATTTTTCCCGCCAACGCTTCGCTTGATTCCGGTTCGCCCTGCACGACGAATACCTTTTTGAGCGTATTCCGCATGGGCGTAAGCCATTCGATAAGCCGCGGCTGGTCCGCATGGGCAGAATACCCCGAAATCGCGCGCTTCTTGCAGCGAACGGGCACCGTCTCCCCCAGAACCTCAACGCTCGCCGCCCCTTCCAGAATGCGCCGCCCCAGCGATCCCTGCGCCTGATATCCCACAAAAAGAATCATGCTTTTCGGATCCGGCAGATAGCGAAGTTCATGATGGAGGATGCGCCCGCCGTGCGACATACCCGATCCGGCGATGATAACTTTGGGCGGCGGCACGTTGTTTATCGCCTTCGAATCATCCACCGTAAGCGCGAGCCGGAGACCGGGAAAATTCAGGATGTCCTCGCCGCCGTGGACAAGCGTTTCCGTGGCGAGATTGAAATAAGTCGCATACTTTTTGTAAATCGCGGTGAGCTTGATCGCCAAGGGGCTGTCAATAAACACGGGAACGCGCGGAACGCGCCCCGCTTCGACGAGCTCATTCACGTGATAGAGCAAATCCTGGGTGCGCTCCATGGCAAACGCGGGAATCATAAGTACGCCGCCGGATTTCACGGTATCCTCGATCGCATCTTCCAAAAGTTCTTCTCGGGCGGGAACTTCTTCGTGCACGCGGCCGCCGTA
>Ga0209515_10005238_pt1 | contig 16944 bp, 24 predicted proteins | sample Subgroupgradi54m_FD_187454 | JGI IMG/M metagenome (GOLD analysis project Ga0209515, IMG submission 187454) | Subsurface groundwater microbial communities from S. Glens Falls, New York, USA - GMW60B uncontaminated upgradient, 5.4 m (SPAdes)... ...
TTGAACAAATTCAAAGATGATGGCATGATTGTTGACTCCTTCTTAAAAGGAAAAGACTACGCCATCAAATAGAGAGGAATCCACCTAAACTATGGAAACCCTCTACGGTATTCTTTCCGATTTTCATAAAAGTAGTCCTCTCGCCGTCGAACAAGCCATGCAGACATTAAAATCGCTTGGCGCTCAACGACTTATTCTTAATGGAGATATAACAGGTGAACAAAACCCTCATCGCATACCCCCACAATATTTTCTTCAATACATTCTCAAAGCCGCCGCAGATACCAATCTAGAAACCTACGTTCAATTCGGCAGCCACGAAGAATTCTTGCCTTCCGAACAAGTGCTTACTCACCACCGCTCACTGTATGGAAATATTATCGACGTCTCCCACCATCGTAGAATAGAACTACCCGACCATCATCTCGTTTTCTTGCCCGGTTCCGATGTCAACGCCGGCGGCGAATATACATTTGGAACAGATCTACCATCAGGCACATTTCTCAAAACCAAAGAAGGCTTAATGAAAATTGAAAACACTCAACAATATCCTCTTTGTGCGCAACTACTTCAAGAACAGAAAGCTGAACAAATATTCCATTACGAAAACATAGCCGATCTAAAAAAACACGTCACCGTCCCAGAAAAAACCATTCTTCTCTGCCACGTACCGCCATTAAGCAGAAGTCCAAATGGTGTCGACTACGCCCATTTCATCGAAATGCATACATTCAATTTCGAACACGTAAAATTTCAATACGACCTTGATAAATACCGCCAATTCCACCCCTCTCCAACTGTCGCACCATACAGCGCAAAAATGATTGAACACCTCACAACCAAAAATATTCCGTTTATCCCTCTGGCAAATAACTCTCGTGACACCATCGAACGCATCGCCAAAGAACAATCACAACAAACAAAAAAAACAACCGTTCAAGTTGCTGTTGAAAAACAAGACAACCGCGGCAACGACGAATTAGCTGATTTAATAAAAGAACTTGACATCACAAAAGTCATCAACGGCCACTTCCACGAATCCGTCCATCACGCTCACAATCATCGCTTCCAACCCGTAACTCAAAGCACTTTCACCGATTCTTTACTTTGGAACGCCAGTTATATGGACGACGGAAAAGTCGGCATCTTACGCGTAAACGGCACCCAAGTTGCGTATCAGAATATTGTTCTTAATACCACATAAATTCTAATTTAATTGAAAAAATAACCACTTCATCTCCGAAAAGCTTATAATCCTCTTCTTCTCTCCTTCCCTACAATATGGCAAAAAAAGAGGAAGAAGATAAAACCCCCTATATTACTAAGCATAAGAAACTCTATACACACGCGACCAAACTGTTTGATACTGCTACCCATACTCATCAAGCCGCATATAAAGGCGCAGTAGACAAACATTTAATTGGTGAAGACGGCGAAGTGGACTTTGAAAAACTCGATGACTTAAAAGTACAACGCGAATTTATCGATACGATGACTGATACGTACATCAGCAAAGCACAGCAACACTTTAAAATTAGTAAAGATAAAAAATTAGATGATCTAGAAAAAGATATGCTTATGCAAGCATATGCAGGTGTCACCAAAGGTATGATTAAACGATATGTGAACGCCCATGGTAAAAATTTCAAATATGCCATCTTCAATCAAATGACAAAGCAACTCAATGAAAGATTACACGAACAATTATATGCATCAGCGGCCGCTCATCTAGAAGATGAACACATTCCCGACATCGTCAAACACGTAGGCTTAGAAGCAAAACTAGACGCAGGGAAAATAAATGTCCAAGAAGCAACACACCTCTTAGAAACATTTCAACGTGAAGGTGGCATTACTGATAACGATCTTCGTCAAGCAGTTCCAAACTACCAATCAAAAAAACCAAAACCAAAAGAAAAGAAAGCCGCATAAATCATGACCTCTCTCTACCTTCGTGAGAAAGAAAACACAAGTACCCTTCAACGCCGCGGCGAACAAGCCTATCTCGACCATAAAACTTCTCTTATCGAACAACACCCCGGCGAACATCTCTTCATCGCCCTCATCCAAGACCAACCCCACTTCTACGCGAATAAAAACATTCTCGAAGCAAAACAACAAGCCCAAACCAACCATCCTCTGCAAACGCTCTATTACCGTCGAATAGACCCTAATTGACTATATTCTACACCAAAATCAAAAGAGCAGAAAGAATTATAAAGTTTTGAATATAGTCCTCAAAACAATGAAACAAAATGCCGCAAAATTAAACAAAACACTTAAAAACTTTCACACTTGGCTTAAAAAAAATCAAGACTATGTTGCAATGTTATCCCATGGATCAATAGCTACAAATGACCCTTGGATCCCTGGATTTAGTGATTATGACATAACCATTATTTATAAAAAAGATAAATTAGAGAATTTTATAAAAGCAAAGGCATATCTTAAAACTGCAAAATTGAGCGACCTCTACCATTTTTATCCCCACACCATAACAGAAATACAAAGAGCAGGAACAAATACATTTGCTTTTTCTCGAGTATTTCGAACAAAAGTGTTATTTGGAAAAAATGTCCTACAAAAACAACAGATTCCTAAGAAAAAAGTAGCACAAGAACTATATAATAAAGAGTTAGAGAATGAAAAACTACGACTACAAGTAAATTTAGTAAATAACCATAAAAGTACTAAAAAAGTTCGAAAAGAATTCTGGAGAATATTCAAACATATATTTATGATTCTCGCAATAAGAACATATGCAAAGACAGGTAAATATCCAAGAACAAGAGAAGAAGTGGTTAAAAAAATGAATAGCCCTTCAGAACTTCAAGAAGCGTGGGAGACACTACACCACATAAATAGAAAAACAAAAGAAGAAATTTTCCATACAGGTCAAAGACTGATAAATTGGCTTAAAACAATAAAATAACTAAAATTATTTTAAAAAATACAGCCCTGAAAATAAATAAGTAAGTTCAATAACAGATGATAAAAGCAATTATATTTGATTTTGATGGTGTGATTCATGATACATTTATGTTAGCATATAAAATTCATAAGAAACTAAATCCGACCCACACAAAAGATAATTTTCGGTCCTATTTTGATGGTAACTTATTTAAAAAAGTAAATACAAACTTTGATCAAAAAGCGCATGATGCATTCAGAAAATTAGAATTTCAAGCATTTAAAGATTTAAAATTAGAAAAACAAATAAGAAACGAACTAACAAAATTAAGTAAACAGTTTGATTTATTTATAATAAGTTCAAATTCCATTCGAAATCTAAATATGTATCTTGAAAACAATGAATTCACTCATATTTTTAAAGAGGTATTAGCTGCAGAAACTCATAAATCAAAAATAGAGAAATTTAAAATAGTATTTAAAAAATATAATTTAAACTCAAAATCCTGTATTTTTGTAACAGATACATTAGGAGATATTTTAGAAGCAAATAAAGTAAGTGTAAAATCAATTGCTTGTACTTTTGGCTACCATGATGAACAGAGATTAAAAAAAGGAAAGCCTTTTCGAATAATCTCAAATTTCAAAGAGATCAGAAAAATTATTGAAAGTATGAGATAATATTAGCCTCAAAGATTTCGAAACCAATAAATCGTGCCTACCAAAACAAAATTATTTATACTAGCCCACAATAACCTAACCTAATGTTAGATTTCCTAAACTCTAGTAAAAGAATTGCACAAGAAGTAGCACTTTTGATTTGGCAAGCCGAAAGAGCGAAAAATAAAATAAAATCTAGTAAAATCAGTGAAGCGGTTAAAAAATTAAAAGAAATATCATCAGAAGAATCAAAACTCTACCAAAAAGTCCAACGCAATCAAGAAGGAATGGCACAAGAAGTCTTGGAACAAGAAGTAAGAAAAACATTACGTATTGCACAAAGCATAATTCAATTATTAGAAAAGAATGAACTTAATGAAGCATTGGCATGGTTAACCACCTTAATTAATAGAGAAATAGATATTCAGAAATGGGTTCAGCATCGAATTGCTGTTAGAGAACACTCTAAAAAATTAGCTAAAAACATCAAACCAATTCTAAAAAAATATATCAAGAAAGGAATGGCTGTTATTGAATTATTTAATGGTGAAAATTCAGACATTTTAACCGCATTGTCGGAACTCGTTGGAAAGAATGGTCATGTCTATGGGATTGATGAATTAAATCCATTTGAAATGTTCGAACATATGGTTGCCGCTAATGCGCTACCTAATGTGGATTTGATCAAAGCAACTTTTCCTGAAATGCCTACGCCAGCAGCTGATGCAATTGTTGTCAGAGAGTTTCATTATGCAAATCAAGCTGGTGATAGAAAAACCGTTTATGCCACGTTAAACTCAAAATTAAAGAAGGGTGGTTTTCTCGTTTTATTCCTAAACCACATGGAATATAATAATGAACTAGCATATCAATCTTATTCGAAATCAATCGCCCAATTCTTAAGCACCTATAAAAAAGTAGAATTTAATGAATTAGAACTCGTCTTTCAAAAAAAATAGTTTGGTTTGTTCTCTTCTGGATTATTTTCTCAACAAAATCAAGTGCCAATGTTCTACGTACGTTCACAAAATGCGTTGCTCGCCTGTGATCTGCGCTACTTTGGGAGACTACGCTCCCTCATTATTTGAGATTGATTCGCCTTACGGCGAAAGGCGAGATTTACTTTCGATCGCGAAAGTCCCCCAGACTTAACATTTATTAAGTTGCTTTGGGTTTATCCCAAAGTCCGAACAGTAGTGAGGAAGTATTTGAATTTGCGAAATATTTATTAAAGCCATACTTTTCTTTGTTTTATGAGATTAATTTTAGTTCGTCACTGTTGTACTCCCGAAAACAATCTTAGTATTATTATGGGTCACAAAGGTGGTTCATTGAATGCTCTTGGAAGAAAACAAGCATTAAACGCTGCACTTTTTCTTCGGGAAGAGAAGATTGATGTTGCTTATGTTAGCGTTTCGGATAGAACTAAAGAAACAGCGGAAATTATATTGAAATTTCATCCCGAAACAAAAGTAGTTTATACTAAATATTTAATGGATAGAGGATATGGAAAATATGAGAATAAGCATATCTCTGAACTCATACTAGCAGCTGAGAAATCCAGATTGGGATTTGATGATTATGAGTTTAATGGGGGAGAATCATATCGTCAAATGAGTAATAGAATACTCTATTATTACAATAAAATCATTAAAAAAGATAAGAATAAAACCATAATGATAGTTACGCATTCCGGTCCAATAGTTACAATTTTGTTTAAATTGTTAGCTAAACAGAATGAGAGAAATTTCAAAGAGAGATTAAAAATTTCTCCTCGAAATGGTTCTATAACCATTTTTGAAGATAATAAACTGATTTTATTAAACAAGAACTAAAGTTAAGTTTCTTCTCAAATTCAAATATTCAACATAACACCAATTACGTCTAATAATTTTTCGGGCTTAGAGTAGAATGGGGCACACTCAAAGGTTGTAGTGCATTTTTATCATAATAGCAACTTGTTTAGCTGAAATATTGGTGTTATCTATTCGCAAACTTTTTACGAAGGGAATTGGTGTAAATAAATCCCATTTTTTTAGTGTCGCCTCAAGTCTTTTTTTAGTCTTTATTTTATCAAAGTTTTCTCTTGATGCTCCTTTTACTCTTTTCTTTAATTCAGATTTTTCACAATATAGCTGAACAAAATCGACGTTTCCTTCATACTTTTCGACTCTTTTTTTGACATTTTTTACAAATTTGTTATCTTCAGGATAAGAATAGCAAAATGTGAATATCAGACCGTTAATGTTTTCTTTTGCTGCGGCTTCAAACATTTCCATCCTGAATCTTGAACTAAGGTCAAAAAAAGTTTTTGTTCCAAATTTCAATACAGAACCTACCAGATCAACAGTTAGATGATTGTGAAAAATCTTATATTTTGTGAGTTTTGCCAATTCCTTTGCAACAGTAAGTTTGCCTGTTGCTGGAGGACCATAGATAAAAACGAGTTTCATAATCTTATTATATCATATACATTTTATTAAGTTTACTATTTTACGTTGAATTTTTCCCTCACTTCGCTACAAAACGTTGCACTAAATTCAATCATTTGGAGAGTTTAACAGTGATTATACCAATCTTATGAGCAATAATATGTTCACTTAGTTTGATTTTTTAAGAAGTATTCACAAAAAATGACCACATGTGGGGAAACTGGATATTTTTTGTAATCTTCAATATTAATCCACATAATTTCGGAGAATTCCTCTGGTTCCATAATTTTAGGGGTACCTTTCATTTCAACTAAAAAAATATATTGCTTGAAATTTTTTGGACCAAAAGAGAACTCTTCAGAACATACAAATTTCTTGATCTTCACATCACATCCCGTTTCTTCTTTAGTTTCTCTTATTGCCGTATTTTCCTTACTTTCATTAACATCAAGTTTTCCACCAGGAAATACCCATTCTTCATGCTTTTTTCTATAGAGAAGTAAAATCTTACCCTTCTTAACTACCCCACATCTAGATAATTCAATCATTATCCAATAAAAAATTAAACTCAAATATAAACTTATTGCATTGCTCACAAAACTTTGCGCTCCTCACCGCGGTTGCGGTGCTCGGGTGGGGGACAGTCGCTCACAATCTATTAACGAAATTCTACCCTCACTCCCTAGACCACCACCAAATATAACATCGTTATATTTCTGGCATATACGTTGTTTTTTCTTCCGAAAGAACTGTTATGTAATCAAACCAATCAATAGTTTTTGGGAAATGTTTTTCTAATTCTCCAATAATTCCTAACATTTCATTTAGTGATTTAACATGAAATTCTATCTCTATTGTTTCTCCGCCGATTGTTTTGTCTGTCTGGTAAATGTTTGGATGTCTATGGCAAAATGATAATATTTGATTTATGTTCTCATACGAAGATAATCTTATCTCTGCTTTGTAAAACTCATATCCAAATTTTTCAACATCTATCATTGCCCTATAACCTTGTATAATTCCCTTTTTCTCTAATTGTCTTATTCTAAAACTTATAAGTTCTGCACTTTGTTTTAGTTCATTAGAAATATCAACTAATGACGTTCTAGCATTTTTTGATAATTTTTTAAGTATGTTAATGTCAAGCTCATCAAAAGATGTTTTTTCATTGCCACCTAAAATTCTGATTTTTGAGTCGTCTTCTTGCTCAACCAAATATGCTTTTGAATAATGATAAATTGGTGAGTAAATTGAAACTTTATAATCAGTTATGTTGGGCAAATATCTTTTAAGAATTTCTTCCCACACTTCATAATATCCATAAATATCCTTAACAGAAATCCCTAATGCAATGTCCCATTTTCCAGAAATTAAAACTACCGCCCAGATCGACTTTTGCTTTTTTAGGTATTCTATAATCTCCTCTTTTCTTGAGGGAGTGATATTTCTAAATTTCAGATATAAGCGAAATGTAGTATATCCTAACTTTGATGTGTCTATCATTGGAAAGTATCCTTTGATGAAACCCTCTTTTTCTAGTCTTTCAATTCTGTACTTTACAAGCTGTTTTGACATCTTTGTCCTTTTAGCTAATTGAGAATAGGTTAATCTGCCATTTACATCGAGAAGATAAAGCAAATCTCTATCTTTCTTATCAAGCTCTAATTCTTTTTTTCGCTTCATATTTTACTTTATTCTTATTAGTTATATAAATCTTTTGTTTTGACAAAAATATTAATCTTAACTTTTAACTATATCTATTGCTACTACCAAGTTATGACTAATAAAGACTTAGTGTACTTAGTAAACGCTGGAAATGATGGGGGAATGGCTAGTATGTCAAATGATTATAGCTTTCCCGCTTTAGGCGTTCTTGCGTTAGGAACATGGCTACAAAATAGGATGCCAGATGTAGAAGTCGTAGCAAGAGATGGGGCAGTTAGAACAAATGAACAAATACAAGAGGAAATAGCACGTCTTAATCCGGCTCTTGTCGGGGTTAGTACATTATGCACTTCATACCAAAACAGCTTAAAGATAGCAAAAACTGCAAGAGAATCTGGAGCTAAAGTCGTATTTGGAAATGACCAAGCCTCTCAAACCTCAAGATTAATTTTAGAAAATCAGCCAGATGTAGATTATGTAATTGGTGCTGAATACGGAGAGTTACCTCTTGAGATGTTAGTTAGAAATGTAAGGGGAGAAAAGATTCCATTAGATAAAATTCCAAGTTTAACTTATAGGAAAGATGGGCAAGTTGCAGGTTTTGATTTTAATAATCCAACACATAAATCTGCTCTTTCAATTACAAGCCCTTTTTCAGGGTATAATGGAATTATCTTAAAGCAGGGATTAAGAACAGGAAGAAGAAACGTTCTTGACATTTTTCCAATTGTAGATAGAAATCTTTATCCAGAAGACCATTGGGAAACATATCTCAAGAATTATTTAAGCAAATTTTCTGGACTCCACAACCAACCAGTTTTAGGAGTTACTACGATGAATAGAGCAAGAGGATGTAACAGACAAAATGAAGATAAATGTAAACATTGCGATATGTTGCTTGATATTTCTAGTTCCTCACCTGAAATGTTTTGGGAAGAAGTAAAATCTGCATACAGACAAGTAAGAGCAACATCTTTTTATGAAGCGTGCGACAGTTTTTCTAGTTTTCCCGGATTAATAAAAAAAATAGTCGAGGCAAAACCATCCGATTTAGGGTTCAATCCAGAATTTTACATTTATGCACAAGCGATTGACTTAGCAAAACATCCTGAAAGAGTTGACATGCTCAAAGAAATGGGAGTTTTTAGAGTAAACATGGGTTTAGAAGCAATGAGTGATAGAACACTAAGACACATGAAAGGAGAAAAAGACAGTGTTGAGCATAATTATAGGGCATTGGAATTATTAAAAGACAGAGGCATCCATGTTTATGGTTCATTTGTTTTAGGTTCAGAAGCGGAAACTCTAGAAACATTAAAAGAAACAACAGAAAGAATTTGTGATCTTATTCGAGATGGATACCTTTGCGACGCTGAAGCACAACCAGTTTTACCTCTACATGGAAATTATCAGGGTAGAGTTCTCAAAAGTTATGGTTTGATGCATGGAAATTCACAACACCGAGATTGGCCTTTGGATGTTGAAGATTTGGCTAAAATTTATATTGATAAGTTTTCCGGAGTGAGTCATAGAGATTGTGTTGAATCAGCAAAAACAATAAGAGAAACAGCAAAAAGATTTAACATAAATTTTGGTAGTGGAGTATCAAGAGAAGACAGCTACAAATAAAAAAATCGCGTGGGTGCCCCCCACTATTGTCTGTCTTTGACTGGTAAATTTACAAATATTTGTTTGGCAATAGGTATCATAATAGTTAAAATAGCAGAGGGATTATATAAATTTATTGAATTTTGATTTATCTATCTGAAGCAGCTTAATATACTCTAAGTTACCACTACACTTTCTAAACTATTTAAAGATATGTAGAACTAACTTTATCCCGAAACCAAAAAATATGTGCTCACCCTCTCCGTAGAGAAAGTGAGCACCTTCCTTGGCGGAAGTGTGAATTAATCTGTTGTGATATCTTTTAGTTCCCCCTCCAACTTCCGAACATAAAACCGATGCACTTTTTCTTTATGTTCTTCAACCGCATCCCAAAACCTCTCCGTCAACGGAAAATAACGACACTCCCACCCTTGGCTACGACAATATTCTTGCACATAAGATACATCCTGTCCATCAAAATGAGACAGCACAAACGTACTTCCCTCTATAAGCATCGGCGCTTTCATCATCACCTCATCTAAAAGTGCATTTAACGTACCATAGTTTGTCATACCTTCACCTCCCTTTCGCATAATCTTCTAATGTCACATAGCCTTGCGTACGAAACTTCTTTCCTTCCTCGCGTTCACGAATATATGGCGGCTCTAACAAAAATAATTTCTTAGCAGGATCGTAGCCAAATTCGAGCAGCATTTGTGCCAAAAATCGTACGTCATCCACACTTTGGGCAACACCTTGATGTGATTGCGCAGCGATGTTGTAATCTAACCCGATAAAACCCTCTCTGGTCTTTCCGACATTGATCCAGCGCATGGTGTTGCCGTAGTTTTTCTCATCAGTTTCTTGATTCCAAATTGCACCACTGAATTGACCTTGCATGGCTTCGATATGATGAGCTGTACTTCCTAAAATTAACATTGTGCGGCCGCTTTCTCGCTCTGTTACTCCTTTGACAAAAGGCATTGCCACATATAGATCAAAATCACGTTCATTACTAGCACAGCGCAATAACACTTGCCGTCCTTCCAAATTGTAGCCAAGCAAATTATCATCTATTTTGGTTAGTTGTTCGACAATTTCCATTCTACCCTGCCGTGATGGTTTTTTTTGTTCTGGTTTTCCGACCAAGCCAATCAAGTCTCCGTTTTGATATGGTCGCGGTGCTTCTTGCACAACCCTTGGTGCATTATTCCAATTGCCGCCCCAATCTGATTTAAATACCATTTTTAATCTCCCTATCCGCCAAAGAAGAGAGATAAAAAAGAGAAAGGAAATTTTTTTCCTCTCTCTTAATCAAACGAATTAGTACAACCTATTCGTATCGTACCAATCACCTTCTTTTGCCATCACAACTCGTACCGGCTTCTTCCCCAACTCTCCTGCAATCGAGATAGCTTCAATCATCGCTCGTTCATGCAAACCATCATGATACAAATCATTCATCTTTGGTTCGTGATGCGTTAACACAAGCAAACCCACTCCTGCCATTGTTGCCATCTGCAAATCTGTGCGATAATCACTATGCCCCCACGTTGGCACGAATTTATTTTCCAAATAGGGCGAACCTCGCGGCTCATACTGCGCATCCGCAAACACAATATCTGCACCTCGCCAAAAGTCAATAATTTTCTCATCAAACCCATTCTCATCAGGTTCAAAATCCGTTGAAAACACCATTCTCTTTTTCGTCCCATCTTTCAACTTCTCTGTCAACCGATACGAAATACTATTTCCTGGATGATTAAGTGCTAACGTATCAATCGTCATTGTCTCCGTCTCATAAATTTTCATACCCGCCACAAAATCATTGTAGTGCGTCAATCCTCGCAGTGCCTCTAATGGCGCCGGAAAATTTCTAAAATCCTGCTGCTTCTTTAGCACCGTCTGTAATCCATCCCCTTCTACACATAACAACCCAGGAAAATATCCTGGCTGATCTGAGTGCTCACGAATCGCCGCTTCTAATGAAAACTTCGTCCCATTATGTACACCTTTCACTTTCGCCTCACCAAATATCTGAATTTTATTGCCAGGGATGTATGCTGGACCAAAAAAAGGCAGCCCTTGGATATGATCCCAATGCGTATGTGTGATATACAAATTCAACTCTTTACCCTGCCCGCTAAATCCACCTTTAGTTGCAAGATACACACCTAAATCTCGTATACCTGTACCCGCATCTAAAATATGTGGCGTTCCATTTTCCTCTTCCACATAAATACAAGTTGTATTCCCGCCATACTTTGACGTTTGCACTTCTCGTTCAAATAATGTTTTCCCCGTCGGCGTAGGTATACTCCCACGCGCCCCTGCGATGCCAATTTTCATTGTAGTCTCCCTTCCGCCAAAAAGGAAGTTGTATTTTGTGTATCTTCGTTTATTACTCGTTGCTCAATTATTTTTTCATATTTCATTTGTTTCAATTCATTTTGTTTCTGTTCATTTTTCATAAAATACCTAAAGCATCAGAACTATATAAAACAAAATAGCACCAAATTAAGAAAAAAACATAACATTTAAATAAAAGTTAATCTTTTTTACTAAAACATGAGAGTATTAGCCCAAAAAAGTCCTAAAATTGCCTTAGACCAAAAAGACTGGCGCATCTTAAAAGAACTCATTTCTAACGTCAGACAGCCTTTATCGCAAATAGCAAAATCCACCCTTCTCAGTAGGCAGTCAGTCGAATACAGAATAAAACAGCTCCAGCATAACAATCTTATCATCGGCTCACGTACAATTATAAACATCCCTAAACTCGACTACCGCTCCTACCATATCTTTTTAGAACTGCATTCACCGGACCAAGAACAACTCTTAATCACAAGAGCCCTCCAAGCACCCTATGTCAACGCCATCATCCAATACAGCGGTAAATATAACCTAGAAATCTCAATTATCGCTAAAGACGCTGATGAATTCCTCAACTACTTTCAAACACTCACCCAACATATCACTATTCGTAATGACACATTCCTCATCCTTCTCAATACCCTTCGCAGCGAAGTACTTCCTCCCTCTTATTTTCCCAAACAAAAAGAACTCTTCAAAACCAAAATGGAAGAACAACCCCAACTTCCAAAAAAAACAACCTCAACCTTCTTGCAACCACTCGACCTCAAACTTCTCTACACACTCTCAAATAACGCCAACATCACCAACATCACCCTCGCCCAACAACTTAACGTCTCTAAAGACACCATCGCCCAACACATCAAACAGCTTGAAGCGCAAAAATATATCATCCAATACCGCCCCGTCATCAACTACGCCGTCTTAGAATTGTCCATCAATTCCCTACTTATTAAAATCAACTCCAACCCTCAAGAACAACTCAAATTCGAACAATTCCTCAAAACCCACTCCTCCATCCTCTGGGCCACAAAAACATTTGGTCATTATAATTATCTCATCTACGCCATCACCAAAAACCTCGACGAATTCCACGACCTCATAAATACAATCAAAGATACGTTTCAAAACCTCATCAAAACCTATGAAATCCTATTTGCCTTCAAAGAAACCAAATATCAGTTCATGGCCGAATCAATGATTGGTGAAGAGAAGAAGAAATAGAGATGAAATTATAATCTTAGATTCAACTCAATTTTAAGCAACATATCAAATAGTAAATTCTCCACCGCAACATTTAAAAACATACACATGTATACGTATAAAAAAACACAATAACAGAGATATACTCATGCTCACAAAAAAAGACCTCATTGCCCTCAACCAACAATTCAGCAATGGCAGAATCATCAACGAAAGTAGCCTCAATTTCATCCTCGCCCAAACTTACCGCTCAAAGTATTGGTATAAAACCATGTGCTTGCTGACAAGAACTATCCTCATTGATCATATATTTAAAGATGGCAATAAACGCACCGCTGCATTAATCATCATGAATTATTTAGAAATGAATAACAGAACATATAACCCAGATAAAATTGCTACAACTATCATAAAAATAACGAAAGAAAACATAACTGATATCCGAAAAATAGGGAGGCTAATTAACCATGTCACACAGTAAATTTTACGAAAACGCATTAAAAATAATCCAAAAACACCCCCAAGTATTCGAAGCCCTCGCCGAATACGACAACACCCGAAAACTTCCCAAAACCATCTATCGCGAACGCATCAACCTCACCATAGACAGCACCCTCTTAAAACAATTCAAACAACACGCCAAAGAGCGCAACCTCAACATGTCACGAGTCATCGAAAAACACATCAAAGAGGAATTAAGATTGAAATGAAACAAAACGAAACACAAACAAATGAAGAGAAAGACTACACTTTAGAAGAAATGTTCAAAATAGCAGATAAGATAAAACCAAAATATGACCTCACTGCTGCACAGATGGATGAATTATGTGAAAATAGAAAGCTTCGAAAAAAACCCTAATCCTCTACTCCGCCCCCTCATTAATTTCTTTCATAATCTCCGCTTCCACTTGCCGCTTAATCTCCGACTCTGGAACATACTTACCCGCTTCTACTTTATACGACGCAAACAACGCTTTCAACCCCGAAAACAACCGTGCCGTATCTGTTCCAATCTCACTCTTAAACCCCGCTTCCAATGGCCAGGTATACAAATATTTATTTATCACACCTTTCAAAAAAAACACAACTGGCTTCATCCCCCACCGATGCTGATAATCACTTAAAATCCACGAATCAAAATAAATATCCACGTCCCCTTGCTGAAACTTCTTCTTCACCCCATGTACCTCCTCAAATGTTTCCGTCACATGATCAAGAGTTATCCGCATCTTAATCATCAAAATAACATAATTCGTCTTCTCTTTAAACGGCCGCAGCTCGATATACGTCCTCCTACCTGCATCCGTCACTAACTCCTCTGTCTTTTTCTCTCGTTTCGTATACCCTAACTCCTCAAGCAACGAATTGATTTTGTGAAACAACTCATCCGCGTGGAAAATTCCTTTATACTTCAACTCCCGATTATTGATTACTAAATTCTTTTCATAATATAAATCAACATCAACCATACAGTTTCCTCATTAATTCTCTTTTATTAATTCTGATTCCCATATTTATACACATTCAGATACGTCTTCAACTTCTGATGCAAATCATCAACATCACTCTTAATCCACGTCTCAAACTTCTCATAATGCTGTCTGAACAAATACTTTTCAATAATATAACTTAAAAACCAATAAAACGGCTGATTTGTCCACTTATCTTTCCGATCACTGATTACATACCCATCAAACGTAATTCGCACAACTCCATGATTCAATCGCAACTTCTGCCCTTCATGCTCTACTTCCACCTCTCGCACATCAATCATATTCAACTTTATTCGCATTGAAATCTTATAATAATCACTTGAACTCTTCCACGGCTCAAGTACAATCTTAATCTGCTTTCCTGTAGGCGTCACCAACTCTTGATTCAACTTCTCAAACCAATCCCACCCTTTCTCATAAAAAAACGAAGAGATTATATTGTATACTTCCGACGCTTTAAACAACCCTTCGTATCCAAGCTTCAAATGATCTACCACTAACGTTCGCTCCATAGTAAAATAATTATTTCACAACTTATAAATTATTCGTTCCCCCTGCAATAAAAATTCCAAAAACATTCAAGCAAGCAAACCATCCCACTACTCCACCACCAAAAGCTTTAAGAACTCCTCATTCTCTTCTCCCCCTAACCAAAAGCGGGGTAGAATATGGTCACATCATTACTCAAATCATTCTTCAAAAGATTAACTGCCAATCCATTCAGTAAAAAAAGCCACGTTAAACTCGGCTTATACGGACCGCCAAATGGTGGGAAATCAACGCTTGCCAACCGTATCTGCGTTGATTGGCTCAACGAAGAAATGTCCTCTGTATCTCATATCGCCCACGAAACCCGCGAAGTCATCATCAAAGAACAAGTCACCATAAAAAACAAAAAAGGCAAAGAATTAACTTTCTCTTTGGTCGACACCCCTGGTATCGCCACAAAAATAGACTACGAAGAATTCTTACGTAAAGGTCTCAACAAATTAGAAGCAAAAAAACGCGCCAAAGAAGCAACGAAAGGCGTTATCGACTCCATCAAATGGCTTGACAACATGGACTCTGTTGTTGTCGTCTTAGACGCCACCATCGACCCCTACTCCCAAGTCAATATCACAATTATTGGTAACCTGCAAGCCCGCAATATCCCGGTTATTATCGCCGCAAATAAAGTAGATCTGCGCAAAGCCAATATTGACTTGATAAAAGCCGCCTTCCCTCAATACCCTGTCGTCGGCATTTCCGCTAAATACGGCAAAAACGTCGAAGAATTTTATGAACAGATTTTCAAACTAGTAAAATGAATAATTCAACGCCACTAATAAAACCTAAATAATAGGATATGAAGAATAAAACACACCCAATACAAGCAACAAAAACGAAAGTAAAATAAAGGTGTAGAAAAACTAAATAAAATTAGAAATCAAAGTAGAATATCAAAATATAAAAAGAGGCAGCAGAGGATGGTAACATTTCAATTTATTCCCTATCAAGACATCGAAAGTTTGACCTCTGCAAAACGCATTAACAAACTGCTCAATATCGTTAAAGACAATCGTATTGTCATCATGGAAGGCCGCTTAACCAAAGAAGAAGAAGGCGATTTAATTGAAATTACCATGGAAGAAATCGGCCCAAAATTCAAAGGCATAGAATTGAGCGTCATCTACCCTGACAAAAACGCTCAAGACTGGCAGCAGAAAATGAAAGGCGTATTTGCGAACATGTTATTGGGAGACCGTTTAGGCTTAACTATCATCGGTCCCGCCTCTATTGTCAAAAAAATTGAAAAGAATCCCGATAAAATCGAGTTATTTACCAAAGAAATATCCCTCAACTCTAAACTCAACGGAAAAAAACATCGCTAAGAGATAGACATATAACAAAAATAAACACATAAACCATGCCCCACCAATGCGTTCGTTGCAATAAATTCTTTGAAGACGGATCACAACAAATTATAAAAGGCTGTAATTGTGGTGCCAAATTATTCTTCTATATCAAAAAACAACAGCTCGACCAATCCTCCAAAGATCTCCTCACAAATTTCACCCCAGAAGAAAAACAACAAATCGAACACGATGTCAAAGAGATACTTCACGTCAAAGAAGAACTGGATAACCCCGTCATTCTCGATCTCGAATCCATCCGTGTACTCGAACCAGGTAAATACGAATTAGATTTAGTCCACTTATTCAAAAAAGACCCATTGATCATCAAGCTCGACGAAGGTAAATATATGATTGATCTGCCGCAAGCATTTAAGAAACAAAATGATGATAATGAGATGCCTTAAAAATACCCTTTACTTTTCTTTCCGTAACACCGTCGGTCCCGGATTCACCCAAAATTGTTCATATTTTCGTGCAAGGGTAGTATACTCTAAATCATCAACAATCTTTTCTGGCAAATCAAAAAATCGTGATTGACCAAAAAACCGATCCTGCGTAACATACAACAATCCATTTGGAGCAAGATGTGACGCAGCATTTGCTAAATTACAAGAATTATCGCTAAACCCTAATACATTAGAAAGATAGATTTTATTGAATAAAACATCTTGTCCAACACTCTTAAAAATATCCCCTGTTTGAAAC
>Ga0209515_10005239_pt1 | contig 16939 bp, 14 predicted proteins | sample Subgroupgradi54m_FD_187454 | JGI IMG/M metagenome (GOLD analysis project Ga0209515, IMG submission 187454) | Subsurface groundwater microbial communities from S. Glens Falls, New York, USA - GMW60B uncontaminated upgradient, 5.4 m (SPAdes)... ...
GGCGCGGAGGCTGAACGAGTGGATACCGGCGTTCGCCGGTATGACGGCCCGGTTGGCATGGCGTGCACGCTGCACCTTCTGTGACTGAAGCACGTCGCCAATGAGGAAGCCGGTTGTCTCGTCATTCATGCTCGTTCTCCGTTGTCAGCGCGAACCTGCCGGTACAGCGCGGTGATGCCGCGTACCAGCGCGCGCAACTGCTCGGGTGACAAGCCGGCGCGCCCCGGCTCGACATGCACCTCCAGTCCGTCGGCGACGGTCACCCGGCTCCAGACCTGAAGGGCCGAAGACCTGCCCGACAACCTGGCGCCGCTTCGATCCGCCATCGAACGCGCCGTCCCCCAACGGCCGTTCGCCGGGTGCGCGTGACCCCGGCGCCTGGAGCAAGGTGCCGGGTTCGGTGGACACCGCGTGGGCCCAGCTCGAGCCACAGTTCACCGACCTGTGCCGCGACTACCCGAAGCTTGCGAAGACCAACCACCGAGTCCACCTCGGCACGCTGGGCACCGGCAACCACTTCATCGAGGTCTGCCTGGATGAAGTGGGCTCGGTGTGGTTCATGCTGCATTCGGGCTCGCGCGGCGTGGGCAACGCGATCGGCACGATGTTCATCGAGCTGGCCAAGCAGGATGCGCTGCGCACCGTCGCGAACCTGCCCGACCGCGACCTGGCGTACTTCGAAGAGGGCTCACGCTACTTCGCCGACTACGTGCGCGCGGTCGGCTGGGGCCAGAGGTTCGCCGCACTGAACCGCGAGGTGATGATGAAGCGTGTGATCGAAGCCGCGAAGACGGTGCTGCACAAGAACTTCCAGAGCCACGTCGAGGCCGTGAACTGCCACCACAACTACGTGCAGCTTCACCCTGGCGGACCACCGCGCCGCCACCGAAGGCGTCGAATGCCGCAAGGACAAGGACGTGATCGACGAACGCCCGCGGCCTACAAGGACATCGACGCGGTGATGGCGGCGCAGCGCGACCTGGTGGAGGTGGTGCACACGCTCAAGCAGGTGGTGTGCGTGAAGGGCTGAGACGCCTGACTTCCCCGATCTCTCCCCCATCGAGAGGACGACTTTCGCCGCCGCGGTGCCTGACCCCCAAGTCTCACGCTTGCCTTTTCGCGCGCCGAAGAGTGTGATACCCCCACCGTCGCTCCAGACGCCGGGAAAGGTCCGCCATGTCCCAAGCCGAAGCCGCATTCATCCGTCCGCCGCCCGCAAAGACCACGCTGCTGTTCGGCGAGCAGACCGCGGGCTCCCTGCTGGCGAACATCTTTCGTGTCTACCGGCACCACTTCGGCGTGATCTTCTGGTGCTGCCTGCTGCCGCTGTTTCCGGTCGTGCTGCTGTTGCAGGTGCTGCAAACCCAGGGGCCCGGGTGGGGAGCACTCGCGCTGCTGCCGTACATGGCGGTGCTGTTCATCATCTCCGGCGCGCTGACGGTGGCGCTGTCGGACATCTGCGTGGGCAACCGGCCGACGGTGCGCCGCAGCTATTCGCGCATCTTTCTCCACAAGCGCTGGTGGTATCTGCTCTCGACCACGCTGGTGCTGACCCTGGCGCTGTACCTCGGCCTGCTGTTGCTGGTGGTGCCGGGCATGTGGCTGTCGATCCGGGCCCTGTTCACGTCGACCGTCGTCACCCTCGAAGGCCGGCGCAACCGCGACGCGATCCGGCGCAGCCTGCAGCTCACCAAGGGCCAGTTCTGGCGCATCTTCGGCCTGCTGATGTTGCCGGCGTTGATCGCCGAGGCGCTGACGATCGTGCTGGTGGTCGTGCTGGCGATCGGCGTGTCGCTGCTGGCGCTGGGCACCGGCCTGGCCGCCCAGGTGATGGCCACCCTCATCTACCTGGTGGCCATCGGGATCTTCCTGCCGGCCATCGGCCTGACCACGGTGCTGCTGTACTACGACCAGCGCGTGCGACGCGAGGCCTACGACCCCCACGCCCTGTCGGAAGACCTGATGCGATGAGCGGCGTGTTCATCAGCTACCGGCGGGCCGACGCGCAAGGCTGGGCCGGGCGGCTGGGGGCCGACCTGGGCCAGGCCTTCGGCGACGTGGCCCGCTTCTTCGACCTGGCGTCGATCGCGCCCGGCGCCGACTTCGTGCTCGCGATCGAAAAGGCGATGGCCGACGCCGCCGCAGTGCTGGTGCTGATCGGCCCGCGCTGGCTCGACCTGCGCAACGAGCAGGGCGCGCGCCGCCTCGACGCGCCCGACGACGTGGTCGCGCACGAAATCAGGCAGGCGCTGACCCTCGCGGTGCCGGTCATCCCGGTGCTGCTCGGCGGCGCGACCATGCCCGATGCGGCGGCGCTGCCCGAGCCGCTGCGCGCGCTGGCGCGGCGCAACGCCATCGAGCTCAGCGACACCCGCTGGCCGCACGACCTCGAGCGCCTGCTGGCCGCGCTCGAAGCAGCCACGCCGCTGCGCCGCCGCCCCACCGAGCCGGCCGCCGGCGGCGTCAGCGTGGGCGCCGGGCTGCAGCTGCGCGACAGCGAGGTCGGGCGAGTCACCGGGGTGCGCGGCGCGCTGCCGGCGCGCGGCGTCGACGTGCTGCAGCGTGCGACGCTCAGCAACGTGAAGATGGGCGACATCACCGGCGTCGAGCTCACCCCGCCCGCGGCGCCGGGGCCGAAGGAGTGAGCTCGGCCGCCGCCGCGCCGATCGACCGCCTGCGCGCGCGCCGGCTGGCCGAGTTCGTCGACCGCTCGGCCGAGATGGCGCTGTACCAGAACGTGCTCGACACCGGCGAGCTGCCGATCATGGTGGTGTCGGCCGAGTCGGGCATGGGCAAGACCTCGCTGCTGATGCGCATGGTCCACGAATGCTCGCTGCGCGGACTGCGCAAGGCCGAGGTGGTGTGGACCGACACGCTGGTCTTCGACTACATGGCGGTGATGCGGCGCCTGCGCGACGAGCTCGGCGCCGAGCACTTCGGCGCCTTCACCGACCTCATCAACTACTACACCGACACCAACTACCAGCCGCGGCTGGACATCAACGTCAACCTGCAGGGCGGCAGCGTGCAGGTGGCCGGCGGTGCGCAGATCAGCGGCAGCGCGGTGGGCGACATCGCCGGGGTCGTGCTGCGCGACAACATGATCGTGATCCACCGCTCCGACATCCCGGTGCCGATCGAAGTCCGGCGCGAGCTTCTCACCAAACGCTTTCTCGACGGCCTGGCCGCGCTGTCGGGCCCGGCGGCGGTGGTGCTCTTCTTCGACGCGATCGAGAAGATGTCGGACATCACCCACCAGTGGCTGTGGGAGCAGCTGCTCAAGCCGGTGGTCGAAGGCGCGCTGCCGAACGTGCGCGCGGTGCTGCTGGGCCAGCGACCGCCGCCCGACGACCGCGACCTGGCCGCCTTCATGACCTGCGTGCGGCTCGAACCGCTCGGCCGCGACGACATCGATGCCTACATCGCCAAGCGCGCTGTCGGCAAGGCCTTGAGCGACGAGACCCGCTTCGAGCTGGCCAAGATGCTGGCCGGCATCACCCGCGGGCGCCCGGCCGACGTGGCGTCGGCGGTGGACCTGTATCTGGCGAACCGCGGCGGGGCATGAAAGACGACAGCGAATCGCTGGCCGCGTTCCGCCGCCTGCTCGAAACCACCACCGCGCCGGCCGGCGCCGACAGCCCCGAGCTGCTGACCGACAGCCTGGTCGGACCCGAGGCCGGCGCGCTGCTGCGCCGCTGCGCCGTGCCGCACGAGTTCGACCGCGCGCTGCTGCAGCACCTGGGCGGGCTCGACGCGGTCGAGGCGGCCGAACGTTATGCCCAGTTCAGCGAGCTGTCGGTGATGCAGATCAACGAGGGCGCGCTGTGCGTGCACGAGCGCTGGCGCCGATCGCTGTGGCGCTGGTGGCTTGCCGATGCGCGGCGCGCCGAGTTCGTCGCGCTGAACGAAACGCTGGTCGAGTGGTTCGCGGCGCAGGCCGAACGCGGCGCCGCGAGCGCCGCGCGGCGCCGCATGTTCCACCAGCTCGGTTGCCGCCAGGACGAAGGCCTGCGCAGCTTCGAAGCCATGTTCCGCAGCGCCCGCCACTTGCGCCACTTCTCCGAATGCAGCCTGCTGCTGCGCCTGGTGCACGAGTACGACCCGCTGCTGCGGGCCAGCGAACGGGCAGTGCTGACCTACCACGAAGGCAAGCTCGCTTCCGACCTGCGCGACTGGGATCGCTCGCTCGCGCTGCTGCACGAGGTGTCCGGCGACGAGGGCGCCGCGCTCGGCCTGCGCCTGAGCGCCGAAGTGCGCACCGGCCACGCGCTGAGCCAGTCCGGCCGCCCGCACGAAGCCTTGGTGGTGCTGGAAAAGGTGCAAGGCCGTATCGCCGCCGAGCCGGCCGTCGTCGGCCTGGTGTGGCGGGTGCTCTACGAGCTGGGCGAGGTCTACCGCGATCTCGGCCGGGCCGACGACGCCAGCGCGACGCTGACGCGTGCGCTCGCCAGCGCCGGCAGCGTCGAGCAGGACGTCGATGTCGCCGGCATCCTGAACAGCCTGGGCACGGTGCAGCTCAAGCTGCGCGAGATCGACGCCGCAATCGAATCGTTTCGCGCCAGCCTGGCCCACCTGGCGCAGCGCGGCGATGCGGTGCGCAGCGGCGGCGTGCTCAACAATCTGGGCCTGGCGCAACTCGAGCGCTGCGACTGGCAAGACGCCGAAGCCAGCCTGTCGGCCAGCCTCGAAACCAAGCGCGCCGCCGGCGACGCGGCGGGCCAGGCCACTGCGCTTGTGAACCTGAGCCGGGTGCAGGCGGCGCAAGAACGTTTCGACGACGCCTGCCGCTCGGCCGAGCAGGCCGCCGCGCTGTACGAGGCCAGCGGCGACGTGCGCGCGAGCCTGCGGGCGCGGCTGGCCAAGGCGCGCCTGGTTCGCCGAGCCGGGCGTTGGGCGGAGTCGGTGCCGCTGCTGCGTGCGCTGGCATCGCAAGCGGATGCGGCGGGTGACCAGGCGACTGCGTCGGCGGCGCGCGCCGACCTGGACCGCAAGGAGCCCAAGCGCGGGCTGCGGTGGTGGGCGTGGATGTTGATCGCGCTGCCGGTCTTGCTGCTGCTGACGATGATCTTGCTGCTGGTGGCGGAAGCCGCTTGAGAAGCCTTCGTCACCGTTGCGCCCTGCGCTGGATTGATGGTGGCCTCCGCAAATCACACGATGCCATCGGAGCGCGATGACGCAGATACTCTGACCTCGCGATCAACCCCACCCAGGAGCCCGTCATGCCCGAATCGACCATCAGCGTGGTGCCCATCGGTCCCAAGGTCTGCAAGCCGTTCCTGCTCGAAGTCATGGTCTTCAGCCCCGAGGCCGGCTTCAAGTTCAAGGTGATGGTCGAGCGTTCGTGCACACCCGAAGCCGACGCCATCTGGAAGATCGTGTTCGACCTGTTCAAGGTCACCAATGGCGAGGAAGTCCAGGTCGTGCACGTGTCCTACACCACCGGCACGCCGGTCGAGCAAAAGGCGGTGCAGGCGATGGCGGTGAACGGCGTGATGCCGGCGCAGGCCAAGGTGCTGGTCGACGTGGTTCACCCCGCCACCAAGGCGGTGATCGGCGTCGCCAAGCCGAAGAAGGCGCAGACGAAGAAGATCCTCGACGGCCTGGCCCAGGTGGTCAGCATCGGCAACTGACACGAGCCGGCCATGCGCGCGTCGCTGGCGGCGTTGCTCTGCGCTGTGCTTCCGGCGCTGGCGCTGGCGCAGTCGCCCGGCCTCGTCAGCATCGAGGGCGGGCCCGGCGCCAGACACCCGGGCAAAGCCTCACACCACCATACGAAGAACGCCTTGACCAAGGCAGAGCGTGCCGGCGCGCTGACCTTGCGTGCGCGCTCGATCGAAATCGAAGGCCGCTGGGCCGAGGGTCTCGACCTGGGTCTGGCGGTGTGCGATGTCGTCACGCCCGAGAACATCTCGGCTGCGATGGAGGCGCTGGAAGCCGCCATCACGCGCAGCCCGGCCGCCACCCTGGCGCTCGGCTCGCAGGGCGCGGCCGAGGTGCTGTACATCGACGTCAAATACGACACCCGGCCCGGCACCAAGGGCGAATGCGGCAACGCGGCGAAGACCGTCGGCATCGTGTTCCGGCCGTTCCACCTGCGGGTGTCGCTGGCGCGCGCGGGCGACAACGTGCTGCCGCTGCCGCGCCCGCCGATGGCCACCGTGTTCGACCAGGTGCCGGCGCCGCTGCGGGTGCTGAACCCGCGGTTCGGCGTCAGCCACGACAAGGCCTTCGGCAGTGCGGTCTCGGCCGGAATCGACACCAACCTGCGCGCGCTCGGCGCGGCGCCGAAAGAGGTGGGTGCCAGCGCCCGGGCGAACCCGCTCGACGCGCACCTGCAACGCGTGCAGTCGACCCGCGCCGGCTACTTTCGCAACGATGCCGGGCTGACCTACCGCCTGCAACGCCACGGCTCGGCGCTGCAGGAAGTCCGGCTGCGCGTGTCCGACAGTCAAAGTCGCGAGCCGCTGGCCGGCGGCGAACAATCGCACGCCGCCGGGGAGCTGGGCCTGGGCCTCACCTGGAAGCCGGCGCATGGCCTGCGCGTCGCGCTCGACACCGGCTGGCGCGGCAGCCGCGACGACGTGAGCGACGCGGCCGGCGCCATGTCGCGCACCGAGTCGCGGCGCTGGGCCGGCCGCGCGCTGCTCGACGCGCAGGCGCCGCCCGGCGCCGGCTTCGCACGCGCCGCGCTCTGGCACGAAGGCGCGAGCGTCGACGCGGCGAGCCACTTCGCGCGGGTCGCGGCGCAGCTGGGTTATGCGCGCGAGTTCAATCTCGGTGACGGGCCGACCTGGGGGCTCGAGCTGCTGGCCGGCGCGGGCCGGCTTTCGAGCCGCACGCCGGAGGTCGATCGATTCTTCGCCGGCAACGCGGCGGGCCAGTTCCTCTACGACGGCGCCGGTTCGCCGAGCATGCTGCAGCTGCCGCGCGGTCCGCTGCTGCGCAGTGTCGGGCAGGGCCAGGGCAGCCTCGCAGCGCAACGTGGCGGCAACAGGTACTGGCACTTCAACGCCAACCTGGCGCTGCCGATTCGCGCCTGGTCCGAGCCGCTGATTCCCGACGAGTCGACCGGGCTCGACGACCCCGAAACCGGCAAGCCGGTGCGCATCAAGGCCTTGCTGCGCAAGCAAGTCGACGTGAGCGGCCCGTCGATGCTCGCCGCCACCTTGGCCACGCAGGGCATCAGCGACGCGGAGGCGACGCGCCAGGCCGCCGACTCATTCGCCGAGATCCAGCCCGCCGTGCACTACCTGGTCGACAGCGCCAGCCTGTACGCGGTGCGGCCCTTGCTGCTGCTCGATGTGGCGGGCCTTTCCGACAGCGCGAGCGCGAGCAGTGCGCGCTGGGTCGCGGTCGGTGCGGGCGTGGGCCTGAGCATCGTCACCGCGCGCATCGAGGCCGGCTACATGCACACCGTGTCGGGCCCGCGGCTGGCGGGCGGGCGCGGCGCCGCATTCATGCGAATCGTCTTCCAGAACCTCTTTTGAACGGAGCCACCATGGACCTCAAGGTATTGCGCAAAGAGCTGACCCCCCGCAGCACGCTCGGCGAGCTGCATGTCGACGGCCGGTTCGAGTGTTTCACGCTCGAGGACGCGGTGCGGCCGGTGAAGATCAAGGGCGTGACCGCGATCCCGGCCGGCATCTACGAGGTGGTGGTCAATTTTTCGCAGCGTTTCCAGCGAGCGCTGCCGCTGTTGCTGAACGTGCCCAACTTCGACGGCGTGCGCATCCACGCCGGCAACACCGACGCCGACACCGAAGGCTGCCTGCTGGTGGGCAAGACCCACAGCGCCGACTTCATCGGCAACAGCCGCGCCGCATTCGACGCGCTGTTCCCGAAGATCGAGAAGGCCGCGGCGCGCGAGAAGATCTTCATCGAGTTCGTGCAGCCCGGCGATGCGGCGCAGCCGCAGGCCGTGTCACGCGACATGCCGTCGGTGCGGCGCGAGATCACGGGCACGTCGAAGAAGTCGACGGCGAAGAAGAAGGCGGGCAAGGTGGGGAAGAAGAAGCCTGCCGGGTGATCGCGGGCTGAGGTGACGCGCTGAAGCGCTTCGCCTGCGACGGACCCTCCGACTTCGCCAAAGACGCGGCGGCACTTCGGGCTTGGGCGGATGAATTCGAGAAGGACCTCGGGGAACTGGCCGCGACGGCGACGCGCGCTTCGTCGAACGCGATGAGCGCGGCGCGCTAAGGTAGCTCCGAGACGGCTCAAAGTGCCGCCCAATGGGGTTTTTCCGTTAGAGTGACTCGCTCGCGAGCAGCCTGACATTCAGCATGAGCCATGAGCGACCGATACGCCCTGCTCCAAACCGACGTCGTCGACAGCACTCAGCTGGCCGAACGCTTGGGCGACGTAGCGATATCGGCGCTGTGGGAAGCACACGATCGGGTGGCTCGCGATCTGCTCCGAGAGTGGCGCGGCCGTGAAATCGACAAGAGCGACGGGTTTCTGCTGCTGTTCGCCACAGCGTCCGACGCGGTCGGGTTCGCAGTGGTCTACCACCGAGCGCTCAGCAAGCTGAATGTTCTCCTGAAGGCACGGGCTGGATTGCATGTCGGCCCCGTGACGTTGCGCGAGAACAGTGGCGCAGACGTGGCCTTGGGCGCCAAGCCATTGGAGGTCGAAGGCATAGCCAAGCCAACTGTGGCGCGCGTCATGTCGTTGGCGGCTGGCGGACAGACCTTGTTGACGGCCGAGGCGAAGTTGGCGTTGGGTTCGACGCCACTTCGGGTTCAGGGCCACGGTCATTGGCGAATGAAAGGGCTCGAAGAGCCTCTCGAACTGTTCGAGGTGGGCGACGACAATGCTCCATTTGTTCCGCCTTCGAATTCCTCCAAGGTCTACCGAGTCGTACGCCGCAACGACCTGTGGTTGCCCGTGCAGGAAGTGCGGCACAGCCTGCCCGCCGAAAGAAATGCGTTCATCGGGCGCAACGCGCCACTGCAGGAATTGACGCGTCGATTCGCTGCGGGCGCACGCCTTGTGTCGGTGCTAGGCATCGGCGGAACGGGTAAGAGCAGGCTGGCGCAGCGTTTCGGGTGGACCTGGCTTGGTGACTATGCCGGCGGTGTTTGGTTTTGCGACCTTTCTCAGGCCCGCACCGTGGACGGGATCGCGTATGCCGTTGCCCAGGGCCTCCATGTTCCGCTTGTCCGCGGCGACCCCATGGCGCAGCTCGGCAGTGCCATAGAAGGACGCGGACCTTGCCTGGTGATCCTTGACAACTTCGAACAGGTTTCGCGTTACGCCGAGCAGACGTTGGGGCAATGGCTCGATCGCGCAGGCGAAGCGCATTTCATCGTGACGACCAGAGAGGTCTTGGGCATCCCCGGCGAAGAAGCCTTGGCCCTGGCGCAGATGTCCGTTGAGGAAGGTGCCACGCTATTCCTGAAACGAGCCGCAGCGACGCGCCGTGATTTCCAACCAACTTCGGAAGACCAGCAAGCGATTGAGCCTCTGGTCAAGTTGCTTGACGGACTGCCATTGGCCATCGAATTGGCTGCGGCTCGGGTTCGGGTTATGGCGCCGCGCATGCTGTTGCAGCGCATGAGCGATCGTTTCAAACTGCTTGCGTCCACCGGCGGTCGGCGCGACCGCCAAGCTACCTTGCGTGCAACACTTGATTGGTCGTGGGACCTGCTGTCGACCGTCGAGAAGATGGCGTTGGCCCGGCTGTCGGTGTTTGAGGTGGGGTTCACGTTGGCTGCAGCTGAAGCTGTTCTTGACATCGACGATGTCGAAGGGGCGCCGTGGCCAATTGACACGGTGCAGTCATTGGTGGAGAAGTCGCTCGTCCGCCAAGTCAACGACCACCGGTTTGATCTGCTGGGCAGTGTTCAGGAGTACGCAGCCGAACACCTTCGGACAGCGCAGCGATTTCCAGGCAGCGGGCCGGCTGCGTTGGCCGCCGCGTACGAGCGTCATTGGCGCTATTTCGCTGGCCTAGACGAACGCAGCGTCGTTGCAGACCAGTGCATCGAAACCGACAACGTCGTTGCAGCTTGTCGGCGAGCAATCGCCCACGGAGATTCACCGAGCGCTATCGCCACGCTGGTCAACGCATGGGCGGCTTTGAGGTTGTGCGGGCCTTTTCGGCATGGGGTGGAATTGGCCGCCTCCATGCGTGCGATGCCCAGGCTCACAGCAGCTCAGACGGCGATGCTGGAATGGGTGGCCGGTGATGCCGCCTACGTGTCGGGCAATGCGTCCGAAGCGCATGCGTGCTTGGAACGCGGGTTGCTTCTCGCCGATGTGCAATGCGAAGCCAAATTGCGCTGCACGCTCGGCGAGTCGCTGACCACCGAGGGTCGCATCGACGAGGCACGCTCGAATTTGACGCGGTCCCTTGAGTTGGCGCGTGAATCGAACGACCAGCCTTCGCAATGCAGGGCGATGAATGTCTTGGGGGCACTTTCGCATGGCCTTGGGCGCTTGGACGAAGCGCGTTCGTGGTTCGAGATGGCACTGGACGTGGCGCGGGAACTTCATGACTTGCGTTGGGAAGGCGGCCTTCTCGGGAACTTGGCCGCGTTGCACTACGAGCAGGGCCGTCTCGCAGACGCCCGCGCTGAGTATCAACAGGCATTGGCGCTGGCACAACAGGCCGGGGACCGGCGGTGGGAAGGTAATACGCGTTGCAATTTAGGGCTACTGCTTCATGAGGAAGGGAAGTCAGCAGACGCCAGAGTCCAGTTTGAATCTGCATTGAAGATGGCGCGTGAGATGGGGCACGCGCTTCTCAAACGCACCGTGCTCTGCAACCTTGGCCTGGTCGATGAGTCGCAGGGACATCCAGAGAACGCACGATCCAACTATGAAAGGGCCATTGCCGTTGCGCGTGAGCTGGGAGACCGCCGATCGGAAGGGCAGTTCCTGAACTACCTGGGCATGTTGCACGCTCGATTGGGGCAGTTCGCCGACGCCCGACAACAATTTGATTGCGCCGAGGCGTTGTTGACTGAGGTGGCGGACGACTCGAGCCTTGCGCTGCTGCTATGCAGCCGGGCAGAGGCTCACTGCTTGGAAGGGGATCAGGACAGTGCCCGCGCACCATTCATGCGCGCTTCCGCGCTCGCAGCGAAGACTGCCGCGGGACCGGCCTCCGAACTGGTCAGAAGGGTAGCCAGGCTGCGGGAGACGCTCAAGTATTGATGATGATCGGATCCTTTGGCTCGCAGGCCTTCTTGGGGCTCACACGTTCCACATTGATGTCGTAGTTGTGTGGAGCAGTCTTGGCATTGCGGTCACGCACCATGTACATGGTCGGGCCGCCATCGGGACCATGCTTGTCAAAGTGATTCTTGCTGGCGCGCGTCGACGGATGGACATCGCTCTTCACGTCGATTCCAAATTTCTCGTTGGTGGGATCACTAACGTCGTGTACGAACTGATATGCAAAGGCCGACGTCGGAGCCAACTTCCAGGCCAGTTTTACATCCGATTTCTTGTGCAGGACGAGGATTTCTGTATCGATGTCAACAAAGCATTTGCCTGATCCGTCTGGCTTCTCTTCGGTGACGATGACCTCGATGGTGTCGCAAGGGTCTTTCTCGCAGATGACCACGGAAGGTGGCACGCCACCTCGCCACAGGCTCGTGATCGGAACAAAGGAAAGTCGGACTCTTGCGGCGGCAGCCGTTTGAGCCGACGAAGTCTTGGTTCCGGGCGCAGGTATTGCGGTGACTCCGGTCTCCGACTTGGATGGCTCCGTCGCACAGCCGGCGCCCAACATGGCGCCAACGATGGCGCTCCACACCAAGACGATTTTCCGCATATCGACTCCCTCGTCAGACGTTGATTCTTCACCTGCGCCCGGACCTTGAAGCCGGCGCTACGCGCCGCGTGGCGAGGACATGGTTTCGCGGTCTCGCCACCCGGCTGCGCGAATTCTGCTCCGCGTATCGCGCGCTGTGAACCTGGGCAGGCCCCTGAAGACTCCACAAAACTAGTGACGACCGCGCTCTGCCGGCGCCCGCTCACTCCCCCACCACCGAAACAATCGGCGGCAACACCGTCACCATCCTGACCAGCTCGCTGATGCTCCTCGCGCCGGTCTTCACGCGCACGTTCGACACATGCGAGCGCACCGTCGACAGCGCGACGCCTGCTTCGCGGGCAATCTGGCTCGGGCGCAGCCCGCTTGCCAGGCCCCTGAGCACGGCGGTCTCGGTCGTCGTCAGGCGGTGCTCGCGGGCGAAAAACTCGACGCTCAGCGGTTCGCACACCTGGCGCCGGCCGAACACCAGCAGCGTGCTCGCCTCGGCGACCGCGGCCACGGCCGCCGCCTCCCAGGTCGGCATCTCGCTCACCGGCACCACGGCCAGCGACAGCACCGAGTCGTTCGACTGGAAGGTCAGCAGCGAGCGCCGACCGCTGCATGCCGCCGCCAGCGCCTGCAGCAGGCTTTGTTGCTCGCGGCGCTGCCGCGCGTACACGTGCCCGTCGCTGACCGCCATGCAGTGCGCCGGCGTGCATTGGCGCAGCGCCGCCTGGTTGGCAAAACGCACTCTCGCCTTGTCGGTCACCAGCATCAGGCCGTAGTCGAGCTGGTCGAGGATGCGCATCAGCAGGCTGCTGCTGGTGCTGGCCGGCCTGGGCGGCGCGCTCGGGGCCGAGCCCGCGCCGCGCTCGAACTGAAACCCGATCGGCGTGCCGATGCGAAGCGGGGCAAAGGTCGTGTCCATCTCGGTTCCTCCTTGTTTTCAGGACGGTTCGGGATCAGTGGTCGTTCTTGGCGACCACGGCGACTGCGACCTCGCCGCGCTGGGTCGGGGCGGTGGCCAGCGGGGCAGCGTCCGATGACCGGTGGCCGGTCACCGCGACGGGGGGAAGGGTGACGACCTCCTGCGCGGCCAGCGTGGTCTCGTGCTTGGCCGGCCGTTCGGGGGCTTGAAGCTCGACGGTCGCCGCTACGACGGCAACCGCACTGATCAGGGCGAACAGGGTGGTGCTGAAGAAGTTGTCGTTCATCGCTTGCTCCGAGGGTTGAAAGGTCTGCGGCGGGTGCGTCCCGGCGTGGAATCCAATGTCGTCGCCGAGGGCCTGTTCAGTCCTTTGAATTGATGAAATGGCGATGAAGCGTTATGAAAAGCGCCGGTCCGATGTAGATTCAGGTGTGCAAGCGTCGGGGAGGGCACGTGCCAGAGAGTCACCGCTTCGGCCAGGTCGAGGTGCAGGTCACCGAGCGAACCGTGCGCGTCGACGGGCATGCCGCGCCGCTCGGTGCGCGTGCCTTCGACATCCTGCTGGCGCTGATCGAGCACCGCGACCGGGTCGTCACGAAGAACGAGCTGCTCGATTCGGTCTGGCCCGGCCTGGTCGTCGAAGAGAACAACCTGGCGGTGCAGGTCTCGGCCCTGCGCAGGGTGCTGGGCCCGCAGACGATCGCGACGGTGCCGGGTCGCGGCTACCGCTTCGCGGCGCCGCTGGTGGCCGCCGCTCCCGCAGCGCCGGCCGCGCAGGCCGTGCCGGTCGCAGCGCCCACCGGGCCGCCCGCGCCGCCGGCGCCGGCCGGCCCGCTGCTCGGGCGCGACGACGACCTGGTGGCGCTGGCCCGGCTGCTGCACGACAGCCGCCTGGTCACGCTGGTCGGCGCCGGCGGCATCGGCAAGACCAGCCTGGCGCTCGCGCTGGCCCACCTGCGCCAGGGCAGCTGCCGCGATGGCGTCGCCTGGGTCAGCCTGAGCGAGCTCGCCGACCCGCAGCTGGTGCCGCGCGCGGTGTCGCAGGCCGCGGGGCTGCCCGCGGTCGCCGGCGACGAAGCGCTGCCTGCGCTGGCCGAGGCGCTCAGGCCGCTGCAGATGCTGCTGGTGCTCGACAACGCCGAGCACCTGCTCGATGGGGTACAGGCTCTGGTCGGCGCGATCGCGCTGAAGGCGCCCGAGGTGCAGCTGCTGGTGACGAGCCAGGCCGTGTTGAAGCTCGACGGCGAGCATGTGTTCCGGCTCGGCCCGCTGTCGCTGCCCGCGCCTGATGCGCCGCTCGCCGAAGCCGAGGCACATGGCGCGGTCGCGCTGTTCGCCGAGCAGGCGCGCGCCGCCGACCGGCGCTTTGCGCTGACCGACGCCAACGTGGGCACCGTCGTCGCGCTGTGCCGCCATCTCGACGGCACCGCGCTCGCCATCAAGCTGGCCGCGGCGCGCCTGCCGCTGCTCGGCTTGCAGGGGCTGGCGGCGCGGCTGTCCGACCGGCTCAAGCTGCTCGGCGGCGGCTCGCGCAGCGCGCCGGCGCGCCAGCAGACGCTGCGCGCGGCGCTGGACTGGAGCCACGGCCTGCTCGACCCCGAGGCCCAGCTCGTGTTCCGCCGGCTCGGCGTGTTTGCCGGCGGTTTCACGCTCGACACGGCGGCCGCCGTCGCCGGCGGCGGCGCGCTCGACGAGTGGCAGGTGATCGATGTGCTGGGCGAGCTGGTCGACCGCTCGCTGGTCGAGGCCGACGCCGGCCCGCAGCCGCGCTATCGCATGCTCGAAACGGCGCGCGAATATGCCCGCCTGCAGCTCGACGAGGCCCACGAGCGCGAGACGATTCAGGAGCGCCATGCCCAGGCGCTGGCCGCGCTGATGGACGCGGCCTACGAGGCGTATTGGGGCAGCGCCGACAAGGCCTGGCTCGAGGCCTTCGAGCCCGAGATCGACAACGTCCGGCTGGCGCTCGCCTGGAGCACGCTGCGCCGCCCCGACCTGGCGTTGCGGCTGGCCGGTTCGGCGAGCGTCGGTTTCCTGCTCACCGGTCAGGCACCCGAAGCGCGCCGCTTCACCGCCGCGCTGGACGGCTTCGCCGCGGGCGCCGATGCGACACCGGCGCTGGCGCGCTACTGGCTCGAGCGCAGCCGCTTGCACTGGGGCATTTCGGGCCGGCAGATGCACGACTTCGCGTTGCGCGCGGCCGCGCTGTCGCGTGCCGCGGGCGACGCGCGCGGGCTCTACCTGGCCTTGCGTTGCGCGGTCGCCAGTGGCGCCAGCCCGGCCGCCGAAGCGAGCGCCGTGCTCGACGAGATGGGCACGCTCGAGCAGCCGGGCTGGCCGCCGCGCCTGCGCTCGCAACGCCTGCTCGCGCACATCGGCGTGCTCAACGCAACCGGCCGCACCAGCGAAGCACGCAGCGCCGGCGAAGGGCTGCTCAGCCTGGCGCGCGCGGCGAGCCTCGACTCGGTGGCGGCGGTGGCGCTGGTCGGCCTGGCCGCCGCCCAGCTCGCGCTCGACGAGCCGGAGCAGGCGTTGCGCAGCGCGCGCAGCCTGCTCGCGGCGCCGGGCGCGCGGCGCGGCAACTTCGTGCTGCCGGCGCTGGCCACGGCGGCGCATGCCTTGCTGAGGCTCGACGAGGCTGGCCCTGCGCGCGAAGCGGTGGCCGAGCTGATCGCCGCATCGCGCAGCCGCAACTGGGAGTGGTTCGGGCTGAGTGCCGACCTGTTCGCGCTGCTCGCGGTCGCCGAGGGGCGGTTCGAGGCGGCGGCGCGTTTGCTCGGCCGGGCCGACGCGGCTTACCGCAGCGCCGGGCTGCGCGGGGCCAACCCGGCGCGGGCGCGGGCGCAGGTGTTGGCTGCGGTGGCGAAGGCGCTAGCGCCTGCCGCGCTCGAGCGGCTGCTGGTCGAGGGGGAGCGGATGGATGACGAGACGGTGTGCGCGATGACGCTGGGCTGAGGCTGCCCGCCCCTGACCCCAACCCTCTCCCGCCGGCGGGAGAGGGAGTGGGCAGCGCGCTGCGCGCGTGAATGAGGATGCCCTCACCCCAACCCTCTCCCGCCGGCGGGAGAGGGAGCCAGAGTCGGCGGTGTGCCCCCTCTCCCGCTGGCGGGAGAGGGCCGGGGTGAGGGTCTCACTCGATCACTTCATCGGCCCGCAACAGCACCGCCTTCGGCACCGTGAGCCCCAACGCGCGCGCCGTCTTCAGATTGACGACCAGACGAAACGCCCGCGGCTGCTCCAGAGGCATCTCGTCGGCCCGCCCGCCCTTGAGGATGCGCCCGACATAGTGCCCGGCGCGCCGGAAGATGTCGGCGAAGTCCGGGCCGTAGCTCATCAGCCCGCCCTCGCGCGCGCCGATCTCGAGCTCGAACATCGACGGCAGGTGGGCCTTCAGCGCGGCCGCGGCGTAGTCCTTTTCGAGGTCGTTGCGGGTCGACATCAAGGTGCTGGTGACGGCCTGGACCTTCGCATCGACCAGCTTGCGAAACGCCGCATCGAGCGACTCGGCTTGCGGGGCATGCACCATCACCAGCGTCAGCCCGAGCTTCTTGGCGGCCACCTCGGCGTGGTCGATTTCCTGGGTGCAGGCGCTGCGCATCGCCTCGTCGATCACCACGCCGACCCGGGTCAGGCCGGGCACCATTTCCTGCAGCAGCTGGAAGCGCTTGGTGGTCAGCTCGTCGTTCATCGTCGTCACGCCGGTCACCCGCGTCGCCGGGCGCGCCAGCGACTTGACGAACTTCAGCTCGACCGGGTCGAGGATGGTTGCGATGACGATCGGCGTGTCCTTGGTGGCGTACCAGGCGGCAGTGGCCATCGGCGTGGCCGGCGCAAAGAACACGTCGACCTTGGCCGCACCAAGCTCGCGCGCGATCGGCTTGAAGCGCTCGGCGTCGTTGGATGCCGAACGGCGCATCAATTGCAGGTTCTTGCCGTCGACATACCCCTCGTCGCGCAGCCCTTCGACGAAGCCCTTCAGCGTCGCGTCGTAGTACGGGCCCGCGTCCTGCCAGCTCAGGTAGCCGACCCGCGCGACACGCTCCTCGGCCGGGGCCGGCGCCGCCAGCATCAGCGCGAGCCCGAACACCAGCGTCGCTTGAAGAAAGGCTTTCATACGACCAGCCCCCGAACGCGGCATTGCCGCCCGCGCCATCCTACGCCGAGCGGCGCAACTGCTCCTCGATCTTTGCAAGCCGGCGCGCCAGCTCGACCGGGCAGGCCGAGATCCATCGGCACGACCGTGTTCGCGG
>Ga0209515_10005241_pt1 | contig 16932 bp, 16 predicted proteins | sample Subgroupgradi54m_FD_187454 | JGI IMG/M metagenome (GOLD analysis project Ga0209515, IMG submission 187454) | Subsurface groundwater microbial communities from S. Glens Falls, New York, USA - GMW60B uncontaminated upgradient, 5.4 m (SPAdes)... ...
TCCGATTGTCTTCGCATACTTCACCGCCGCAACGATATTGATGCTTATTTTCTTTTCGGTATTTCCCCCACCCACCGAAAATACCAATATGGCGTCGTGAGAAGAAAGAAAACTTCCTTTAAGCCAGTCGGCGAGTACATTTTCCCACCCATCATCATTCACCCGTGCTGAAAACTCCGAGATATTGTCCATCGGCGTGTACGCCTCCATCCCCGCAATCTTACGGAAATCATTGACCGCGTGCGAGGCATGCCCCGCTCCGCCTCCTATTCCTAAAATAAAGAGCCGCCCGCGCGCATCGCGAACCTTCTTGAGAACCTCAATCATTCGCTCTATCGAAGAGCGGTCAATCACATCAATAATCTTTTTTGCTTCAGAAAGATACTGTTCTATATAGGGTAAATGCATAGGGAATTATAGTTGATAACCCGCCGCCTTGCCGTCATCATAAAACATCTGAACCGTATCGAGCGATAGTTTCTCTAAATCATATCGCCACTTATCTAACTTCTTTAAGAGGTCATTTGTCACCGTAATAATATGGCACCCGGCTTCTTCTGCCTGCACGATATTAAGCACTTCACGGGTGCTCGCCCAGAGCAGTTCAGATCTTTTATTCGAGGAAAGAATCATTTTTGCTTCACGCATAATGGGTACAGGATCTACTCCCGTGTCAGCGACACGCCCCGCGAAGACCGAGACAATAGAGGAGATTTCTGGTGAAAGCACTGGTGCGATTTTCTTTATCTGCTGGAGTGTCAAGATAGCGGTAACATTCACCTTGATACCTTCCGCCACCAGTTGCTTGATAAGTGAAACAGAAGAATCGCCTTGGGTATTGGTCATCGGAATCTTGACGAAGACATTCGCTCCCCACGAGGAGATAAGTTCTGCCTGCCGCTTCATCTCGGCGAAGTCGTCAGAGAAGACCTCGAACGAAATCGGTTTGTCGGTAATGACCGTGAGCACTTCTTTCGCAAACTTCTCATAGTCAACGACACCCGCTTTGCGCATCAAGGTTGGGTTTGTCGTAAATCCCTTGATGAGCGGATTCTTTGCAAGCACAATCATCGCGGCTTTCTCTGCCCCGTCTGCAAAGATCTTTACTTTCAATTGTGAGAGATTCTGCACATCAAAGATTGTAGCATTTCTTTTACTGCCGTGCATGAAGGTGTGGGTGAGACATGGTCTGACCAGCAGAAACCCCGAAATGGAGCCCGCACTGAACCCGCTGACTTAGTTCTTTCCGCTGTCCCCACAATTCTGGCATGAGATTCAACATACCCGATAACATCTTTGGATGCAGAAGACGGGTGAGTGGGTCAGGGGGAAACTGCTGAAGAAAGGTTTTGCTGGGGACAACCACTTTGTGCCAGGGATGGGGCTTAAAACGATTATCAAAGATAATAAAATCACCACGCGACACCGGGTTGTTCACCTCCCCTCTACAAAACGCGCAGGTCTTTGTGGTGTGGGTGAGTGGAGTATCCTCCCATGAGCGTCTCATCTGCGATGCAACAAAAGCAGGTCCGCGATTCATACTGCCACCTTTTATCTGCTCTTCCAAGCCAAGTTTGCGGTACTCCGCGCTCTCTCGAACAAAAAAAATCTGTCCTACCCGAATACCGCCAACAACCGCCTTCCATCTTCCCCGCGTGGCAAACACGAGCTCTGAAGGAGCTGGTTGTGTCATAGTACCCGTCAGATACCGCCAGATATCTTCGTGACTAAACGGGAGCGAAAAGACACCGTCGCCATAGACCATATGGTCATACTCATTCCACCCCCAATGATTTAATATCGGCAGATAGTAACCGCTCATTCTCGTGAGAGAATGCATCCGCACAGAAAGTATGCAGGATGGTCCTCTGCCCGTTCTCGGGTCGGCAAACTTTTTCTGACACTGGTCAAGCGTTTCTTGTATCAGCGTGATAAGATCGCCTAACTCGCCTGTGTCTCTCTGTTTTTTACGCATAAAGAAATGTTTCAACTTTCGCTATGTCCTCCGGTGTGGTGAGCGAAGACCCGCCCACCGTCACAACTGCATACACTTTGCTTGTACTCAAAAATTGATTCGCCATGGATGAAAGATAATACTCCCCGTTTTGGTTTTTAACCGGCTCATAATAGAAGATCTTGCCCGGAAGCACCATAAGGCCGATGGCAGCAATCTTTGAAGGAGGGTGCTCCGATTTTTCTACAATTTCTTCTATCGTGCCGTCTGTGCGAAGATTGACGACTCCTGCGGCTTTAGGCCGTGCGGTTTCTTTGCAGAGCCAGCTGTATTCATACGCGAGACACCGCTTCACATTCTCGCGACTCGGAATCTCATCGGCATAGAGCACCATCACTCGCTCGTCTGCCTTGACGAACGGCTTGGCGGCAAGAAAACTGAACGCATTCCCCTTCTCGCTCCCCTCCGCGTACTGTATCGGTCTTTCGTGAAAGACGGTGCCGCAATACTTTCTAATCTTCTCGCCAAGATATCGAACCACTATGATTGCTTCAGTAATCTCTTCGGGAAAGGCCTCAAAGATATGGTCAAGAACCGTTTTCCCTCCTATCATAAGAAGGGGCTTGGGCGTTCGAAGCGTGAGTGGCAACATTCGCTTCCCTTCTCCGGCGGCAAGAATAATCGCTTTCATACTCTTAAGTCCCTTAAAGAATTGATTCTGAAATCGCTTTGTACGGAGGCATTGTATAGCGTGTCTATAAGAATACTTTTACACCCTGCTGCCTTCGCGGCATCGGCATCATCTTTCGTGTCCCCCACCATCAACGACCTTGAGAGGTCTAGATTCCATTTCTTTGCGGCCTCAAGAAGCATGCCGGGTTTTGGCTTCATACACTCGCAGTTATCATCTCTTCGGTGAAAGCAAATAAAAACATCATCAAACGGAATACCCTTAATCTGGTCCTGTATCCACTGCCACTCTTCTTTTGAGATGACTCCGTAGGCGATATCAGGTTGGTTCGTTACGAGAATCGCGAGGAAACCGAGAGCCCTGACTTTCTCTACTGCCTCCTGTGCGCCGTCCATAATGCCGCTCCGCGCTTTATATTCAGCGATGCTATGCGGCGGCCGTGGCTTGCCGTCCATCACCACCGCTTTGAGGACAACCCCATCTCGGTCAAAAAATACCGCTCGTCTTTTCTCTGTTTTCATACACATTACGGTGTCACCATCTTCGTGCGCGCACCTTTGGTATCAAGCGCGAAGAACATCTCACGCATCTTAAATCGGGCAAGTGCTTTTTGCACGGCTCGTTTCGCTTTCTGCGATGGACAGTAAAACATAAAGTAGCCCCCGCCGCCCGCACCCATAATCTTTCCACCAAGCGCACCCGCTTGTTTTGCTTTTTCATATATATCGTCAAAGAGCGTGTTGCTCATGCCCACTGACATTCTTTTCTTGATATGCCAGTGCTCATCCATAAGTTCGCCGAATTTATTCAGATCTCCGAGAAGAAAAGAGCGGTAAATCTCTTTGCCGATATCTTTTATCCGATGTTTGAGCATGAGCACCTTTTCCACATCCTGCGTCGCGAGCAGATGCCTACTCTCTCGTACGACGCCGGTATAATAAAATAAACTGTTCCCAAAAAATTGTTTCGTCGTGCCGTCTGCGATTCGTGGCTTCTCTACTTTCACCACACCGTTCTTTTCGATATGCAGAGCAACAAAACCACCAAGAGCACAAACATAGGGGTCCTGGACTCCATCTGGCAGACCCAAGTTCTGTGTGATCTCAAATGACTTTTGCGCGGCTTCTTCCCTGCTCATTTCTCTTCCCATGTAACGCGACAGACCCTTCAGTAGAGCGACCGAACATGCTCCCGATGAGCCGAGTCCTGTTCCAGACGGCGCATCTGCTTTGAAAGAGATAGAGATCCCTTTTTGAGGTCCCGTTATCTTCAAGGCCTCTCGTGCAAACGGATGTTTGATTTTATCAATGCTCGCTACTCCCTCAAAGGATTTATAGTGAATATTAATGAGGTCGTCTGAGCGAGTTGGTTTAATTAAGACATCCATATAAAGGTCAATAGCGACCGCGAATATAAACCCACCGTGTTTTTTGTAATAGGACGGAAGGTCGGTAGAACCGCCACCGAGCGGCAGACGAAAAGGAGTGCGACTTAATATAATGGAGGATGACATAGCAAAGAAAGATTATAACGTGCATTTCTCTTCGCGCCACGAAAGCATCCTCTGCAGACCGGTCTTTAGATTTACAGAAGGAAAGAATCGTAAGTCCTTCATTGCCTTTCTCATATCTGGGCAGCGTCGGCTCGGCTCGTCGGATGGATATTCTTCCGGATACGGAATATGCGCAACCTTTCCGTTTTTCTTGGTCACTTTAAATATCATTCGGGCAAGATTTACTAAATTGATTTCGGTCTTTTGGTTACCGATATTATAGACCTCGCCGCTCGGTTTTGAGAGAAGTGTCTTGAAAAATCCCGTAATGGCATCGGTAATATAGCAGTAACTGCGCGTCTGTAGACCGTTCCCGTGTATCGGTATCGGCTTCCCTGCCTCCGCGTAGGACAGAAATTGCGGAATGACGCGTCGGTCATCGGCATTCATACCAGGTCCATAGACATTGAATGGACGCACAATCTGAATCGGAACCTCGTACAATTTATGATACACCATACAGAAGGTTTCACCCAGCCTTTTTGACTCGTCATAACATGCGCGCGGGCCAATAGACGAGACATTGCCTTTATAACTTTCTTTCGTAGGCACCGCGTCCGGTGGCGGGTCGCCATAGATTTCACTTGAACTGAAGAAGAGAAACTTCTTAACCTTTTTCTGTTTCGCCACCTCCAGAAGATTTTGCGTACCCGTCGTCGCCGTCTTTATCGTCTCTAGAGGATATTTCATATAATAGACCGGAGACGCGATGCCCGCCATATGAATTATGTAGTCAATGGGACCGTGAAGAGAAAGCGGCGCGCAAATATCGGCCTTCTTAAGCGTAAAGTTCCTGTCGGTCATGACTCCCGAGATATGCGCCGAAATCCCCGTCACCTGATTATCAAGCGCAATCACCTTGCAGGGTTTTTTCAAGACCTCCCGATTCAACCGTTCAAGAACAGCCATCAGATAACTCCCCAAAAACCCTGCGCTTCCAGAAACAAGCAAGGTTGTTCCTTGAAGAACTTTCACGCTCTGCCCCAGCGATGTAATAATAGTGTCTATATCTTGCGACACAATTAAGGATTTGGATTTCATATAATTCTGGGATGAGGAACGGGGACGATAAATCTCCCACCCTTTTTTATAAATAATTCATTCTTCTTGATAATGGACTCCGTAAAGTTCCACGCAATAATCAAGAGATAATCGGGTGGGTCGGTGCGGAGCACCGCAGAGGCAACCACGGGTATCCGTTTCCCAGGGGTGAACATCCCCTGTTTCTGTGGACTATCATCAACGATATAGCTTAGGATATCATTTCCAATAGAAAAGAAATTGAGCAGGGTATTCCCTTTCGCCGGCGCGCCGTACCCAGCAATGGTCTTGCCCTTCTGTCTCAAGCCAATGAGGAGAGAAGTAAGTTTCGCCCGGTTCTTCTGGATACGGAGCGCATACTCGTGATAGGTCTTCCGGTGCGAAAGTTTGAGTTTCTTTTCGTTCTGCATAAATGATTTGACCACGCGCGACTGTCGGTGCTTCGCCCCACGCTTCTGCGCGAAGACGCGCAGAGACCCGCCATGGGAAGACACCTTCTCTACATCAAAGAGTTCCATCCCAACGCGTTCAAAGAATCTATTGAGCACCGTTACACTGAAATAGGAGAGATGCTCGTGATAGACCGTATCAAAGAAGTTCTTTTGGAGAAAATCCACCAGATACGGCACTTCAATAATGAAGACGCCGTCTTTTTTCAAGAGAGCGGAGACCCCTTTCGCAAGGGTGTGAATATCGTCAATATGCGCGAAGACATTGGTGGCGGTAATGACATCAGCACGACCGTGTGTCTTCAGAATCTTTTTCGCAACCGATAGAGTGAAGAAACTCGTCATCGTCTCCACTCCGACCTTCCGTGCAAGAGCGGAGAGAGCGCGATCGGGTTCTACGCCAAGCACTCTTGTTCCGAGTTCCTGAAACGGTCTGAGCAGAACGCCGTCGTTTGAGCCGATATCTATGACGAGCGACTCTGGCGCGAGGCGAAACCGTTCGTACACGCTCCCCGCAAATCCCTTAAAGTGCGCAACAAAGACCGAAGAGGTAGAAGAGACATAGACATAGTCCTTAAACAAGATCTCCGGAGAAACGACATCCATAAGTTGCACCAAACCGCATATCTCGCAAAGATAAACATCAAGCGGAAAATACTGCTCCATTCGGCGAGTCTCATTCGCCTTCAAGAAAGCGTTCGCCAGAGGAGTCGGACCGAACGAGAGCACTTTGACGATGTCGCGCCCGCGACAGATACGGCACTCTGACCTGTGTTTAAACGCGGCGCGCATAGCAATGAAAGAGGCGTGTCTTAAAACCCAGCCGAGCCGCGATATAGACACCAAGGACGCCGAAGGTCTGGAGGGCATAGACCACTGCCCGCTTCAAACTGATAGAGGTGTGGTCGTCCGCAAAGTTGCATCGGACCGGAATCTCGGCAACGAGAAGATTGCAATACGCGGCCTTGGCGATAATCTGAAAACTGAAGAGATGGTCGTCGCTCGTTCCCTCTAGACCCACCGTCTGGATGAGATTTCGGCTATAGACGCGAAATCCTTGATGAAACTCGGTGAGTGGCAACTGGAGCACAAGTCGGTCAATAAAACTCATACTGAGATTGGCGAGATACCGAATGAGCGACATCTTATCTCGAAGCGGCTGAAGGAGTGACGTGAAGCGCGAACCCAGAAGAAAGTCAGGTCTTTCATTTTTTATCTTCTCAATTGCGGCAGGGATATTCCCGGGGTCATACTGACCGTCGCCGTGAATCTCTATGCAGTAGTCCGCGCCGAGTTCAAGGGCTTTCGTAATCGCGTACTTGATATTCCCGCCGTACCCCGAATGTGGATGCGTGAATACCTTGGCGCCGACCAATTGCTGTGCAACGGCAAGAGTTCGGTCCGTTGACCCGTCGTCAACGATAATGATATCATCAAAGCACTCTTGCGGAATCCGTTCGTAGGCCTTGGTCAGAAGATGCGCGCAGTTGTACGCGGGAATCATCGCTATAATCTTCATCTTGCCGCTTGAAAATGACATGGGGGTGATTATAGAGGTTCTCAAAATAAAAGTAAATAAACTATGCCCCGAAAGCTTCTGTGGGTCTTTCTCCTTGCGCTCAGCGCGCGTGCTCTTTTCTTTGCCTGTGCGGTAGCAAATTCAGACGGCAGATTCACGCAGGTCTTTCCGCGAGATGACGGTTATTATGAAATCGCTGAAAACCTCATCGCGGGTAACGGATTCTCTAAAGAGATACGCTCCCCTTTCATTCCCGATTCCATACGAGCTCCCATCTATCCGCTCTTTCTCGCAGGATTCTTTTATATCTTCGAAAGTTACTACGCGGCTCTCATAGCGCAGATTATTATAGGAAGTATCATACCGCTTCTCGCCTACCGTATCGCACTTCAACTACTCGCACATAGACGGATGGCAACCGTTGTCGCTGTGGTACTCGCCATTGAACCGTTCGCCATCCTCTTCTCGCTCACCATTATGAGCGAGACGCTCTTTACGGCGCTCTTCCTTGTTGGCGTTACACTCTTCCTTGATTATTGGAAAGACCGACAGGGACTCATCCTCGCGTACGCAACCGGTTTCTTCGCGCTCGCAACGCTCGCGCGGCCGACCATTCAGTTTTTACCACTGGTGCTTATCTTTGCCGTACTTTTTATTGCAAATGGTCGCATCGCCATCGCCATAAAACATTCGTTTGTCATCGCGGCGGTCTTTCTTTTAATTCTCGCCCCCTGGAGCGTGCGGAACTTCATACAATTCGGGAATCCCGCGCTCTCGGTTCAGTACGCGAGCGTTCCGTACGCCTATCTCATTCCATCGCTGCTCGCGCTTGAAAAAGATATTAGTTTTATGGATGCCCTGAAACAATTTTATGAGGGAGAGGGAGATATAGAAAGCGTGGAGGATATTACCCTTGCAAATGCGTCGTTCTACAAAAAACGCGCGACCGAAATCCTTAAAGAACACCCGGTCGGGCTCACCAAATCAATCGGCATAACTTTTCTCACCTTCTTCACTCACGACGGGTATCTGGATGTTCTGCGGAGATTGGGTCTCTCGCCGTCTCTTCAATTAGAGCGCCCTGCTTTCTTTCTCCTCTTAGAGTCCCCCCAAAAAGCGTGGAAGTTTGTGAGACCTCTCATTGCCAGTCCGGCGATCTTTGTGATTCTTGGACGGATTGTCTGGGTCTTGATTACTTTCTGTTTTATTGTCGGCGTCATCCGTTATATTCGCGTGCCGGAACAGCGCGCCAAAGGTATCTTTATCTTGCTCATCATCTTTTACTTTGCCGTAACCACGATTGCGGTCGGACTCTCGGTCAATGCGCGGTTTAGAATGCCCGTCAACGCGCTCATTCTCACCTTCGCGGTCTATGGGATGTATGATCTTTTTCACACTCTCCGCAAAACCAAACGCACCGACAAGCAAGATAAGCGGAACAAAGGCGAGATTATAGCGGCCGCCGCTTGAGATGACTCCGTTGTAGCCAATCAAAAGGTTGTTAAACACAAACAGAGCGACAAGAAAGATTTTGACGCGCGTGTTGTCTCCTACAAATAATCCAATGAGCGAAAAGACATAGACCGCTATCCATACACCCTGTCCAAACGCGACCGCGTAGCGCCAACCATCAAGATTTATCTGCGGCAGTTCTGGTTTCGCCACATGATTGAGCAGATACTCATAATCGTGATTATTCATACTCATGATGCCCGAGCCGAGATGAAACGCGAGATAAGAAAACGGATATTCTGAAATAAGTCCCCGAAACTTTTCCCGGTAAAAATCGGCGCTTTCAAATTCATACCGATAAAATATATCCCGCTGTACACTTGAATGATACCCATCGGGCGCCGACGGAAGCGGAAGTTCTATTCCCTTTCGGGAGGCAAATTCTGTCAGAGAAAATAGATACAGATTCAGCCAGCCAGCGGTGGAGAGTTCCCATCGGTTAAAGACAACTTTGTTGTGAATCATCCACGGGAAGAGAACAGCAGTGAAGATGACCACTATTAAGAGTCCTTTGGTAATGACCGAACGCACATCCCCGCGGGAGTAAAGCGTGACGACCGCAAAGATGAGAAAGATGGGGAGATAATAAAGAGCAACCGGTTTCGTGAGCGTTGCGATACCCAGTGCCGCCGCCCCGAGATACCACCGCTTCTCCAGAAATAAATACACGGTCACGACAAAAAGAAACGCGAACAGATTGTCAGACATCAGGAGGTTGTTCCAATAGATAGACATCGGCTCAACGCCAAAAAGAAGTGCGGCAAGGAACCCCGCGCGCGACGAGTTAAGATGTGTCTTGCCGATACGATAAACAAGGACGCCCGACACTGCCGCCAATATATTCTGTATCGTTACCATACCAAAGAACGATGCCTTCAGAGAGAGCAATGCGGCAAGAAACCAAATATACAGGGGGGTGCGAAGCGGATCAGGCAGATAAGGGGGCTCTGAAAACCGACTCATCACCCCGTGCTCCAAAAGATTATTGGCTTGGTGCACAAACATCTCCGCATCTGAAAAAGAAATGAAGCCATGACTCCCTGAGTGGAAGGAGACGACGATCGAATACAGAACGCGAGGAATGAAGACCGCAAGAAATACTAGAATCTCAGAACGGTATGTTTTGATAGTATTCATATTCTCTGTGCGACCACAATAAAAGCCGCGGTTCTTTTGGTGACCACGGCAACGATAAAGAATAAAAGAAGAATCGGTGAGAAGATACTAAGTAGCGCAAGCGAGGCGACACTATACGCGGCGAGCGTAATCGTACCGACCGTGCTCCGCCGCGCAGCGACAAAACTATAGAGCGCGTTTGTTGGCAAGAACAGATTCAGAAATGTCTGCGCCAAAGACGATACCGTATATTCCAAATTCAAATGAGAAACAGAGAGAATGCGGAATCCCGTCTTCTGGAGAAGCATCGTGAGTGCTTTCGGCGTGAAGTGAACGCGATGGAACGGCCAGTCATAACAAAACCACAAGTCCCGCGCGAGATACACCTCGAGAGAATCGCCGTTCGGGACGGCGATTAATATTCGCCCGTCTGGTTTTAAGCGCGATGTGATTGCTTCAATATCTTTGAGAGGCGTCTCCGTGTGTTCCAGAGAGTGCCAAAACATAACCATATCGTATTTCTTATCGGGAACCACGCCCCAAACAGGGAGTCCACATTTCTGCGCGAGAAGAACTGCTCCTGGCGAAGGGTCGTACCCCTCAACCAAGAACCCTTTGTCTCGGAGATAGGCAACCAACTTGCCGTTGCCACAGCCATAATCCAAAACCGTTCCGCCTCTTTGTGGAAGCAGATGGACAATCTTTCTCATTCGCAACCACAAAAAGAAGTCAAGCATAGGACTAAAGAGACCTTTTTTCTTCTTGTCAGTCGTCTCTTCGGTAAAATATGTCTGGGGATAGACCGCCACCTCTTGCTCTGTGGTCATATAGCCCGTGCAGTTCGGACAGCGGATAAATCGCAGGAGATGTCTCGCCTGCTTTTGTCCCCGCATCAAAAAACCGCAGATAACGCATTTCATAACAAGGCATTATACCACCCGCACCTCAGGCACGGGAATAATAAACTTCACGCCTTTCGCTCGGAGCGATTTTTCTTTTTTCAGAATTGCGTCTACGTAGTTCCATGCGAGAAGGAGGAGATAGTCCGGCGGGTTGCGTCTGAGCGCGTTAGGAGACAGAATTGGAATCTGCGTTCCTGGCGTGTATAAGCCTTGTTTCGTCAAAGTCGTATCGGTGATGAAATCGAGAGTATCAGGACCAATCTTGAAATAGTTGAGCAGGGTATTTCCTTTCGCCGGAGCGCCATACCCGGCGATGGTCTTCTCTTTGTTCTTCAATTCCTTGAGAAGACACTGTAAGTCGCGGCGATTCTTCTCAACCTTCGTCGCAAATTCACGAAATACTTTTGGTCGGGTCAGACCGATCTTCTGTTCCCGCAAAAGCAATCGTTGCACTGAAACACGAGGGGTTCCATGCTTTTTCATAGAGACACGGAGGGACTCGCCATGAATGGGGACGAGTGCCGCATCACCGATTATCAATCCGTGGGCGCGAGCGAGACGCGCGAGCGCGTGGAGCGAATAGTACGAGAGATGTTCATGGTATATCTGGTCAAATCCTCCCTCTCCAATGAGATTGCCGACCCAGTGGGACTCGGAGATAAAGACGCCGTCGTCACGCAGAAGCAGAGAAACGGCTCGCATACAATCGTGAAGGTCGTCTATGTGCGCGAAGACATTGTTCGCGACAATAACTTTCGCCTGACCATATTTCTTTTGGATGCGCCGAGCGGTCTCTTCTCCCCAAAACGCGGTAACCGTCGGAACGCCGCGTCGGGTGGCGAGCGCGGAGAGATTCTTCGCAGGGTCAACGCCGAGCACCCTACATCTTCCTTTAAGCGCAGAGAGAAGCGCGCCGTCATTTGACCCAAATTCAACCACCAAATCGTCTTTGTCTCGGATATATCTCCGTGCAATCATCTTAGCTTCTTCCTCAAAATGAGCAACCAGAGGGATGCTCGCACCTGTTAGATAACGATAGTTCTTAAAAAGAATTCTCGGGTCAATCACATGACGGAGCGAGAGAAGCGAGCATTCGCTACACAATTGAACCGCGAGCGGGAATCGTGCTTCGTGACGCTTCAATGCACGTTTCGTCACAAAACTATTTGCGAGCGGCAGGGACCCAAGATTCAGTACGGGAATAAGATGCTTATTCCCGCAGATGCGGCATTGTGTTTTCTGAAAAGCGCGCGTCATATTATCTCCACTCTGTCTCAAGATACTCCCGAAGTGCCTCCTGCCACGGGCGAAGCCGAGTTGTTTTTGAGACAAGCGCTTCGTTGTAAAGCGGCGGCGGAGTGAGGTGAAAATAATTCAAAGAAACAGGAACGAGACGACCGCGGTATCCGAAAAAGTCAGCGATATATTTCGCTTGGAGGAAGCGGGATGCGATACCGCTGTTGGTAATATGAACGACCCCTGTTCTCCCCTCTCGCATGAGCGATTTCATCGTCTGTATCAAGTCCTTCGCATAGGTTGGCGTATCAAGACAATCGTCAATTGCGTGTATCTCCGACTCTCGCAGTTGATGAATAATCTTTTCCACGAATCGTTTGTCAGCCGCTTTTCCTCCTCCAAAGACGCGCGCGGTGCGTACGATAAGCCATTTTCGCGCATACTCTTTGACCTGCGCTTCTCCAGCAAGCTTGCTCTTCCCGTATTCATTGGCAGGCGAAGGGAGGTCTGCTTCATCATAGGGAGTGCTTTTGGTGCCGTCAAAGACCGCGTTCGTGGAGAGATAGATAAATCGGGCATTGACCGCAGTTGCAGCTTTGGCGAGAACTTTGGTGCTCTCGGCATTGATGCGAAACGCGTCTTTCGGATTCTTTTCGCAGTAAGCCATATCAGTCAATGCCGCGAAATGAAGAATCGCGGTCGGCTGCATTTTCTTTACAAAAGAAGCGACTCGCTCTGTATCAGTGATGTCAAACTCCGCTTTTGAGGGACGCAGACCGACATCAAGATACCTCCCAATCATACCGCTACCGCCCGTTATAAGAACTTTATTAAAATCTAGTGCCATTCTTTTTTGTGTGCCGTGCGATCTCCTTACTCGCGAGGAGGAGGGAATCAAAAGTCCCGACATCATACCACGACCCCTTAATGAAGGAAAAACGAAGTCGCCCATCTCTTAAGTAGGCGTTATTTACATCGGTCAGTTCCAATTCGCCACGCCCGGACGGTTTAAGTTTCTTAATCATCGCAAAGACAGTGCAGTCGTAAAGATAAAAACCTGCCTGTGCAAATCGGGTTTTCGGCTTTTTTGGCTTCTCCTCAATACTTATAATACGCGTCAGTGTCTTGTTAAAGACGGGAACACCGAACCGCTCGGGATCATTTACTTTCTTGAAGAAGACCCTAGCCCCACCCGTAAAATCCGCCACCTCCTTCGTAAAGTCGTTGCCAAAGATGTTGTCTCCCAAAATGACCGCGAGATTTCCACCATCAGAAAAATCTTCGGCATACCGAAGCGCATCCGCGATACCGCCATTATTTTTATCCTGCAGAGCATAGGAGAGTTTTAACCCATACTCTGCGCCGGAACCGAGAAAGTTCATAAAGTGCCCCGCGTGCTCACGGCCGCATACCACCAGAATCTCGGTCACTCCCGAACGTTTCAGAATATCAAGCGCGTAAAGAATCATTGGTTTGTTATAAACCGGGAGAAGATGCTTATTGGTAACTTTGGTGAGCGGGTAGAGCCGCGTACCGAGTCCCCCCGCCAATACAACGCCCTTCATCTTTTTATATGCGCTTTCCATAAATCAATATGCGGATTGAAGACCCCTGTCTTTTTACGCACCTTCTCAATCCACGCACTATTATGTATATACCATTCAACCGTCTCGTCAAATGCTTTCGCAAAGGTAACGATGGGCTTCCACCCAAGTTCTCGGTGAATCTTTGACGCATCAATTGCATACCGCCGGTCGTGCCCAGGGCGGTCCGCGACAAATTCTATCCCTGATTCGTCGCGGTTGAATTTCTTCAAGATGAGGCGTGCAATCTCTAGATTGCTCATCTCGTTATCCGCTCCGATGTTATAGACCTCGCCTGCTTTCCCGTAGAGCAGACAGAGCTCCAATGCCCTACAGTGGTCCACTACATAAATCCAATCCCGCACATTCGTGCCGTCTCCGTAAAGCGGAACTTTTTTGTTCTCCAGAACGCGCGTGATAAAGAACGGAATGAGCTTTTCGGGATACTGGTACGGACCGTAGTTATTTGAGCAGTGGGTGACCACCACGGGCGTTTTCCAAGTGGAATGATACGCGCGACACAAAAGGTCTCCGCCGGCTTTGGTCGCGGCGTAAGGAACATTAGGAGCAAACGCCGTATCTTCGCGAAATTTCTTGAGAGAATCAAGAGACAAACTTCCGAATGTCTCGTCCGTTGAGACCTGCAGATATTTCTGCACCTGCGCAAAGTCCTTCACCGCTTCCAAGAGATTAAAAACTCCCTCCACATTCGTCTTAATGAACTCCAGCGCTCCAACATGAATACTTCGGTCCACATGGGTCTCTGCTGCAAAATTAATCACAAAATCCGGACGGTGTTTTGTGAAGACCGCGGCGACTCTTTTCTGGTCCGATACATCTCCTTTCACGAAAAGATACTGCTTATCGCGACTCACTTCCTTGAGATTATCCAGATTCCCTGAATAGGTCAGCTTGTCAAAGTTTATGATTCGCGCTTTCGGGTGCTTAGAAAGAATGAATCGAATAAAGTTTGAGCCAATAAAGCCCGCCCCCCCGCATACCAAAAGCGTTTTTCCGTTAAAAGTAGGAGATTGTTTTTTCATAAAGAAAACGGCATCAGACGCGTCCGAAGATCCAACGCACCCAAAAGGTCATGATAAACCACAAAATATGAAGTCCCCATTTTGAAAGTTGCCACCACCGACCAGTCAGCGTTGATTCTCCCACTCGTTCTCCGAAGGTAATTGGTATTTCAACAAACTTAATCCGCCTCGCGACAACGAGAAGCAGAAGTTCGGTAGCAAAGAGAGCGTTGGTCGTGCACCAGCGACGACTTAACTCCTCGGCAACATCTCGGCGCAGGAGCTTGCAGGTACAACCAACATCAGTCACCGAGTTAGTGAGAAACAGAAATTCAATAATCTTGCCTTCAATGACATCCGCCCATTTTCTCCAAAATCCCATAGCCGACCCTTCCAGAATACTGCTTTGATTCGTCCGCGTTCCCATCACGACTGGAAAATCTTTCGCATAAACCAAAAACCGCTCCAAGTCAGATGCCTTATATGTTCCGTCCGGCTCGGAGAGAAAGATATACTCCCCAACTGCCTCGCGAATACCGCGCTGATACCCATACCCATAGCCCTGTTTTGATTCGTGAACAAGCCGCGCTTTTGTCTGCCTCACTTCCTCGTCCGTCCCCGGCTCCGCATTGTTATTCACCACGACCACTTCATCTACAAATCCCGTGGCGAAATAATCCTCAATGGAGTGCCGAATTGAGTCCTTCTCTCTGAAGGTTGAAAAGACCACCGATACTTTCTTGCCTTGCCACATAATTTTATTTCTTTCTCCTATACACGGTAAATCCTTCCGAAAACGCCGTGTCTTTCGCATAGAACGAAGAAAACGCAGGGTCGTCTGAATCAGCAACGAGAATACCTGGTATCTGTTCAAACGGCAATAGAAGAGGGTTGACACCAAATTGCCACAAGCCATAGGTAGAGAGATACTGATATTTCCGGTCGGAGGCGATGAAACTCCCGACTTGCGGCAGATTCATAATCCCAATCGTGCCTTCAGGATACGCGGACGAGAGGTAGGAGAGTGTCTTTTGAGTCCTCTCTCCCGCATAGATATCAGAGAACCAAAGCAGATGCGTACATTGAAAGACGACAAGGAGAGCGATGGTTGCGGGGAGATAACGGCGCGTGAGAATTGGGAGTGCCAGAAGAAAAAGGATGAAGACGAGAAACTCGGCGGCAATGAGGTAGCGCAGATACCCGGCGCTCTTGAGATATTGGAAGAAGATGAGCGGGAGATAGACGGCAGAAAGGATAAAGATACTCCGATGTGTGCGAACAAGCGCGCGGTCAAGATAAAGTGCGGCAATAACCAAGAGGAACAAGATAAGAAAATAAACCAGTGTGCTTGAGTGAAAGAATGTAGAGAGATTATGGCTCACATTCGTCCAGATACTTAACCCTGCTTCCTGATAGGGGTTCGTGAAATGGCTGACGATCTTCGTTACAATACTGCCCTCTAAGATTTCCTCCCAATAAATAAGAAACCACGGTACTAGAGCGGTAAGTGAAGCGCTTCCCACTTTCGCAAGATGAATTATGTTATCCTTCCAGAGAGCGTTTCTACATAAAAGAACCAGCATATATGCCGGAATAAGAAAGATGAAAACCGAAGGTTTCGAGACAACCGTGAGCCCGAGCAAGACCCCCGATTGCCACCATTTCTCTTTTTCCAAGAAATAAAAGGAGAGGAGAAAGAACAGAAAACCAGGAATCTCGCCCATCACGCTTCTGCCGTTTCCATAGAACGGGGCAAAAGTTGCGACGAGAAGCGTACTTCCGTATGCAACCATGTGTCCCCAGAGTTTTTGCGCGACAAAAAAGAGAACGAGAAGACAGGCGCTCATCCACAAGAGCATAAAGATGCGCGCTTGCGCCAAGCCGAACCCAAAGACCTTAAAAAACCCGGCGAGTGGGACGGTTATTGGATAGCCAGTTGAACCAACGGTTGCTCCCCTACCAGAAAAAGTATCTGGCGCAACAATCAGGTCTAACTTCCCAAAGTCCGCAAAGTTGCGCGCGAGTTCAACATTGAGTGCTTCGTCATACCAGTAAGCAGGTTTGGTCATCAAGGTTCCGACCGAATAGAGATTAACGACCAAGAGCACCGCGATAAGAAACCGGAGGGGAAAACGAATCATTTTTTTTCACAGACAATGGTCTGGTGCACCCCCCCCCACCGCGCAGTAAGAAAGAATGCACAGGCAACGCCGCATTGGTAGAGAAATGCGAGGAATGTATTCCCTTTCGGGAGATCGAGAGCTTGAAGCGGGAAGTTGTGTACTCGTTGCGTCCTGATGCAATATCCTTCTGACTCGAGGAGTGCCCGAAGAGATCTCGTTCCATCTCAAAGCA
>Ga0209515_10005242_pt1 | contig 16931 bp, 20 predicted proteins | sample Subgroupgradi54m_FD_187454 | JGI IMG/M metagenome (GOLD analysis project Ga0209515, IMG submission 187454) | Subsurface groundwater microbial communities from S. Glens Falls, New York, USA - GMW60B uncontaminated upgradient, 5.4 m (SPAdes)... ...
TCCGATCTAGGGTTAAGCGAGTGGAGTCCATCACCGTGCAGGGAAGAGGTCCCGTGCGATCGACGTCGTATATGATGCCGGTCAGTTCCGCACAGGTTAAGCCAATGCCAGCGCCAGTCGCCGGGCTCAAGCCCGCATCTCCGGTAACCACCGACGTCGGAACGTTTGTAATCGCCGATTGCGCCAGGATCGCAAAATCGCCGGCGACCCCGAGGTTTACGGATGCTGGGCCGCGGCCAACGCCGCCTGCACCGGTACCCGCGCCTGGAGCGGTAGGCGAGCTGGTGCTTGCGTCCGAGTTGTTTCCACCTGCACTGCCGCCGCATCCGGCCACAAAAGCGGCCAGCAGTAACGGCATTAACCACGTCAGTGGCTTGAAAACGTTTTTGGTTCTGTTCATGCGCTTCTCCTGTGCGCCAAGTGGCGCACCCGGACTATCTCCCTTCGTCGTCAAAAATTCTGTACGCCTTCGCACACAAGCCCGAAAAGAAAAAGGCCGTCTCGCGACGGCCTCCTTGTCATGCTTTCACAATCGATGCTTCATGCACACGAATTATCTCGTTGCCGAATTATTTGTACTGGAGTGTTGTGGGGCCGAAGTGCGAAGGCGTATCCACGTATCGGCAAGACGCTGCATGCCAAAGCGAATTAAATACGTGGATACCACGTCGGGTAGTGGCACTGGTGCCGCAATGCGGTCCGGCGCAGCGTGCGCGTTGCGTCGGCGCGCATACCAAATGCCGATCAGCGCTCCGGCCCCTGCCGCGACCAACAAGGTCGAGGGCCGTCTCAGTCTTGCGCGCAATACCGATCGGATTAGACGATAGTTTTCCCGCGACTCGCGCCAAGATTGGATGAGCCGATGTTCAGCGGCGAGAACGTCGGATCGGGCGGAAAGGAGTTTCATGTCGCCTCGGGTTGTATGGGCGGCACATCAAGTTGTCGCCGGATAGCAGGAAAAAGCAGATTTCGGCTCAGGATCACGCAGGAAGACACAACGATCGCGGCAGTCACCAGGTTCGCCGCCGCAATCGCAACAATCGCGCTGGCCCACGCCCATCCCAGCGAAACCGCCCACAACGCCAATGCGCCCATGAGACCGAGCCAGGCGGTGATGATGAGCATCGCGGCAAGCGCGCCCAAGGCCACCATCCATGTGAGTGTCAGGCCGGCACGACGGACTTCGAGTGAAAACAGCAGGAACAAATCGGCGCCGGCCCGGCGCACCGAGTTAAACGTGTTGGCGATCCCGCCAAAAATTCCATCGTCTGGCGGCGGAGTCGTGTCGACGCGATGCGTCTTGGAGGAAACCATCGGCGATCCGACGTGGCTTATTTTCGAATTAATCGGCTTGCCAGGAAACCGGCGGCAAGTGCGATACCCAGAGACACCAACGGATTGGCCGCCACGTATGCACGCGTACTGCTGACGAGTTTTTTTTGTGTCGCACTTAGAGCGGTTGCTTGTTCGTTAACCCACTCCGCGGCGGGTGCCGCGCCGGTCACCGCTTTGTCCACCGTTTGGTGTACATATTCCGCGGCACGGTCGATGGCGGGAATGGCCTTGCGTGCCGCTTCGTCGGCGGCGCCGGCTACGCTGTCGACAACGTTGTGCGCGCCTATCGCCGCCTTGCGTAAAACGCCATCACCTTTTGCAGGTTGATCGGACGCGAAAGGGGCACTGGGGTATGTGGTTTTCATCGTGTTTCTCCAGTATCAATATTACGGTCCATCGTGAACGGCTCAACGTCTCGCGGTCAGGAAACCGATCAGCACGCCAACGGCCGCCGCGATGCCGACGGCCTTCCACGGGCTGTCGCTTACGTAGTCGTCAATGGCGTGCGTCGCTTGCCGGTACTTGTTGACCGCCAGGGTCTGTACATTCGAGGCGGCGCCTTTGAGGGTGTTCTGTTCCATGATTATTGCTCCTTGTGCACTGCGAGGTTCAGGACAATTGCCGCGCCCGGCAGCGTGGCTGCCAGCGTGTCGTCAGATATACACCGAAAGCGATAGCAGCTCGGTGCGGTGGCGCACACCACTCACGCTAACCGTATGGGAATATTTCGGTCCATGTGTCGTACCGTACGGAACATGCCGCGACTTGGTGCAATGCTTACGATCGTTAAACGCGATAAGGAGAAATTCAGATGGCAAAGAAGAGCAGAGGTGGTCGAATGACTGCAGCCAAAAGACGAGCCGCAAAAACACCCGGTGGGAAAGGCTTGATTAAAAACCGCCTGGTGGGCCGCAACATCATGCGGACGTAGGTTGCGCGCGATACGGGCAATGCCCCGCCGGCGCGCCGTGCCTATGACGCGTGCCGGCAGAGCTCGTTGACGGTCCGATAACATTTGCAGGCAACACCTTCCAGACCCTTGCGGTCGAGAATGGTGATTTTGCCGCGGCTATAGTGAATCAGCTTTTTCTTTTGCAATGCGCTCGCGGCCAGCGTGACACCCGAGCGCCGCACTCCCAGCATTTGCGCAAGAAATTCGTGCGTGAGTCTAAACTCGTTTGACTTTACCCGGTCGTGCGTCATCAGCAGCCAGCGCGCCAGACGTGCCCCGACTTGATGAAAGCGGTTGCAGCCGGCGGTTTGCGCCACTTGTGCCATCAACCCGTAGAGGTAGAGGTTCAGCTCGCGCAGCAAAACCGGATTGTGTTTGATCTCACGGCGAAACGCCGCCGCACCGATTCGCATCGCGGTACCCGTCGCTTGCACCAGCATACGCACCGGGGAAATCCCGACGCCCAAAAACAGCGCCATCCCCGCCATGCCTTCGCGTCCGACCATGCCGACCTCCACGCTCGCGTGCCCGTCCACCGGCGTCAGCAGGGAAACGATTCCGCTGTTGGGAAAGTAAACATGCCGCAACGGTTTTCCAGGCTCGCAGAGTATGTCGCCATACGTAAGAGGGACCTGGTCGTGGTGCGCAAGCAGGCGCTGACCGTCGTGGCGGGACAGGGTTCGCAGTACGCGATTGGGTGCCGGGGCGTATTTCGTGACGGACATTTTTGATACCTCTGTGCCCATTAACACACGACGAGGTGCGTGCGTATGTGCGGCATCCCGCTTATGGAGGCAGCAGAGGTGAATTCCGAGGTTAAATCACGCTATATGTGCGTTCGAGCAGGACCGTGGGAAGGTCGTGCGACGGAGGCTGCTTCGCCTATCGAAAATCTAATTGTGAGCTAATTCGGGTTTTGCGCTTTTATTTGTTTTATTAGGCAGCAGGCGGTCGTATTCCTTCTTTACCACCGCATAGCATTCGCACACCTGTGCCTCCAGTCCCGGTCGATCGAGGACGGTGATGTGGCCGCGGCTGTAGCGAATCAAATCTCGTGCTTGCAGTTTGCCCGCCGCGTCGGTGACGCCTTCGCGGCGCACGCCCAGCATGTTGGCAATCAACTCCTGGGTCATCGTGAGCTCGCTGGTCGAGAGCCGATCCAGGCTTAACAGCAACCAGCGGCAGAGTTGTTGCTCCACCGAATGATGCCGATTACACACCGCGGTCTGCGACATTTGCGTGATCAATGCCTGGGTGTAACGCAGCAGCAGAATTTGCAGCCCGCTGTGGCGCTGGAACTCCTTAATCAGCGACTTACTTTTCAGCAGAAACGCCTGACCCGCGCTTTGCACCAATGCCCGGCTGGTGGTGGTGCCACCCCCCATGAACAAGGCGATGCCCACCATGCCTTCGTCGCCGACCACGGCAATTTCCGCCGAGGCGCCATCCTCCATCACGTACAGCATGGAAACGATGCAGTTCGGGACGGGAAAATAAACATGCTCCAGTTCAGCGCCAGATTCGTAGAGCACTTTACCCAGAGGCATAGGCGCCAGCTCCAGATTGGGCAGCAGGCGATCGAATACTTCAGCCGGCAAGGCCGCCAACAGACGGTTCTGGGTTGGAGAAATTTCAGCGGAGTCTGTGCGGAGTCTGTCTGGCAAGGTAGTTACCCCAAATATTGATAAACCACGCTAGTACAAATGGCTGTGCCGCAGATTTTACGAAGACTCAACGAGTCCTTATGTGCGTTATAGCACATAAGGGTTTTGTGAGCTCATAGGCCCGGTTACCTATTTGTACGGCAACGTACAGAACTTATGGGAATTCAGCGGTTTAATCGTTTCCAGGCAAGACACCAAGACGCCAAGACACAAAGCGAATATTGAAAAACACCGGGGCGCAAAGGAGACTTACATGAATCGTGACCTTGTTGAGGGCAATTGGAACCAGTTTAAGGGCATGGTGCAGGTGCGGTGGGGCATGCTCATTGGCGATCATCTCGGCGTGATTACGGGGAGACGTACGCAATTGTTCGGCGACCGACAGCGGGCGTACGGCGTCATTCGCTCAAAAACCTTGCGGGGTAACATGAGAGTCCGCTCTCCGGCGCGCACGTGAGAATCACTGAGGACCTTACGATGAAGCAGCGATACGGACATTCGATCTTTGCGCCTGTGTTCTCCGGTGACAAGGCGGCGGCCGCCGCCCGTGCCGCCCGGCGACGCAGCCGCCAGGTTAAAAAAACCAGGCAAGAAAAGGCGGAGCTGAACGTGTGGGGCGACGAGGGTGGCAACTCCGCCTCGTTTTCGCCGCCATCCTGATGCCCGGCGTTCGGCATGGTCTCTTTGCAATTTTGGAGGCCACGACGGCTTGAAAATGGTGGCAGCTGACGTTGTGAGAATTCGCAATATTTCTACATGAAGTACTATCTAGCGTCACAGTCTTGCCAGTATTGACATCGAACGATACATCCTGCGCGGCACTTCTCTTGCGCAGGGTGTTTTTCTGACAGGAGCACGAAGATGAAGAAGGGATCCCAAAATGAAAGATCGTCTGTTCTCAAAATCGAATTTTCCAATAGACGGCATTTATACGGGTCGGCACATGACGACACGGCGGATCTGAGCGCGCGGTTACAGCAATCTCGTGTGGCGCTGGCGGAGATCACGCAAGTACTCGCGGCGAGTGAGCAGCATTCAGCCGCTACGTTGAAAAAACTGGAAACCCTCGCGGAAACAAATTTGTATCTCCGGCAAAAATTGATAGGAGTCGAGAAAGAGGCGGCGACCGCAAATCATCTCGCCTATCACGATGTACTTACCGGATTGCCCAATCGCCGCTTGCTGCTGGACCGGCTTAACCAGGCGATCGCGCAGGCGTCGCGGCAGAAAAAGCGTGTAGCACTGGTGTTCTTCGATGTAGATGGATTCAAAACGATCAATGACAAATTTCGGACATACCGACGGCGACAAGCTCCTGCAAGCTGTGGCGGAGCGTTTATGTGCCTGTCTGCGTGCGGCGGATACAGCCTGCCGGTATGGGGGAGACGAGTTCATCGTCATGCTGCCGGAAGTCGACGGCGAGCAGAGCGCGGCGGTGGTAGAACAGAAAATCCGCGCCCAGTTGGCCGCACCCTACCTTATCGATGGCACGCTGATTACCGTCACGCTCAGTATCGGTACCGCCGTGTATCCCGTGGACGCGAGAGATCACCGCGATTTAATAAAACTGGCCGATACCGCCATGTATAGAGCGAAGCCAAACGGCGGCGCTGCATCCGTGTAGAAGGTTAAGGGTCAGCAGAAATACACTCGTCTGTTAGGAGTCGATAAAAAGGAGAAGCAAAAATGCTCGAAACTATTGCGGTTATCTTACTTATCCTGTGGCTGCTTGGGTTGGTGTCTTCGTACACCATGGGCGGATTCATTCATATTTTATTGGTCGTCGCTGTCGTGGTGATATTGGTACGTGTCATTCGAGGGCGAGGTCTGTAACGAAGCCATAGTTTTTTTGGCGGTGAGATGTCGGATAAAGCGATTCGGCATCCCTGTCGGCCGGTAATGCGAATACGAGACGTATCCAGGGGGAAGACGAGATGAACGCAGTCAGGATTTTGGCAATCGTGTTGATTGTGGCGGGGACGCTGGGGTTGGCGTATGGCAGCTTCACTTACACCAAGGATACGCATGAGGCCAAGTTGGGTCCGATAGCGCTGTCGGTCAAAGACACCGAGACCGTAAACGTCCCGGTCTGGGCCGGCGTGGGCGCGATAGTGGTGGGGCTGACCCTGCTCTTTACGCGCAAGTAGATTTGAGTTTCTGCGCCGAGTGACTGGCCTTTTTTGTCGTTTCTAACCTGTCGCTCACGCGGCGCGATGATGACATCGTGCCGCGCGGCTATTCCGTCAATCCTGCTTCAGCCCCTCGACCTGGATACGCAGGTGCACCTTGCCGGCGTCACCCTCGCCGTACTTGCTCAATTTCATCCCGAACTGTGACCAGTTGAGTTCGCCTTCGGCATCGGCGCCGCATAATTCCTTCTTCAACATCGGATGGGGTATGCACGTGAGGTTGTTGATGGTGAGCGTCACCGGGCGGGTGACGCCCATGAGCGTGATCTCGCCGTCGACGGTCTTGGGGGTATCGCCGGCGAATTTGATCGTGCCCTTGTAGGTCGCCGTCGGAAATTTGGCGACGTTGAAAAAATCATCCGAGCGCGCCTTGTCATTCATCGCGCCCAGACCGAAGTTGATGCTGGCCACGTCGACCACGACGTCCACCGTCCCGGTCTTGGCCGCGCGGTCGATGGTGATGTTGCCGCTGGTCTTGTCGAACTTGCCGCGCCAGACCGAGATGCCCATGTGCGGGAATTCGATGCTGGGGTAGGTGTGGGTCGGATCGATCATGTATTTGTCAGATGCGGCGAGCGCCGGCACCGCGGTGCTTGCGAGGAGGGCGGCCAGTATCAGTTTCTTCTTAAGCATCTAATTGCTCCGGTTGGTTATCAGTCGGTACCTTGTTTGGGACGCTGGGTAGGTCGGCCGCTTATTTTTCAGCAATGGCTTTCAGGTCGGCAAGTCCAGTTTCGAAGTCTTTGCCGACCATGTTGTCCATGCTGCAAAAGAGAGTCATCACCTTCGCCAGGTAGGGCTGGGGACCGTGCATGGCCCACGTGACATCCGTGGCATCGCCTTTGGCGGCGAGCGTGAATTCAACGACGTGGTGCGCTTCGAACGGTTTCACGAAATCCAGATTGAGAGTGACCTTCGAAGCGGACGACGCATCGGTGATCTCCATGCGTCCCTGGCCGACTTTGCTGTTGCCTTCCCATGCGTATACCGCGCCCTTGCCGTTTGCCGCGCCGCTGAATGTTCTCTTCATGGTCGGGTCCATTTTCTCCCAAGGTGACCACGCGTCCCAGCGATGAAAGTCGTTGAGGATGGCAAACACTTTTTCCGGCGGCGCTTTGATGGTAGTCGCACGCTGAACCCGGAACGTGTCGGGTCGGGTCGCGGCGAAAAGCAGAACAGCGGCCAGCAGAACTACGATTACGATAGCAATGGTCTTGAACATTGAGGCCTTCTCCTGTTGCTTGATTCGCCAGTATCCGTCAACCCATCGTCGCCAGGTACTCCCCAAGACGACCGACGGTCTGTGTCATGCCATCGACGGCGCCATACGTCGTCACCATGGTCGCGCGCATTGGCCGACGGGAAAACCATGCGCCTGTTGGGCGTCGTCTTGCCGCCTTATTCGGCGAAGGCGATGGCCACCTGAAAATTTACCGGTTCGTAGTCCTTGTCGCCCCCGTGCTTGGGGCCGATATGTCCGGGTTTCACGATCTCAAGAAATGTAATCTTGTTTTTGCGGTCGACACCGTCGGGCCGGTGCATCATGAACGTCCAGACGCCGCCCGCTCGCATATCCCTCTCGAGGATCGTATTCGTGGCGCCTTTTGGCCCCCACCGGCGCTTCCTGTGTTCGGGATCGGAATCCGCGATTTAACAGTAACGCGTTGGCTTTTTTCATTTTCTCAGCTCTTCACGCCCGCGGAACTGTTCCAGCGCCTCGGGATTGGCAAGTGCCTCGATGTTCTTCACCGGCCGGTCGTGCACTACTTCACGTACGGCGAGTTCGACAATCTTGCCGCTTTTGGTGCGCGGGATATCGTTGACTTGCACGATCTTCGCTGGAACGTGACGTGGCGTGGTGTTGATCCGGATCTGGCTTTTTATCTTGTTCGTTAGCGGCTCGTTTAACGTGACGCCGCCTTTCAGTTTGACGAACAGCACGACGCGCACGTCGTTGCCCCATTCCTGCCCGATCACAATCGACTCCGCAACTTCATCGAGCTGGTCGACCTGCCGATAGATCTCGGCGGTGCCGATGCGCACGCCGCCCGGGTTTAGCACCGCATCCGAGCGCCCGTAGATGATGAAGCCGTTGTGCGCCGTGAACTCGGCGTAATCGCCATGACACCAGACATTCGGAAAGCGTTCGAAATAGGCGGCGCGGTATTTTTTTCCTTCGGGGTCATTCCAGAATCCGATCGGCATCACCGGAAACGGCGCTGTGCAAACCAGTTCACCTTTTTCGCCGTGCACGGGTTGGCCCTGATCGTTGAAGATTTCGACTTTCATCCCGAGGCCGCGGCACTGGATTTCACCGCGCCAAACCGGAAGCACGGGGTTGCCGAGCACGAAGCAGGAGATGATGTCGGTGCCGCCGGAAATCGACGACAGGCGAACGTCGTGCTTGATGTCTTCATAGACGTAGTCGAAGTCTTCGGGCGACAGCGGACTGCCGGTCGAGAGAATGACTTTGAGATGATCGAGCCGATGGGCCGCAATCGGGGTGTACTCGTTCTTTGACCAGCCTTCGATGCACTTGGCCGAGGTGCCCAGCACGGTCATGCCCTCGGCATCGGCATAATCGAACAGTATGTTGCCGCTGGGGTAAAACGGCGAGCCGTCGAAGAGCAGCAGCGACGCGCCGCTCGCCAGGCCGGACACCAGCCAGTTCCACATCATCCAGCCGCAGGTGGTGTAGTAGAACAACCGATCGCCGGCGTGAATATCGACGTGCAGCAGGTGTTCCTTTAGATGTTGCAGCAGCGCGCCGCCGGCGCTGTGGACGATGCATTTCGGTACGCCGGTCGTGCCGGAGGAGAACATGATGTAAAGCGGATGCGCAAACGGCAGCCGCGCAAAGTCGATCGTGCGCGCGGGATGCGGAGCCATGAAGTCCTGCAGCAGCGCGCCGTTTTTTACTCCAGAAATATCGGGGGCAGCGCTTACATACGGGACCACGAGAATTTTTTCGAGCGTCGGTAGTTTGGGCTCGATCTCGGCCAGGCGCGCCAGGCAGTCGTGCGTCTTGCCGTTGTAGTAATAGCCGTCGGCGCTGATCAGCACCTTCGGTTCCACCTGGCCGAAGCGATCGAGCACACCCTGTACGCCGAAGTCCGGCGAGCACGAAGACCAGACCGCGCCGAGACTGGTGGTGGCCAGCATGGCGATCACGGCTTCCGGCATATTCGGAATAAATCCCACCACGCGATCGTCGACGCCGACGCCCTGTGAGCGCAGCGCCTGCGCCAGACGCGAGACCGCATCGTAGAGCTCACGGTGCGAAACGTGGCGCTTGACCTTGTCCTCGCCCCAGAACGCCAGCGCCAACGTTTCGTCACGCCGGCGCAGCAGATTTTCGGCGAAGTTCAGGCGCGCCTGCGGAAACCATCTGGCACCCGGCATGCGCTCGCCGTGTTCCAATACTGTTTCGCCGCGCGTCTCGGCGATCACGTTTCCGAATTCCCACACCAGGACCCAGAATTTTTCGGGGAACTCGATCGCCCAGCGATCGAGTTCCCAATAGTCGCCAAGGCGAGCGCCGAATCGCTCGGTGACAAATTTCATAAACCTCGCAACGTTGCTGCGCGAGGCTTGATCCGGGTCCGGGCGCCAAAGTGGTTCCATCGCGAACCTCTCAATATTCAGTATGCATGTCCGCAATACAGACTTAAATATAAAGCGACTTAATTACTACGTTTGAGAATCCTGCGCAACGAAGCGCGACCGCGAAGAACGCCAAGCGACAATCGGCGCTGAACCGTGAACAAAACGTTTGTGCGAATCGATGTCAGTGCATTCCGTTGCGTTTGTCCGTGGTTTACCTGACGCATCTCGCACCCCAGACCGGCTAAATTAGCGCGCTGAAGCGCGGGCCGAGAAAACACGTCGATACCGGATCACGTTATATGCGTGCGCACGTTTCGGCGCGGTATCGTTGGCGAGATGGCGGCGCGCTTTCGAAAACTTGACGATGAGACGATTCGAATATGGCGCCAGAAACAATGTCGGGAAAAGTGGCGGTCGTCACCGGCGCGGCCAGCGGTTTGGGAAAGGCCATCGCGCAGCGGCTCGCGGCCGATGGGATGCATGTCGTGATTGCCGATATTTCCCCCAACGGCGCAAAGGTGGCAGAGCAGTTGCGCGGAGTATTCGTGCACGCCGATTCCAGTCGGCGCGCCGACTGCAAGCGACTTATCGACGAAACACTGACGCGCTTCGGGACCCTGCACGTGCTGGTGAACAACGCCGGCTTTCAGCACGTGGCGCCGATCGAGGAATTCCCCGAAGACATGTGGGACAAGATGGTGGCGGTGATGCTCACCGGACCGTTTTTGCTGACGCGCTATGCGTGGCCGGCGATGAAGGCGCAGCGTTGGGGGCGGGTTATCAATATCGATTCCATCCACGGCCTGGTCGCGTCGCTGAACAAGGCCGGCTATATTTCCGCCAAGCACGGCCTCGTGGGGCTGACGCGCGCCACGGCGCTGGAAGGCGGTGCGTTCGGCATTGCGGTGAATGCAATTTGCCCGGCGTATGTGCGTACGCCGCTGGTCGACAGTCAAATCGCCGATCAATCGCGCACGCTCGGTATTCGGCCGGAGGAAGTCATCGAGAAGATCATGCTCGAACCGGCGGCAGTGAAGCGGTTGATTGAGCCGGATGAAGTGGCGGAGTTCGTTGCGTTCCTGTGCACGTCGGCGGGCGGGGCCTTCACCGGCGCGGCGTTGGCGATGGACCTCGGCTGGACTGCGCGTTAACGCTTATGCAGTGCCGATGCGCTACTTCGAGGGCGCCGGCATTGCCGCGGCTTCGGCGGCCGTTTCGGCATCGCGCTTGCGCTTGTACCAATAAAGTCCGAAGCGCTCGTGCAAGGCGGTGGCGCTGGCGTTAAGGGCGGTCGCGTTCGGCAGGTATCCCAGAATGGAGAGATCGCCCTTGCCGATCGTGGTGAATGCGGTTGGTGCCGGCACAATATCGAGACCGGCATCCGCGAACGACCATTGCGAACGCGCCATGTGCCAGGCATGCGTCACCAGGTAGATGTGACGAATGCCGGCTTCGTTCAGAATGGTTTTACTGTGTCGCGCATTTTCCTTCGTGGTGCGCGAGCTGCCTTCGACCCACTTCACCTTCACGCCGAATTCGTCTTCCAGCACGCGCTTCATGAGTTCGGCTTCAGACACGTCCTCGCCGAACATGGCGCCGCCGCTGACCAGCACCGGCAAGCCGGTCTGGCGCGCGAGTTGCGCGCCGTAGCGCACACGCTCGAGCGTGTACTGGCTGACGGTGTCGCCGCCAAACTCGGGCGACTCGGAACGACGCCCACCGCCGAGAATCACGATCGCCTGCACGTTTGAAGGTGCCGGTTTTCCGGGCACGATCACATCGGCGCGATACGGCGCCTCGAGCTGAATCATGAGACGGCTCGATACCAGGGGGACGCTTAAGACGAACAGCGCGAGCAGTGCCAGGCCGATGACGATGCCGCCGATCCAGCGTCGCCAGATGGTGAGGAACAATCCGAGCAAGCCGACGATAACGACAATTCCGGGTGGAATGACCAGCAGTGAAATGATCTTAGGCAAGAGGATGTCGTTGCCCATCAGAATCTGACTCCGGCGGCCTGCTGCTCGGCGTGATACGAAGAGCGCACCATCGGTCCGCTGGCGACATGACGAAAGCCCATGGCCGCGCCCAGGCGCGCGAAGTGGTCGAATTCTTCCGGTGTCACAAAACGCGTCACGGTGAGGTGGCCTTTGCTCGGCTGCAGGTATTGGCCGACGGTGAGCAGATCGACGTCGTGCGCGCGCAGATCACGCATCACCGTTTCGATTTCGTCGTTGGTTTCGCCGAGGCCGACCATGATGCCGGACTTGGTCGCCACGTGCGGATGACGTTGCTTGAACAGACGCAGCAGGTCGAGCGAGTGCTGGTAGTCGGAGCCGGGGCGCGCGGCCTTGTACAGGCGCGGCACGGTTTCGAGATTGTGATTGAACACGTCCGGCAGCGCCTGATCCATGATCGCGAGCGCCACGTCCATGCGGCCGCGGAAGTCGGGGACCAGCACTTCGATCTGGGTGCTGGGCGTGCTCGCGCGTACCGCACGAATGCAATCGACGAAATGCTGCGCACCGCCGTCGCGCAGATCGTCGCGATCGACGGAAGTGATGACGACGAACCTGAGACCCATCGCCGCGATGGTCTCGGCCAGATGCGCTGGTTCGTTGGCATCGAGCGGATCGGGGCGTCCGTGCGCCACGTCGCAGAACGGGCAGCGGCGCGTGCACAGCCGGCCCATGATCATGAACGTCGCGGTGCCGCGCGAGAAACATTCGCCCAGGTTCGGGCACGAGGCCTCTTCGCAGACGGTGTGCAGTTTGTGTTCGCGCAACAGACCTTTGAGGCGCTTCACTTCGCCGGGATGCTCGGGCGCACGCACGCGAATCCATGCCGGCTTGCGCAACGCGCCGGTTGCATCCGGGGGCGCGATCTTGATCGGAATGCGCGCGGTTTTGGCGGCGCCTTTCTGGCCGTCCTTAAGACTGGATGGGGTCGGACTGGAGTCGTTACTCATGGTCTTCGGCGGCGAGTTTCTGAAGGTCGGTCGAGGGCAAAGTCACCGTCTCATTATACCCGAGCCGGGGCGCCAGCCGCGCCACGAGCGCCGTTCCCGCGGCATCCACCGTTACGGGCACCCGCAATTTCACCATGTGAGTGACTTCCATTTCCTCATATCCGCACGTATCTATATAGGTAAAGGGTGTCAGATCCATGTCCACATTCAGGGAAAGGCCATGGTAGGTGCCGGCGCCGCGCACCCGCAGACCGAGCGAGGCAATCTTGCGGCCCTGCACGTACACACCGGGCGCACCCGCTTTGCGCTCGGCGTCGATACCGTGGTCGGCCAGATAATCGACGACGATTTGTTCGAGTGTGTGCACCAGTGTCTTGATGCCGAGGCCGAGGCGCGTGAGATCGAGCAGGGTATAGAGCACGAGCTGGCCGGGCCCGTGGTAGGTCATGTCGCCGCCGCGGTCGGAGTACACCACCGGAATACCGTGAATCTCGTGCACGCTTCCGTCGCGGCCCTTCAGTCCCATGGTGTAGACCGGTGGATGTTCGACCAGCCACAGTTCGTCCGGCGTGCACGCATCGCGCGTGGCGGTGAAGGCGCGCATGGCGCGCCAGACGGTTTGGTAATCGGTGAGGCCGAAGCGGCGTACGTACAGCGGTGGCGCACCCGGATTTTGCGCGACCGCCGCCACGCTACTCCGCCTTGCCTTCGCAGAAGGCGCGTTTGTATTCGCGGTAAATGTCGAACACGCGTGCGTGCAGCGGCCCCGGTTTGCCGGTGGAGACCGGCTTACCGTCCAGGCGCGTGATCGGCAGAATCTCGCGGCTCGAACTGGTGAGCCAGATTTCATCGGCGGCACGCAGTTCGGCTTCGGTCACCGCGCGTTCCTCGCACGGAATTCCTTTCGCGCGCATGAGTTCGAGCACCAGGTCGCGCGTGATACCGGGCAGGATGAAGCGGCCCTTTGGTGGCGTGATGGCGCAACCGTTCTTGACGATAAAAATATTGCAGGCCGCGCCTTCGGTCATGAAACCGTCGCGGATCAAGACGGTTTCGATCGCACCTGCCACGATGGCCTGTTGGCGCAGCAAAGCGTTGGCGAGCAGGGCGATGGCTTTTATGTCGCAACGGCTCCAGCGAATATCCTCGGCGGTAATTGCCGCCACGCCATTGGCGAGTTGCTCGGCGCTCGAATACTTGAGCGGTTGCGCGTAGGCGAACACGGTCGGCGTCGCATTTTCCGGGAATGCATGGTCGCGCGGTGCGGCACCGCGCGTGATGTGGATATACACCGATTGGTCGTCGGCGTCGTTGCCCGCGATCAAGCGCTCAAACACCTCGCGCCATTGGGCGGCGCTGAGCGGATTGGGTATGTACACGGCGCGCAGACTGGCGTCGAGACGTTCCAGGTGATGCGGCAGGCGAAACAAGCGGCGCCCGAATACCGGCACGTATTCGTAGATGCCATCACCGAAGATGAAGCCGCGATCGAACACCGAGATCTGCGCCGCTTCCGGCGCCAGGTAAGCGCCGTTTAAATAGACCAGTCTGGTATTGGCGTTCATTGGAACCATAGTCTCACGTGGTCGGCGGCGCGTTGGAAGACGTTGCCCTCGGCGACTTCGTCGAGTGCAACCAATGGATACTCCGATACGGGGTCCTGATCGACGTCGATCACCAGCGCGCCGATTACCTGACCCGCGTGCACGGGCGCTACTTGTTCCTGCTTTACGGTCAGGCGCGCGCGCACATGTTCGTGCCAGCCGCGCGGCAGCGTGAGATACAGATCCTGCGCCGGCCCCAGGGCGAGCGTGCTGGCATCGCCCATCAGTATCCGCACCTTGGCCACCGGTGTACGCGCAGGATAGAGCAGGCGTGTTTCGTAATAGCGAAAGCCGTAGTCGAGCAGTTGCTGGGCGGCGATGACACGCGCGTTCTCGTCGGCGGCGCCGAGCACGACGGCGATCAGGCGCATCTCGCCGCGCTTGGCCGAGGCCACCAGGCAGAATCCGGCCTCGCGTGTCTGTCCGGTTTTAAAGCCGTCGACCGTCGGGTCGCGCCACAGCAGCGCATTGCGATTGAACTGGCGGATGCTGTGATAGGTAAGATCCTTGATCGAAAACCAGGAATAGTATTCGGGAAAATCCCGCAGCAGCGCGGCGGCGAGACGCGCCAGGTCGTGCGCGGTGGAAACGTGGCCGGTGGCGGGTAATCCGTTGACGGTGACGAAGTTCGTATTGCTCATGCCGAGCGCGCGCGTAGCGGCGTTCATCTGGGCCACGAACGTGGCGTCACTGCCGGCGACGTGCTCGGCCAGCGCGACGGCGGCATCGTTGGCCGAGACCACAAGCAGGCCCTTGATCAGGGCTTCCACGTCGATCGTCTCACTGGCTTGCAGAAACATGCGTGCGCCCTTGGCCTCTGCAGCGTGTGCGCTCACGGTGACGCGGTCGGTCAGTTTGAGCTTGCCATCGCGCAGATGCTGAAACAGTACGTACGACACGGCGAGCTTGGTGAGGCTGGCGGGCGGCAGCACGGTCTCGGCACTGCGCGCGGCGAGCACCTGACCGCTTTGGTAATCCACCAACAGCCATGCCTTCGCTGGTACGTCCGGCGCTTGCGGTGCCGGTGTGGCGGCGTGCGTGGAGTGAGCGCTGACAAGTGCGACCGCAGCGGCCGCGAACCAGAAGCAAAAACGTTTACGCATTGAGCTTTTCTATTTGAATGTTCAAGAGTGGTCGACTATTCAAGAGTGGAGTTTTCGGGTGAACTGTTCGAAGGCCGGTCTAATCAACAACGATCAGTGGATCGCGCACACCTTGGCGCGTGAGTGCGTCGGTCAGGCGATCGCCTTCCTCGACGGTGGCAATCGGTCCGATGCGCACGCGGTACACACGCGCCTGACTTTCGTCGGCCACGGATTGGACCATGATCGGCCCAAACGCTGCCTGTTCAAGGCGCACGCGCATGGCCTCGGCATTGTTCCATTCGCGATACGCGCCGACCTGCACGAATAGTTTCGGCGCCGCTATCGGCGGCTGTGCCTGTGTTGTCGGGGCTGGTGATTGAGATCGGGGCTGGGACGTTACCTCGCCCGCCGCGCTTGCCAGTGGCGGCAGCGGCGTCGCCTCTGCCGTCGGAATGACGGCAACGGCGCGCGTCTTTGTTGCCGGGGCGGCGACCATGACCGGCACCTCTTCACCGGGCATGACGGTTTCGACTTCCACCAGACCGGTGCCGGTGCCGATGATGCCGAGCTTGCTGGCGGCGGCGTAAGACAGATCGATCAGCCGATTGTGCAGGAACGGGCCACGATCGTTGACGCGCACGATCACCACGCGTCCGTTTTCGAGATTGCGCACGCGCGCATACGAAGGCAGCGGCAGGGTGCGGTGCGCGGCCGTCATCGAATACATGTCGTAGGCATCGCCGTTGGACGTGGACTTGCCGTGAAATTTTTTTCCGTACCAGGAAGCGACGCCGCGTTCGCGATAACCGCGCGCATCGGCGAGCGGTACGTAATTGACGCCGTAGACGGCGTAAGGTTTATTGCCGCGCGGTGCCCGCGGTTCGGCTTTGGGTACGGCGTCCGGAATGTTGGCGACGTCGGGCGAGGTTCGTCCCGGGCCGTCGTCTTCGAAGTACTTACCGCTGTTGCGCGAGGTACTGCAGCCATCGAGTGCGACCAGCGACGCCAGCACGAATACGAGGAGGGCGGTAGGGGTCGGTGTTCGGATCGTTGGCATTATGAGGGTGGTTCGCGGTCGCGGCGCAGGCGCTCGGAGAGTTCTACAATCGCCATGGCGTAACGTGAACTGCGATTATAACGTGTGATGACGTAAAAATTATTGTAGCCCAGGCGGTACAGCGGGCCGGCCTCGTCTTCGAGGGAAATCAGGGCGCCGCGGCGCTCCGGAGCCACATTACTGCGGGGAATAATGCCGTATTGGCCCAGGCCGCTGACCGTCAGCGCCGGCTTCAGGCCGAGCCGCTCGATCCAGAAAAACTGGGTTCCGCGAAGTTCTACTTCGTCGATGACCGGCCCGCCGGCTTCCCAGCCGTGCACCTGCAGAAAATTGGCGACGCTGCCGATGACGTCATCGACACTGTTCAGCAGGTCGCGGCGCCCGTCGCCGTCGAAGTCCACGGCATAGCGGCGGTAGCTCGAGGGAATGAACTGCGGCATGCCGATGGCGCCGGCATACGAACCCTTGATC
>Ga0209515_10005243_pt1 | contig 16930 bp, 16 predicted proteins | sample Subgroupgradi54m_FD_187454 | JGI IMG/M metagenome (GOLD analysis project Ga0209515, IMG submission 187454) | Subsurface groundwater microbial communities from S. Glens Falls, New York, USA - GMW60B uncontaminated upgradient, 5.4 m (SPAdes)... ...
CAAGATTCATTTCAGCCCTACGCCACGCAAATCCAAGCCAAATATTGCAAAATCTAACTTTTCTCCAATAAAGTTTATAAATAAAGCCCCATTTATAAACAACAGCTAAAGTCATCCCTAGGGAAGTGTTGAGCTTTTTCTTGGCACAAAATTTTAGCACAAAGAATCAATATAGCAAATGTGTTAAAGATTCGTACATTTATCAACACATTTGCTTATTAGTAATTGTGAACAAATGTACGAAAATAATTCACAATTACTATAGGAGGAAGAACAACATGGAAGGAAGCGTAAAGTTTTTTAACAGAAAGAAAGGATTTGGATTTATCCACGGTGAAGATGGACAAGATTATTTTGTACACTTTTCCGCATTACCGCGCGGCGTATTTTTACGCGACAATGACAAAGTGTCATTTGAAAGCGCTCAAGGCGAACGTGGCTTAAAAGCAGAAAACGTCCAGTTAGTTGCCAAAGCATCCGATTTAGGATTAGCTCCACAACGAAGCCCACGCGGATCTGAAGCTCCAGCTACTGAAGGAGACCAAAGCGAAAGTCAAGAACAACAAGAAGAATATTAATTATTTTTCTTTATCTTTTTTTAATTTTTTATCTCATTTTACAAATTTCTAATCAAAAATCAACCCAAAACTTTTATATCAAAACACATTCGAAACACTCGCGGCGAGAACTGCCCGCATTTAACCACTCGAACAATTTTAACCATTCGCTTCCCGCACAATTCTTTCACTTGTTTCTTATACCTCATAACTTCGTCCTCTGCTAAAAACGCATACAGATGAATCATCCCTCCTTTTGTAATCTTCGTCAACGCCAACGGCAAAAATTCCTCACTCGTCTTCGGCAGCGGCATAACAATCCTATCAAACGTTCCTTTTATTGTCGGCACAATCAACCGTACATCCCCCTCTCGAAGCATAATTCTATCTTGAAATCTATTCTCCGCCACATTCCCCACCGCATAAATATGCGCCTGCGGATTCATCTCAATCCCATATATTTCTCTTGCCTCTGAATTCTTCGCAATCGTCAACGGAAACGGCGCCGCTCCAGAAAACATCACAAGCACCCTCTCCCCTCTCTTCACGAGCTTCGCAATCCGTAACCGTTCATGCCCCGATCGCGCTGAGAAATACACCTTCTCTAAATGCAACTTCATTTTCACTCCATTCTCTAAATGCACCGCCTCTTTTTGATTTTTCCCAGCTAACACTTGCACCGTTCGCGTGCGAAATTGCCCCGTATGAATCTCATCTTTTCGCACCACTGTCTGAATTGACTTATTAATCCTCAAATACCTTTCCGCAATAACTCTCTGCTTCTTCTCTAACTCCGGCGGAATCTCTAAAATCAAAATCGCTCCAATCACCTCTTGTGATTTCGGCAGAAGTGCAAGCTCTTTGGTAGTCAGTTTGTCTTTCAACACATCCTCAATCGTCAACTCTTTTGGCTTCTGCGGAAACGTAAATTTTGTATCCACCACCAGAGCATGCGGAATCTTCATTTTTTTCACAATCGGGAAATAAATAAATCCTAACTCTTTCACAAGCAAATAATCAGGATTAAAAATATCCTTCTTTCGAATAAATTCCTTCACGTTCTGTGCATATTTGAGTTCCGTTTGTGCTGCTAACATATCTTTCCTAAGAAGACAAACAAGTTATATAAATGTAACGAGAGTTATGGTTATACATTCACTAAACTGCTATTTTTTCTCTACTAATTCTATCTCTCAATCAATCTCTTCCAATTCTCTTTATAATGCCTAAACTTTGCATCAAATTCCTCTTTCGGCGTCAACACAATCCCTAACCTCTCCAATTTCTGCAGTAACACCACATATTCTCTTTCTTTTTCCGAATCAGTACACATTTTCTCTAATTCAATAATATACCCATACCCTTTCGTATAATCAAGACACACCATAACCCCCTCCCAAGAGAATTCAATGCGATGGCGAAACCATTTGATAGAAACCGTATATCCTAACGTCAGAAACAACTGCTCAAGCACCTCAAAATCTTTACGTTCGACACGAATTTCAATCTCTTCACGCTGCGCATCATGTAATTTTCCTTTCTTCAGCCACACCTTCGCATAAAAATTATTTTTCTGAATGCGCAAATCCTGCTCCCCTGAAAAATAAAACGTCTCTTGCGTATCATCTGTAAAAAATTGGCCATGAGCTTTAAAAAAATCAAGCAATTGCTCATACTGTTCTTTTGTGATAAAGCTACGCACTTCCACTTCAATATTTGCCATAATAATAGTATCTCTAACGTATAAGCCACTAAACTCACATATAGTACAGGACAAAATTAATTGATCCTGTAACCTGCACTATATTCCGAAGGACACAACATTCAGATCAATTATTTGTGTCCTTTGTCATAAACGCACTTAACCCTTTCTGCCCCGCACTCTTATTCACTTCTTTCAACTTCTCAATCTTACTCTTCACTCGATCAGCCGAAAAATCATGTGAATCCACCAATAGATGATACAACTCTTTTTCATCAACCGACTTCCATTCTAATGTATACTCATCCGTTACTGGAATATGTTTGATTGTATCATAAATCTCCTGCCACGAAAGTTCCGGAAAATGTTTCGCCCATTCTACCTTATCAAATAGTCCAGGCAAATTAGTCTCATCTCGCACCAACTTCAATCCCGTTTTTGGTCCAATCCCTTTTACTCCACCTGGGTTATAATCAGTTCCAACTAAAATCGCAAGCGTAATTAATTGATCTTGCGTCAATTTCAAATGCTCTAACACATCTTTCAATAAAATCACTTCTGGTTTAACAACTACAAATCCTAATTTTCCTGCTTTCTTGCGTTTCCCTTCAATTGACAGATTTCGAATCAACGTCGGACAGCCAAAAATCAAATTATCATAATCTTGTGATATTGACGCATACGCTCGCCCCCTCTTTACCATATACGCCGTCTGCGCCTCCCCCTCAGATGGCGCCTGCACAATAGGCAATCCTAACGCTCGAATCAATTTTTGCGCTTCCTCTCGCATCTCTCGCGTCAACACTGCCGTTCGCCCCGCAAACTTCTTCATCCCTTCTACATCGCCCATTTCTTTTGCTTCCTCAACCCGCAGCGCCGCATCTTGCTTAATCGCCGTGCGCTTCTCCCATGTCTTCTGCTTTAATTCCGGCGCTTTGCCATCAAATACAAACACTAACTTCAACCCCGACTCCATTAACGAAGTAGTGCGACTAAACAATCCAATCAAATGCGACGTCACCTGCCCATTCTTATCCGTTAACGGCGACCCATCCGGTCCACGTATCGTCGTCAGAAATTGATACAACATATTCATCGCATCAACCGCGAGCACTTTTCCTTTTAAATCAGAAATACTAATCTCCTTCTTTACCACTAATTCTTTAAATTGAAGTCCCATTTTAGATAAGTTTAGCTAACTCTTTTATATTCTTATTGGCGACGTGAGTGTAGATTTGGGTGGTTTGTAAGTTTTTATGGCCTAAGAGAGTCTGGATGGAACGAATGTCTGCACCCGCTTCAAGTAAATGGGTTGCAAAACTATGGCGAAGAGTATGCGGTGTCACTTTCTTTTTTATTCCGGCACGTTGAGCAGCATGGCGTACCACCATCTGTACACTGCGCAGATTATATTTTGTACCTAAATTGGATTGAAATACCCAACCTTCTTTCTTTAAATTAAAGTTTTGGATTAGATTCTCAATATTTTGGTGAAGAAATAGTACCCTATCTTTAGTTCCTTTGGCTACTTTAAGATGAATTGTTTTTCGTTCAAAGTCAAAATCTTCCCAGCGTAAATTCACAACTTCATTTAAACGAATTCCTGTATAATATAGTGTCATCAGTAAAAAGCGGTGCTTGAGATTCAAAGTAACATCAAATAAAGAATTAATTTCTTCTCTATTGAGGACTTGAGGAAGATGCCCCGATTTCTTTCCTAAAGGCAGTTCTTCAATGAAATCTTGTTTAAGCACATTGAGATAGAAGAATCGTAAGGCAAAGTAGACTGAGCGAAGAGTAGAATGGCTTTTATCAACTGATTTCAATAGAAATTCTCTCGGGGTTAGGTTTGAGTTTAAGAAGTTCTGAATTAGGTGAAGATATACAGTTATGGTTCGGGGAGAATACTTTCTTAGTTTAAGTTCTTCGGTGAGTTTTTGTAGGTAAAGATCTTTTCTATCCATAGTTCTAAAATAAACTAGAAGTTCATAAATATTTCGCTTTAACTGTCAAACAGCCTATTAAACGCAATCAAAACTGCGCTTAATAGGTGTTAAGTGAAATTTTTTGTCGTCTTTACAGATACGTTCCTATCGAAAATTCTTACCATTGACACCTTCGTTTAGCGAGAGAAAACGGAGATACTAACTCACTTCGTGACTTTGCCTAACATATGCTAAACGACTTCGCTTTGCTTCGTCCAAATTTTTCAGATTTAACTAACGACGGGGGGACTTAAGATGAACTATCTACTAAACTTTTTTCCTTTTTTACTCTTTTTTCTAACCGCTCATGGCACTTTTTATGTAACAAGACAGCTTCATTAAGATTATCAGTTTTTCCACCCTCTGAATGTGGGATAGTGTGGTGTGCATCACAGTTACCGAAATCTATTTTTTTATTACATTCAGGGCAAATCCCTTTCTGTCTAAAGAATAATGTCCTTTTTTGTTCAACATCATAAAGTCTTTTCTGATCTTTTTGTATGAATGGGTAAAGTCGGTTATACTCTTCTAAGATAAAATTGAACCTGAATTCTATTGAATCGGAAGAAGTTGCCTTCCTTGCCTCATTTTTGTAATTAAAATACTTTTCAAATAGTTCTTTTGTTAATTCTGCTGGGGGTACAGTGTCGTAAATAGAAAAACTATTCACATTTTTAAAAAATTGTTCTGCAAATTCGCCGAATTCATTCATTAGATTAGAATTTTCAGCCTTAAACTTTCTGAGATAAGATATTAAAAGATAAAAAGTAATAATTTCTCTTGGCGGAATCGCTGTTAATAAAAGATTAAGACTTGAATGTAAAAAATCAAGATTTCCTTTAAGAAATTTAATAGTCTTACTACTTATTTCGGTCTCATATTCTTTCAGTGCTGATTTAAAACTATCAAAATCCAAACTAGGAAATACTTTATGTTCAAAGTCGCTTTTTAATTCTAAAAGCAAAAACTCTGCTGCCAAGAGCCTTAACCGAAATCGTTTATCTTTTCCGATAAGAGTAAATAGTTGGTGTGTATCCCTCAATTCTCTAAAAGTATCTTTAAATTTACCCCTATATGCATTTATCTTCTCTGCCTTGTTTAGGGGAGTACCTTCCTGTAATCTTAAGAAAGTTTGAGTTATATCCTCTTCTTTCGTTTCTTCGTTATAACTTTTTAATTTCAGATAGTAAACACAATAAGCATCAATTAATGCTTTTTCTTTAACATCTAATTCAGAATATTTAACAATTTCGGTTTTATTAAGATCCAAGCTATCAGTTAAGTATTTCCTAATAGTCATTAATCTTTGTTGGCCATCCAGAATCTCATATTGGCCTTTATCATTAATAAACAGCACAAGAACACCTATCGAATATCTGTTTTCGATGGATTGTATTAATTCTATCATCTGTTTATGCTTCCAAATATCTCCTCTTTGATACTCAGAATTTATTTTAATCTTATCTTCATCAAAGAGTTTTTGCATTTCTGCTAGTACAAAGAATCCAAATTCCAAATCCGGAACTTTTTGTTTTACCATATTTAGAAAAACTCATCAATTCTTACAGTTTGATCTCCATTTATTTCCTGTATTGCAGGAAGCTTAACATCCCCCTCATTCTTCTTGAATATGTCCACATTCCCCGTTCTCCAAATGCTCCATTTTTTCATATCTCTACTGATATAAACAAAATAATCTAAATTTCTCAAATCCAACTCTTTTATAGTTGCTAATGAAAATTTAGGGCTAGACCAAAAGCCAACACCTATTTTTAAAACAGAGTCAACAGACTTTTCCTCAAATCGTTTCTGAAATGTTTTGAGGGCGTCTTTATAGCTTTTGTCTGTTTTATATTTTAAAATTTCTGTAATCTCGTTTTGAATTGATGCTTCTGAATATTCCCCCTTATTTTCTTGCATTGCGGTAATATTTTTTGCTGGGAGATAAGAAATTATATCAATATATTTTCTTTTTTGTTTACGTCCTGTTCCTGGTTCGATAAGAACAACCCGATCAGCTTGTGCTCCAGGATAACTTGCGGCTAATACTTTAAATCCATTAGGAATGAGAATATTATGGATTGTAATGTAGGTTACTAAATCTTCATCCAATGAGATTAAATTTCCAATAGGAGTTATTTCTGGTAACTTGTCAAATTCTTTCAGCCCATTAAACTTATTCCAAGAAAATATTACTTTTTTAATGCTATCTGTACTTTCTATGTAAAATGCTTGGGAAAACTTAAAAATTGTTCGTAGAGCTTTGTTTAACACCAAAAAATTATTATTCAAAAACTCGGTTAAATCAATCTTGATTAGGTCATCTTTGCTCTCTTTAATTTTCTCACAAATAAGTTTAAATTCCCCATTACTATGCAACCCTGAACCCAACAGAAAACAATATAAAAAGTCTTTTGATTTTTTCAATCCATTCTTATTGATATATGATTCAATTTTATTTTCTGTTTGAATGTCTTTATACCATGCGTTGTTATCCTCGACGAATCTCATTTTAGAAATTACATAGGGTAACATTGTTCCATAATAAGACAACATACCTCTTTCTGGATCCATAGCATGGCCAAATCGGTTTAATTTTAATTCTAAAAAGTTTTTGCCAAACTCTTGAGATTCGCTAATCCACAATGTTCGACTTGAATTTAATTGCTCATGTGTTTCAAAATTTATATTACTGACATTATCATTCCAGTGCTTAAAAAAAGTGTCTTTTAATAATTCCTTGTTTACGCCATCTTGCCACTTCTCAGAATATCCTTTATTCTTTATGTGCTTAAGAACAGTTGCAATAAATAAATTAAAATTTTTATCTGGTTCTGGACAAGACAGATATTTTTCTTGAACTTGCACAACACTTTTTTCATCGACAGCCCAATCAAAATGGAAAAATAACTTCTCATATTTCTTTAATATAACTGCAAAAGAGTTTAGATAATTAAAATCAATATTTCCTCCATGATCACTTACTGACTTTTTAAGAATTGGAGAAATTTTAACATAAATACAATTATTTTCGGCAGAAGCTACCAAACCATCGAACCTTTGTAGCTCATGATCTTCTGTAAATACTGCGTTTGAAAATTCAATAAATATTAGGGGATATTCCTTCTTGTCAGAAACAACACTAATCAAAATATCTGGATCTTTCCAATAAATTACTTTAGCAATGTTTCTGCCATAAATGTTAAAATTCTTCTTCTGCCTGATAAGTTTTAATGGCATATCGGGGAATAATTTCTCTATTGCTGGCTTTACGAAGTGGTTCGCCTGCTCTAAACATTCATAATAGATTCTTATTTCTTCTATCATTTTACATTCCTAAAGAACATTATATGTTCTAATTTATCACCATTTGTAAATTTAGGGTTAAACATTCTCGAGTTTTGTTTAAGATTATAACTAATCTCTCTTACAAATTCAAAATTGTTTAGAGGAGCTATTTCTTTCATGAATTTATTTACTCTAATCAATTCCCCCCTAATTACTGAATCGCCTATAACAATAACTGCATATTTTTGTGGTTTTAAAACTCGGCTCATTTCTTTTAGACATAAAGATAATTCATTTTTAAAAGTGTCTATACCCTCTTTCTTACTAGAATGGCGGTTTCTTGAACCAATTTCATTATCCTGAACTATCTTGACATTGTAATCTAACCAATACATTCTAAATTTATGATATAAATAATAATCATAAGTATTTGCATAGGGTGGAGAAGTTACAATATGATCCACGGAGTTTTCCTTTAAAAAATTCATGTTTCGTGTATCTCCTTCACAGATTGTAACATCGGCATTAGAACATTTCTCAGAGAATTCTAGTATCCTAGTATTCATGTTATCAAGCTTTTTCTTTAACTCAAAAAAAGTTCTAAATGGTTTTATCTGTTTATCTATGGCGGCAAAGCGAGTATCACTTTCCTGATTAGATACGATAACAATAATAGAAGAAAGCGCAGTAAATAGGAATTCTCTCAATTCTCTTTTATTTATGTCTTGAATATGGGATTTTATTATCCCTAATTCATGTAAGACATTTTGTTGAAACCAATGATCCCTATTATTAAATTCTGGGAGGTTATAATTAATACCAACCTTCTTATTATCATAATAATTAGCAATATCCAATTTTATTTTATTTAAAAAATTTTCAACTAGCTCTACATCTATTTTTTTTAATTTGTTTGTTTTGGCTTTAGAAACTAGAACAGCAATAGGATTTAAGTCTACCCCTATCGATTTTCTATTGAGAAGCTTGGCCTCTACTAGTGTTGTTCCACATCCACAGAATGGATCTAGTACAGTGTCCCCCTCTTTAGTAAACTGAAGAATTGTGCTTTTAGGTATTTGAGGTATAAACTTTGCAGGATAAGTATGGAAGTTATGAGTTAAATAGGTTGTACTACCATTACCATTTGATTGTTCAAATTCCATTTCCATAACTAAACTGCTAGTTTCCATTTGGTTTCCTCAAAACTACCAAAAAAGAACAGTTTTGATTAGTGTAAAATACTGAGGGGTATCCCAAAAGCACTAATTTTCTTTGTCCCGATTGATCCCAAACGATTAAATCGTGAAATTTGAAACCAACCTCTTCACCAATTCTTGCTAAATCAGAATGAAATGGGACATAGGGTATTTTATTTTTTGTATCACGATAATCTTTTATAACCCAAACATTATAACCACCTTTTTTAGTAACTTTTAAGAGTTTTTTCATAAGTTCCCTAACATCTTCCAAAAAGAGAGGATACTCTAAGTTACCAAAATCTTCTTCTTTATCGCTATACTGGTTAACTGTTGAATTATTTTCATTTTTGATAAGAGATGTTTTATGGGTATTCTTTCTATCTTCCACTGACCTCTGGATAAAATTTGCGTATGGAGGGGAAGTTACCATTAATTGCACGCTTTCTTCATCAAGATGTTTTAACAGATTTCTACAATCGTCATGAATGACTTTTAAGTCCATAGTATTGTTTAAAGTAGATTGTTTACATACATCTTTTGCATAAGAAATAAATCGCTCATTTAATTCTATACCAACACCATTCCTTAATGTATTTCGACAAGCTTCTAAAGTTGTACCAGTGCCCAAAAATGGATCTAATATTAAATCTCCTTCTTTAGAATACATTTGTATAAATCTATTGGCCAGCTTTTCCGGAAATGTGGCACCATGATCTAAATGTTTTCCGACTCTAGGAGAACTAACATCATTCCAAACATTTTTACTTAAAGAAGCCCATTCTTTTGCTGTTAGACCATTAAATGATTTTTGTCTTTGTAATCCTTCTTTTTCTATTTGTTGTTCGGAGGTAAGTTGTTTTGGAGTAAAGTCTTTCATTTTGATAATATCCCCTTTAATTTAAAATCCCATATTTTTGATTCAACTGATTTTGAAGTTCTCTGCAAATGTTCAGCGATTGATGGAATACTCTTTTTTGAATTGAATAATCTAATCAAAGCCTCCTCTTCTTGCTTATCCCATAAATTTTTATTTTTCATCATTTTTTCTTATCTCGCTTTCAATAAATTTTTCAATTTGTCTAGATAAAACAATGCCTTCTTTCTTGCAGTATTCTGAATAGAGGTCGTATAGTTTAGAATTTAGGTGTATAGTAACATTCTTTTTTTCATTATCACCCATTTTAGCACCTCAAATAACCACAAATGCTATTATTTGTATTACCTATATAAAGATTACGGATACTTGTCTAGTGACCAGTGGATTCTATTTTACTACTAACAAACTAACTCTTAAGTCCCCCCACTAACTTTACTCTCGCTTTGCTCGGAATTGATTAAAAACTAAATCTGAAAAACTACGGTGTCAATGGAATTTTCGACGACAAAAAACTCACTCCGCTACGCTTCGTGGCACGTTGCACTCTCGCTAACGCTCGGCTCACTTAACAGCGATTTAACGGCTCACTGCGTTGCACTTGTTCGCCCAAATTGATTTTTCGAGGAAAAAATTGTGGGTTGCCTCAATTTTTTCAGCTCTAAAAAATCAACTTCGTTAAATCGCATATGTTAAATCCAATCGGAAAAGAGAGCTAACGAACGGAAGGGGGACATTTCTAAAACTAAAAAACGAACGGACGAGGGGGTGGGGCGTACGAACGACGAAGGCTTTAAAAAGAAAACTTTATAACATAATATACATCTTACACTATAAATATGGAAGATTTAGAAAAAATAAATAAATCATTATCGGAGATTCATTCTCAAGTCTCTGAAGTGAGGAAAGATATTCAATCAGTTATTGCTCCAAAATTCCTTAATGTGTCTTTTCAATTAAATGATTTAATTGAACATGCGATTGAATTGTGGCGACTTCAGAATAGGATGAACAAGGTGCTTGAAAACATTCCTGAGAATCAACGTGAAATTCTTTCTAATTCTATAAAAAAACTGATGAGATATCTTGAAAAGAATGATATAGAAATTGTAGATTATACTAATCAGAAATTTAATGAGGGTAGAAATTTAGAAATTATTGCAGTAGAAAAAGATGAAAACATATCTGGGCCGATAATTAAGGAAACCAAAGAACCTACAATTTTGTTCAAAGGTCAAATTATCAGAAAAGGAAAAGTAATCGTATTAGAGAAAGAAAAAAAGAATACTGACGGGATTCAAAAATGAACAATCAAACTATTTCTATTGGAATTGATTTGGGAACGACCAATTCATCAATTGCAATAAACATTAAAGGAAAGATTGAGATAATCAAAAAGCCTGGTGGAGTCGAATACACTCCTTCAGTTTTTGGTTTTGATAAGAATGGTAATAAAACTGTCGGGCAAAAAGCCTATGATTACTTATATAAATATAATTCAAAGGATGAAGACAAAAACTTTAAAGCTGAGATAAAAAGACTGATGGGTACTCCTGAAAAAGTTTTCTTTGAAAGATCTAAAATTAAGATGAGTCCTGAAGAGATTTCAGCAGAAATACTAAAAAGTTTAAAAGAAGATGTTTTGAGAAAATACCCTGATTTTGAAACAACTTCGGCAGTCATTACAGTTCCAGCAGCTTTCTCAGTCTTACAATCCGAAGCAACAAAAAGAGCAGGAAATTTGGCAGGTTTTAAATATGTAGTTTTACTGCAAGAGCCAATTGCGGCTGCCGTCTCGTATGGATTTGAAAATACGAAAAATGAAAATTGGTTAATTTATGACCTTGGTGGCGGAACATTTGATGTTGCATTAATCTCTTGCAAAGACGGAATGCTAACTGTTTTAAGCCATAGTGGAGATAACTTTTTAGGCGGTAAAAATATTGACTGGTCTATCGTAGATACAATAATCGTGCCTAAAATTTTAGAAAAGTTCAAATTACCAAATTTTACAAGAAAAAATGAAAAATACCATAGTATATTTTCAAAATTAAAGTACTATGCTGAAACTGCAAAGATAGAGTTATCACAATATAAAAAGACCACAATCGAGATTGAGGAAATAGGTAAAGATGAGACGGGTAAAGATATTTCTCTTACAATCAATTTTTTAAGAAGTGAATTGGAGCAATTAGTTAAACCTAAAATTGATAGGACTATTGAGTTGACAAAAGAAACATTAAAGGAAGCAGGTATAAAAAACACTTCTGTAAAAAGAATAATTCTTGTCGGTGGTCCTACTCAAATGCCTTACCTTCGGGAAAGGCTTGAAAATGATTTAAAGATTCAAGTAGATTCTTCAGTAGACCCTTTAACTGTTGTTGCTCGTGGTGCCTGTGTTTTTGCCATGAGCCAGAAAATACCTAAAGAATACCAAATTAATGAGACAAAAATAATCAAAGGAACTCATAGTATTACACTAAATCACACTACTTTAACCTCAGACACAGAAGAATCTGTTACAGGCATTATTGAAGGATTAGATGATACTGAACAATACTACATTCAAATACAATCCGATAGTGGAACTTTTACAGGAGTAAAGACTAAAATAAACAAGGGCAAGTTTTTTTATTCAGTTAATGTTGAACCAAACAAACAGAACATTTATTGGGTTTATGTTTTTGACCATAAAGGAAATCCTATTAAGATTTCTTCAGATTCATTCATAATAACTCATGGGCTTTCTGTATCTGGAGCGCCAATCCCTCATTCTATAAGTATCGTTGTGGCATCACGTGACTTTCAAGCTAACCAAATTGTGAATACATGCGATAAGATTTTTGAAAAAGGTTCAATGTTACCTTTAAAGAAAACTTTGGATGTTTACAAAACCTCAAGAAAACTGAAGAAAGGAGAAGATGCTTCTTTAGATATAGATGTTGTTGAGGGTGAATCTGAAATTCCAGATAGAAATACATATCTATGCAAATTAGGGGTTAAGGGAAAAGATTTGCCTCACGATTTGCCTGCTGGGACTCCTGTGGAATTAACCGTTGAAATGAATGAATCACGAGAATTAATGGTTTCCGCATATATCCCATTAATTGATATGACTCTTAATGCCCGTTACACTATGAAAGATGAAGCGGTTGATGTTGATGAGATGTCAGAAGATTTGGAAATACAGAGACGAAGAGCAGAATCAACTTTAGAGGAATGCTCTACAGAAGAACGCAAAAAGATTTCTGATAATTTGGAGTCAGTCTCTGAAGGAATTAAGAACGCCAAAACTGATGAAGATGAAAAACGCAAAGCTAACAAACAGTTAAAAGATCTTAAAATCATTTTGGACAAAGTTGAAGAAGATAAAGCAATGCCTCAATTGGTTAAGGAATACAATCAAAGAATTAAAGATTTAATTGAGATAATTGAGGAGTATGCAGATCCTAAAGAGAAGAATGATCTTAACAAACAGCTAGAGAATATTCAAGCTGATAGTAAGAAGGCAATAAAGGACGAGGATAAAACCTTAATGATAAGGATTAATGAACAACTCGAAGAACTTAGAATAAGAGCAATAAATTCTAATCCTTCAACGTGGGTACATCATTTTAAACAAATTGTAGATAATGGTAATTTCATTAACGAGAAAGAGGCACAATATTACACAAGTAAGGGTGTGCGTGCAATTGAAACAGGAGATGTTGATGAACTTAAACGTTGCGTTCGTCAACTTAGTCTTTTATTATCTGAAGAAGACCAAGATAAAATAAACTTATCAGGAATAACAAGGTAACTATTATGTCAAATTTAATTGAAAATAACGCATATAGGATTTTAGGTTTAGATACAAATGCAAGTCAGAAAGACATACTAAAAAGGTATAAAGAACTAATTAACCGCCTAAAAATTGACGATTCTCCGACATATGATTTAGATATTGAATTTCCTCAAAAATTGAGAACTGAAGAATCTGTTAATGATGCTTTCAAGAAACTACAAAATCAGAAAAGCAATATTAAAGAATACTTTTTCTGGTTTTCAATTTCAGATAAAATTGATGAGAAAGCGCTAAACTATTTGCAGAATAAAGATATTGAAAAAGCTATGCAAACGTGGATGACTGCTTCAAAAGATACAACTTCAACAGCATATTTTTATAAGAAAAACTTGGCTGTTCTGAGTTGCCTAATGCTTTTTAAGAAGAGTAATGCTTCATCTCTTAAAGATACTCTAGATTATTGGAAAGAAATAACAAATTCTGACAAGTTTTGGGCGGCATTTACAAAAAAGTATGCCGTTACTAATGAGCAAACAATAAGCTCTGATATAATTTCTGGCTTCAAAAAAGAGGTGACAAAAAGTATTTCTGATGTTTATACGGATTTATACAATAAATATAAAGATTCTAGTTATGTTAAAGTATTCCAAGAGACTTTTGGTACTCATGGAGATAAGACTGAGAAGAAAGTTTTGAATCCTGTTTATCAAGCTATTTATAGAGATATTGAGAAACTAAAAAAAATAAATGTGTCTGCGAGCGAATTAGAAGATGAAGATGCTGGTTATGATAACAAAGAAGAAAAGAACCAAGAAGATGTAGTTTGTGATAATTGTGGAGTAAAAGATTCTGGTTTTTTTTGGAATAAATTTTGGCTCTGTGAAGATGGAAGTACATTGTGTAATAAATGTAAGAAAAATCTGAATAAGATATGTAAGAGAAGACCAAAAGAACTAACTCAGGAAGACATAATTAGTTCCATAAACTTTAATCTAGATAAGTTAAAAAAGACAGGTTTCTATGATGATTCTCAATCGAAAGTGGTAAGAGACCATGTTTCTGAAGAAATAAGGAATCTTTCGGTAAAACTACACAATGCAGGAGATTTTGAAGAATCAATTAAACTTCTTAATATAGCAAAACAATTATGCGGAACAGATAGCCATAAAAGTAAAGTGCACCAAGATCTAAACACAGTTAATCAAAATTACAAAGATAAAAAGAGATATGATAGCTACCAAGAAATAATTGATTTAATTGTAGCAGATATTGAAGGCGGGAGGTCTGATGATGCATTTACGAAGTTAGATGAATACTTATCAGATTCAGAAACAGATAGGGAATTAAAGAATATATTAAAAAAGATGAAAAAAGATTTGGAAGAAAGGATTGCAATACATGGTAAACCTATCGCTTCTGCACCTTCAATGTCAACTATTTATGGAGTCGGTACGAAATTTTATGGCGATACACAATATTTTGTTTTTTTATTTATACCCCTATTTCCAATTGGACGTTATTCTTTTGAAAGAAATTTTGATGATAGTTATAGTTTTTATGGCAAATTTGAATTACATAATTGGCAGAAGTATTGGAAATATATAGCTATTGGGTTGATTATTTTATGGATAATCTGGATAATGATACAATCGTGATTAAAATGGTAACTTCAACAAAACCAATATTTTATAACGGATTTAAGATCCGGGAAGGATTAACCGTAAAGAATCGTATTGAACGAATCTTCTTTACAGATGTCTATGAATTATCAAATGGTTCTTACTTATACCTATTCACTAACATAAATCCGAATGATGTTGTTGATAGAAGCGAAAAATATGACATTTTAAGAATTACAAATGAAGATGAATCCAGAATTGGCGTGATTGTAAAAGAATATTCAAAGAAAGAGGTTTCTGCAATCCGAGAAGATTTAATTAGTGCTAAAGGATTTGAATGTGTTGCAGGAATGCAAGAACTAAAGAATCTTCTAATAGCTGATGTAATAAATCCTTTGAGAAATCCTGAAAATTTTAAAAAGTTCAAAGTATCTATACCTAATGGAATTATTCTTTATGGTCCTCCTGGTTGTGGTAAAACATTTATTGTAAGAAAATTAGCAGAAGAACTTGGTTATAATTTCTTTGAAATAAAACATTCTGATTTAGCTACACCATTTATACATGGTGCAGTCGGCAATATTGGTAAAGTCTTTTCTATTGCAAAACAGAATGCTCCAGCGGTTATCTTTTTTGATGAGATTAGCGGTTTAGTACCCAATAGGCAAAATCTTCAAGAATCCTCATCTCACAAAGAAGAAGAAGTCGATGAATTTCTTATGCAATTAAATGATGCAGCAGATAACCATATTTTAGTAGTGGGAGCAACAAATTATATCGACAGAATAGATCCTGCGGTATTAAGACCTGGAAGATTCGACAAGAAAATCTATGTTTCACCGCCAGATTTTGAAGCAAGAAAAGAGCTATTTAAGATAGGTCTATCTAATAGACCACATGACAAAAAGATAGACTTTGAGCATTTGGCAAATATAACAGAAGGATTAACATGTGCAGATATAATTGAAGATATTATTAAATCATCTGCCAGAATTGCAGCTAACCTAAATAAGACACAAATTGACCAAGAACTTATTGAAAATGAAATTTCTCGATTAAAACCTATTAAAAGTGACTAAATATTGAACTTTCTTCTAAGGGCATTAAATAGTTTAATCAATAGGTCATAAATTAACAATAATGAAGCAATTTGCATAATCAATGCGATTATAGTTACAAATCCTGCAAGCGGTTTGGTTGCATCTGAAAGAGGAATTATTGTTTGGATAAGCATTATTTGAACATCTTCTTTTGATGGAACTTTGTAAGCAAACAAAATAAACTCAATTATTATGGCAATCAAATATCGAACCCATGAAGGAAATTTTATAGTTTCATACTGATTATTCCTTCTATTTTTTGTTGCTAGTCCTTTCATAACATTAAAGGCACTTTGCTTAGAGTAACCTTTATTCATCAACTTACCCATGCCCCGATTAAAGCTTTTCTTTCGCATATCGGATGGATGAATTAGCAAGATTATAAAATTTACTCATTTTAAAGAAACGACGAACGCCCCACCCCCTACGACTAACTAAAACGACGACTACGAAATGTCCCCCTTGATTCTTGTTCTTGACGTATCGCTTCGCTCTTTTGATAGAACGCTCTCTTTTCCGACTTTGCGGACGCAATTTTCCCACACTTGCGTATGGGAAAAGGATTTAACAGGAATTTAACGGTTCGCAGGGTCGGCTTCGCCTAAAACGCCAAGCGTTTTCCCCTGCTCTCCCAAATTTATTTTTCGAGGGTCTCGGCTGTGGGTTGCCTCAGCCTCGCCCATCTCTGAAAAATAAACTTCGTTAAATTCCGATGTTAGATGCAATCTTTCCTCTACCTTCGATTATGCCCTCGTCTTCCATCCACTCTCCCTCGTCCAAACGTTCGCGGACTAGCATGTTTACCATACTTTCCACTTTGTT
>Ga0209515_10005244_pt1 | contig 16926 bp, 15 predicted proteins | sample Subgroupgradi54m_FD_187454 | JGI IMG/M metagenome (GOLD analysis project Ga0209515, IMG submission 187454) | Subsurface groundwater microbial communities from S. Glens Falls, New York, USA - GMW60B uncontaminated upgradient, 5.4 m (SPAdes)... ...
GCGTGCGCAGCTGTGCCAGCACCTGAAACGTATCGCCGAGGATGGTCTGGTGTGGCGTCGCCACGACCGACGGAATGTGGCGATTGTGCGCAAGGTTACGCTTGACCGCCGCGAGCACTGAGCGGCTGATATCAAGGCTCACGACATCACGCGCCCCGCCCCGCGCGGCATAGACCGAAAACGCCCCCGTATACGCAAAGGTATCTAGCACCGCGCGCCCTTTGCTCAATTGGCTCACCCTGACTCGATTCTCCCGTTGATCGAGGAAAAATCCGGTCTTATGCCCATGGACCGGATCGACCTCGAAGGTTAATCCATGCTCTTGAAAGAGAACCGGGCGTTTGATTGAGGGACCCTCGAGGATGACGCCGTCTCTGAGTTGATACAGGGACTTCCGGTCCTGCTGCACGATTCGGCCAAGGCGCAACACGATCCGCTCAGAAGGGGCAACGACCGCCAGCGCAGCCAGGAGCGTCCGAAGATGCGGCACCCACGCGACGGTATAGAGCTTGAGGACTAACGTCGTATCGTACCGGTCGATGATCAGCCCGGGTAAGCCATCGTTCTCGCCATGCACCAGCCGATAGCCGGTCGTCTGAGAACGCTTAAGCGGAGCGCGTCGTTGTACGGCAGCGTCCAAACGGGCTTGAAACCAACCTTCATCAATCGGCGCTGGTGTGCGATGCTGTAACACTCGCACTCGAAGTGGCGAGTGAGGATCGTACAACCCGATCGCTAAGAAGCGTCGTCCACGATCAAAGATCACCGCCAGATCGCCTGGCTTGCCCTGATGGCTCTGCCGGCGAATCGCCTGATCATACAGCCAGGGATGGCCTTGGCGCAGCGACCGTTCAGCCGCCGGCGTGACACGGAGTGCAACCCGACGGTCGGACGGGAGGGGGAGCGCTGCTAAGGCCTCAGAAATGTGTGAGGCCATCCTGCGTGCTCAAAGAATGCTGGAACGAACGGACGACAGCATGATTGATCCACCCGTGTGTCTGATCATCATGAGGCACTCTAGCATGAGAGGGCGGTCGACGTCTATCCGTACCAGATAGCTCACTGTACAACCCCCCATCGCGCTCATGGTAGGCAGCGTGCGCCAACTTCGGTACAATGATGGCGCGTTTGTCCGTCGCAACCCCAGAGCAAAGGACATTGCCAACATGACGAATCGCTTCCGGTTGGATCGCACGATCACGCCACTCACCTATACTATCGAGCTTGAGCCGAATCTGACCGCCTTCACCTTCAAAGGACAAGAGTCGATCACCCTCCGCGCCACCAAGCCGTTCTCTACCATCACACTCCACGCTTCGGAACTGACCATCACCCATGCCGCAATCCAGCACGGCGCTGCGCGCGCTGCCTCGACACGGATCAGCTATCACAAAACACTCGAGACCGCCACGATCCAGTTTGATCGCACCTTCCCTGCCAATCGCGAGCTGTGCCTCGTGTTGGCATTCTGTGGCACGATCAACGATAAGATGCGCGGCTTCTACCGCACCTCGTATCACGTCAATGGCAAGAAGCGGTGGGGCGGAGCAACCCAGTTTGAAGCAACCGACGCGCGCTGTGCCTTTCCCTGCTGGGATGAGCCGGATCGCAAAGCGATCTTTCGGCTCACACTGCAGGTGCCAAGACATCTCACCGCACTCTCCAACATGTCAATCCAGGCGGTACGCATCATCCCAGGCACGAAGCTGCGACGCATCACCTACAAGCCGACGCCGAAGATGTCGACCTATCTGCTCGCCTGGGTGATCGCGGATCTCGAATGTGTTCAAGGGCGCGATGCCAACGGCACCCCGATCCGTATTTGGACGACGATCGGGAAGAAAGAGCAAGGCCGCTTCGCGCTTGAGGTCGGGCGCCATGCGCTGGAGTATTTTTCGACGTGGTTTAACATTCCGTATGCGCTGCCGAAAATGGACATGGTCGCCCTGCCGGATTTTGCCGCCGGTGCGATGGAAAACTGGGGACTCGTCACGTATCGCGAGACCACCCTGCTCGTGGATCCAAAAAACTCCTCAGCCCAGGCCAAGCAACGCGTCGCTGAAGTCATCTCGCACGAGCTGGCCCACCAGTGGTTCGGCAACCTGGTCACGATGGAGTGGTGGACCGACCTGTGGCTCAACGAAGGGTTCGCCTCGTACATGGATCCGAAGGCGGTCAATGCGAAATTCCCCGACTGGCAGGTGTGGAACCAATTTGTCGCCGGTGAATACCTGCTGGCACTCCACGATGATAGCCTGAAGAGCAGCCACCCGATCGAAATCCCTGTCAACGATCCGCATGAAATCCGGGAGATCTTTGACCATATTACCTATAACAAGGGTTCGGCGGTGAACCGGATGCTTGAGCATTTCCTCACCGAGCCGGTGTTCCGCAAAGGGCTCTCACGCTACCTGAAGCGCTATGCGTTCCGCAATGCGCGCACACAGGATCTCTGGGCGACTCTTGAAGAAGTCTCCGGTAAGCCGGTCCAATCAATCATGACGCACTTCACGAAACAGGCAGGCTATCCGGTGGTGATCGCGAAGAAAGTGAATGCGGGAAGCATCAGCCTCGAGCAACGCCGATTCCTCGCTGATGGCAGCCAGGATTCCAGCCGCAAGCGATGGAGCGTGCCGATCGTTGCCACCGCCCAAGGCAAGCAGAAACCCTACTACAGCCTGCTGCACGGCGCGCACACAACCCTGCTGATTCCCACCACCGGATGGGTCAAGATCAACGCCGGCCACAGCGGGTTTTACCGCACCGCCTATGATGCAGCACTGTTAGGTCGGCTCTCTGAAGCGATCGCGACTCAGGAGCTGTCGGCGCTTGACTGTCTAGGACTCCTGGATGATACGTTTGCGCTCGCCAAAGCCGGGTTCATGAAGACGTCGCAAGCCCTCGATCTCATGAACAGCTCGCGCGGCTACATCGACTACAACGTCTGGATCACCATCGCGGGCATCCTTGCCTCAGTGGAGAACGTCCTGAATGAGCCGGCGTGGCGCGCCGCACTCAAGAGTTTCGCGCGCCAACTCTTTGCGCCAGTGGCGCATCAACTCGGATGGGAACGCAGGACCAGCGACGGACATTTAGACGCGCTCTTGCGCTCGCTCATCTTAAACCAGATGGGGCACTTCGACGATCCATCGATTGTGGCTGAGGCCGCAAGCCGCTTTGAGCGCTTCGTGAAGCACGGAACGTTATCACCAGATATCCGCGGCCCGGTCTTTACAACTGTCGCCGAGCATGGAGGCGTTGCAGCGTTTGAGAAACTACTCAAAGTGTACCGCGCCGCAACACTTCAAGAAGAAAAGGTGCGCATCTTACGCGCATTAACCACTGTGCAACAGCGCGACCTGATCCGCCGCGCACTGATGTTTGCCTTCTCGGATGAGGTGCGCCGGCAGGATGCGTACATGGTGCTCGCTGGCTATGGCCACAACCCGGCCGGACGTGATTTGGCCTGGGCCTTCATCAAGCGGCACTGGAAGATGCTGATCGAGCGCTACAGCGATGGCGGCTTGCGGATGATGACTTACATGATTGAGGGGTCAACTCGAGGCTTTACCACGATGGAGAAACTCCAGGAGATCCGTCAGTTCTTTAAGACCCACCCGGTCCCTGGCACCGACCGGACGATGCGCCAATCACTTGAAGCAATTGAGACCACGATCCGCTGGTGGCGCCGCGACGCCGCCGATGTGCGCCATTGGTTGACGGCCCGTGCGCCTCGCCAACTTCAGGATGAACGCACACAATCTCATCGAGCCACGCGCCTTGTCGGCGCATCATAGAACAACCGTTGCAACCGCCAAACAAAACAGCCTGTCTCATTTGTGAGACAGGCTGTTTTGACTGCGGGATGAATCGTTACGACTTGCTTGTCTTCTGGCCGCTGAACTGGTAGTGCAGCATCTCGCCGTTCTTCTTCGTCCACATGGCCGTGCCGTTAATTGTATTCCCCATCGCCTGCCCAGACCATGTCATCGTGCCTTCCTTCTTGCTCAACTGCGTCGTTTGGAAGGATGCTCCTTGGCCTGACGCAGTAGCCGTATAGGGGGTGGCAGAAAATCCATACTTCACGCAGGCGGTTGATGTCATTTGGCCGTTTTTAAAAATCAACGTGTCTTTCGACGCCTTTTCGCCGGCTTTCTTTGCCGCCGCATCCGGTGTCACCATCACCTGCCACTTCGTGCCCCCCAGCGCAGTGGCCGCAGATGTGGCCATCGGCACCAGACTCACTACGACAAGCAGTACTCCAACGACCCATCGACTCTTGCGCATCGTGGGACCTCCTCTGTGAAGTGCGGTCTCCCTTCTCTGCGTTATTATTCTAGTGTACGGCGATCCGAATTGATACAAGCATCACGCGCTGGCTAAGAACAATCGCCCATGCAGCGTTGAAGCACTGCCAAGGAGCGCACTACATCCGTATGGCGTATGCAAGAGTTGCCGCAAGTAGACCGGCAAGCGGCAAGGTTATAACCCAGGAGAGGACGATGTTCCGGATCACCGGCCAGCGGGCGCTGCCGCCCACGGTACCAATCCCAAAGAGGCTCCCGCAGGAGACATGCGTGGTTGAGACCGGTAGCCCGAAGCGCGAGGCGGTCGTCACGAGGAGGGCTGTCACAAGGTTGGCGGTGAACCCTTGCCCATGGTTCATCGAAGTAATCCGCTCACTCATCGTAACAGCCACTGTGCGGGCATTGAGCCACCCACCCACCGCCATCGCCACACCGACCGCCGCCATCCCGGTCGATAACGACAGCCCCAAGCCTTTGGCAGCGATGAGCAATGCGACAATTTTTGGCGTATCATTCAAGCCTCGCGCAAAGCTGACAGCACCCGCTGAGACGTAATGCAACCGATCAAGCACCCATTGCCCGTCAATCCCGAAGACCTGGCCTTGATACCGCTGCACACAGTTGCTCAGTTGTCCAACGGTCAGTGTCGCACCCGTCGTCCGTAACACCGCGGTCCCATCTGGACGTACGTCAACCGCTTCCATCGCCCCAGTGTCGATACACACGCACATCTCCCGCTCAACGCCGAGCCGGGTACGGAGGAACCGGAACGCTGGATAGAGCAGGCTCGCGAGCGCAAAGCTCAAAAACGGGCTCACGGCCAGCGGGAGAAAAAATATCTGCCCGAGCTTACTGAAATTGACCGCACCCGCTTCCACGAGTCCGGCCCCCACAAGCGCGCCTGTGATGGCATGCGTGGTGGAAATTGGAAAACCGGTGAGGGTCGCCAGCAACACTGTCAGGGCCGCGCCCGCACCAACCGCCAGCAGGAACGCTGGCTGCTGCGTCAACGCATCCGGCACAAGCCCTTTCCCGCTGAAGGCCTTGATCAGGCCGCCAGAGAGGAGGATGGCGGCGCAAGAGCCCGTAAAGGTTGTGGCGGTGGCCCACCAAAGCGCCTGACGATAGCTGGCGGTACGGCTGCCGAAGAGCGTCGCCACGCCTTTAAAATTGTCATTCGCTCCATTGGTATAGGCGAGAAACAGTACGGCAAGCAGTAACCACACCAGCATGTCTCCTCCTCTGTGAGGCAACTCCCTCTCGCATCTATCAATGCATCAAGATACGTCGATATATTCTAGAAAAAATTATTAGCGGAAGGTCACCTCACAACACCCCAGATCAAGCGCTTCCGCTTTCGCCTGAGAAAGCTTGTCTTTGGCGTTGGGGTGGAGCGCATAGCAGATCCGCTGACCGTCTCGTGACGCATCAACCAGCCTGGCGACTTTAAGAATTTTCAGATGATGCGAGACACGGGATTGGTTGAGGTGTAGTGCGGCCATCACATCGCTGACGCACTGTTCGCGTTCAAAGAGGAGATGGAGGATCTTCAGGCGGGTTTCATCCGCGAGGGCTTTGAATAGCTCGGCGCACTCTTTTTGCGTGAGAGGAGACTTCATAGAAGCTAGTAGCAGTGTAGCGATATTTTCGCGGTCGTCAATTCAGGAAACGGTGTGCGCCCTGGCACAAGATCCGCCTGCACTTCTTGGCAACGGATTGCATGGAGGTCTACCTGACGTGCGACTTGAAGAAATCAAAAGCCCGCTGCTCAGCCCAGAAGATCGGATGATGCGGCGAGCCGCTCACGAACCCGACATGCCCTCCAGCGTCGGGAAACTCGGCAGTTAAATAGGGGTTGCGCGCCGCGTCCTCGCGCAGCGAGACATCAAACGGTACCAGTGGGTCATCGACTGCGCTGATCAGGAGTGTGGGCCGACGAATCGCGGCAAGAAATCTGCGGCAACTTGAGGCTGTCCAATAGTCCGCCCCGTTCGCAAACCCATGCACTGGGGCCGTCACCAGCTCATCAAACTCTCTGATCGTTCGCACCGCCGCCAATCGCTCCTGATCCACAAGATCCGGATACCGCGTGAGCTTTGCAACCGTCTTTTGTTTGAGCGTGCCAAGCAGACGGCTCATGTAAAGGCGATTGAAGAATCCCCATTCAAAAGCGCGGGCTGAGATCGCCAGATCAAATGGGGTCGAGATGGCAACCGCCGCCTTCAATGTGGCAAGGGCATCACGTCCTTGCTCACCCAAGTACTTGAGCAGGACGTTGCCTCCAAGTGACATGCCCACACAGCAGATAGGCGCCTGCGGGTACTGAGCCGCCACGCGCTGAATCACCCAGTGAAGATCGGATGTTTCTCCGGCATGGTAGGAGCGGCGCAGACGGTTGGGCGTGCCGCTACAGGAGCGAAAGTTGATGGCGAGCCCGCGCCAGCCTTGATGGTGCGCTGCGTGCAAGAAGCCGCGCGCCTGCTTCGCACGGGATGAGCCTTCCAACCCATGCAAAATAATCAGAATCGGCTGGCCAGCCGTAGTGGTGGGCACATGGTCGACGTCCAAAAAATCCTTGTTCGGCGTTTCCCAGCGCTCCCGGCGAACCGGCACCTGGGAAATGAACCGAAGCGTGGAGGAAAAAATCGTCTGCGCATGCGCGCTGCGGCACCACCACGCCGGTGTGAAACCCTCTAGACGATGAGCTAGGCGAGGCGGTGCGATATGAAATACCTTCTCATATTACGGAAAATTGATCGTCTGAAACATGCGTTGCGCAAGGGCCCTCTGCAGATCAGTGAGCGTATAGCGCCCGTACATCGATGACAGGCTACGCCTGCTTGAATAGCCTCATCCTCATTACAACGTTGCCAGTAGAGCCTCGACCTCGGATTCGCTAAAGGCGCGCAAGGTCTGTGATGTGAGATTGCCTAGTGAGCCGACTTTCAGCATCAGGGCGGCGACCGCCTCCTCCTTCTGCGCTTCCATTGTCAGAATGACATCGTAGTTGCCGAGGGTCCAATAGATATCGTTGATTCTCACCCCCATCTCGTGGGCAAGGTTGCGGAAGGCCTGGGCCCGCTTGGTCGTATCTTTGATGGTACGCATTCCCTGATCCGTAAACTTCGCGAGCACAACATAGTGCGCCATCGCTCACCTCCGTGTCATGCGTGATGTGAAGAGCGCTCGTCTGTTGCACGCCGAGCGTCTTAGGCTACGCCTGGTGGTACGAGGGGTCAAGCAAAAGAGCGGGGCGACGGGACGATTGTAGAACTGCCAGGGAGGCCTGGCAGCGGGTCCTGGCGGAGTTCAGGGCGTGGTGTGAGTCCGCAGACCCCACAAGAATCGTCTCAGGCCTTGAGTGGGAAGCAAGGACTTAGAAATTGTACCCATCGGTTTTATTTTCCCGTCAGATCCTTGGGAAATCGGGGAACAGTATACTTCATTAGCTATTGCGATATCCCTTCCCTTAATCTCCCTGCAAAACTCCCCCCGCTTTGAACGCAGGGAGCTTGCCCTCTCTGGCAAGCCTGGTGACGGTAACGGGGTGAAGCTTGAGAATCTTAGAAATTTTATTTGGAGTGAATGTTTCGATGACCGATTTCATAGTAGGGTCTCCTCGTTACAAGGTGGAAAGCACTAATAAATTATAACAAATCACACGAGGAGATGGGCGGAGTTTTCCTGGAGCAGATTAGTCTTGATGGGTAAATGGATGAAAACTGGGAAAATCAGGGACTCATTATCTAGAGAATTCTAGCGATGCCTTGTAGTTGGCGGCAAGAACCCCCTAACAAGATGCTCGAGTTGTGATAAATCCACCGGTTTGCACACGTAGAAATGCGCCCCGAGTTTAATGGCGCCGTTTATGACAATCTCATCATCTGCGGCGCTCATAATGATCACTCTCGGAGACGACGGAAACTGCTTCAGCCGTTTTAACGTTTCAATGCCGTTGAGTCCGGGCATCAGTAGGTCGAGCAAGACCACATCGGGGTGAAAGATCTGAGCCAGCGCAAGCGCTTCTTCTCCCTCATGTGCCACTCGAACTTCGTAGCCCTTATGCAAGAAATACTCCTCGAGGAGACGACCAAGTTTCGGCTCGTCATCCACGATTAAGAACTTGCATCTGGCCTGGTCCTGGGCGTCAATCGCAGAAGACTCCATCCTCGACACCCCCCTTCGATAGAGCGTCTCTTTTCACCTCGCGTGCAAGATGCGAAATAAAAAACGGGTTCCCTTCGCTGCCTTGTCGGCATCTTCGGAAACCCGGCAATCTTCAAGGCCAGTCAAGCTGGTTCTTCGGTAGCCCGGCTATCTTACCTTGAAGACCCGTGGCTTTGCGTCCCCGCCTCACGACGGGTTTGCCTTTATCGGATACCTTTGTGTGTTACGTTGTCAGATCAAGTATACCTAGTTCTGCAGGGGCGCGACAAGAGGCAGGAGGGAAATCAAAACTGCCAGGGTGGTTCACCTAAATATGGTTGCGGCGCCCCACCTGATTTCTATCGAAGGCGATGGAAATCAAAGCTGGTGGGGCGTAGTTAAACCAAAAGCCCCCAGGAAAAATCCCAGAGGCTTTTGGTTTAACCACGGGGGCGACGGGGCTCGAATTAGCATGCGGTTCATGGCTCTTTTGAACGAAAAATCTGCGCGCGCCGCGAGAGTGTGTTTGAGTCAGCCATTCCTGGTGGGGATACCCCCTGAGGTTGTGTGTGGCGGAAGCGACGGATATGGCCTCGTGACGAGGGCGATCGATAAGCTCAGAAGGATTTTGTTAGCACAGTGTTAGCACAGACACCAAAAGGGCCTACGGCGGTTCGCCGTAAGCCCTTGTCGGAGAATGGTAGCGGGGGTTGGATTTGAACCAACGACCTTCGGGTTATGAGCCCGACGAGCTACCTGACTGCTCCACCCCGCAGCGAATCTTGTGTCGGTATTATACGATCAGTACTCGACGACGTCAAAATTTACCTCTGAGCTACGGCGAATGTCTTGTGGCGATGACTACTGCGCAGATGACTGGGATGCGTCGAGCGGAATGACCAGTTCGCCTGGCTGGGCGACCTTAAAGGTTGAGCGGATCAACCCTTCCACATACGCTGGATCTGACTGGAGCCGCTCCTGTTCGGCGGTCAGCTGAGCGCGTTGGGCCGCCAACGCTGAGAGCTGACGATCAAGCTGCCACTGGCGAAACGAAAGCCCTGCCATCTGGAGCAGCCCAGGACCAAAGAGCACTGCGAGCAGCGCACCCATGATCACTGCACGGCGCGCCGGCAGCTTTTGCAGACGCACACGCCAGTGCAGCCATGTCTGCATCACAGAGACTCTTACCGATTGAAGAGCGGCCATCGGGTTCCTGCATAGAGCGCTCGTTTCCCAAGCGCTTCTTCGATGCGCAGCAGCTCATTATACTTCGCAATCCGCTCGCTGCGCGAGAGCGAACCGGTCTTAATCTGCCCGGCGTTTGTGGCGACCGCGAGATGGGCAATGGTCACATCCTCGGTTTCGCCTGAGCGATGCGAAATAATGACGCCGTAGCCGGCTTGCTGCGCCATCGTAATCGCTGCGAGCGTTTCCGTCAGCGTGCCAATCTGATTGACCTTGATGAGAATGGCGTTCGCGGCCTCTTCCTCAATACCTCGCTTAAGCCGCTCAACGTTCGTGACGAAGAGATCATCCCCAACGAGCTGGAGCCGCTTGCCGAGTGTCTGTGTGAGCGTGTGCCAACCAGTCCAATCATCCTCGCCTAACCCATCCTCAATTGAGACGAGCGGGTAGCGCGCCGCCCAATCTTTGTACTGCGCCGTCAGCTCGTGGCTGGATCGCCGACGCTGCGGATCGCTTTTCTTCAGCCGATAGCCGCTATCTGCTACCCACTCGTTCGCCGCGCAATCCAACGCCAGCATAATGTCGCGCCCTGGCCGATAGCCCGCCTGCTCAATCGCTTGAAGCACCACTTGCATCGCCTCTTCATTTGATGAGAGGCTCGGCGCGAACCCTCCTTCATCACCGACGGCGGTTGTCTGCTTGCGTCCCTTGAGAATTTTCTTCAGTGTGGCAAACACCTCTGCCCCCATGCGCAGCGCTTCGGCAAACCGCGTGGCCCCGATGGGCATGATCATGAATTCCTGAATATCGAGGGTATTATCCGCGTGGGCGCCGCCATTCACGATGTTCATCAGCGGAATCGGCAGCACCTGCGCGCGGTTGCCGCCAAGCGAACGGTAGAGCGCCATTCCACGACTCTGCGCCACCGCCTTGGCCGCCGCTAGCGACACACCAAGAATGGCGTTGGCTCCTAAGTGGGATTTATTCGGCGTGCCATCCAGTTCGCAGAGTCGACGATCCAGGAGGATTTGCTTGGCCGCGTCGAATCCTTTCAGTGCACGCGCGATTGGTCCCTGCACATGAGCGACCGCCTGCTGCACCCCTTTGCCGCCGTAGCGCTTGGCGGTTGTATCGCGCAGCTCGAGCGCTTCGTGGCTTCCGGTTGAGGCGCCGGAGGGCACGGCAGCGCGTCCCAAGGAGCCGTCAGCGAGCAGGATATCGACTTCCACTGTTGGCTGTCCGCGAGAATCTAACACTTCACGAGCGCGAAGCGCTTGAATGCGTGTAGAACCGGATAGAAGAGCCTGGGGCGCTTTCTCTGGTCCGCCCCCCCGTCGGGGCGACGCCCTGAGTGAAGCCCGTGACGTTGGGCGGGGTCCGAGTCGAAGGGGTGACATGGGCGTGATTATACTCCCGAGGCCTTCAGATGTCGATAGGACGTCTGAGTGGAGCAGCACAGCATTGCCCCCTACCAGCAGAGACTGCACTCCCGCCCTCACGCCCATACGCTCAATGCGCTGATGGATCCCCCCACCTGACGGGTGGGGTTCTGGGTGGGGGGATGGACGACGCGGCTTGTGGACTTCGGCGCCTGTGTGTTATCATTACTTGTAGTGACTGTTACGAAGAGCTCGCCGATGGTAGGCCGCGTTGACACTTCCTCCTCGGACATGCTATAGTTCTCGTCACGATAAGAAAACTGGATTAGAAAGGGGAACCTGTCGAACGCCCTCATGAGAAAACTCCGCCTATGGTTTGAAATTCACTGGATTAAAATTGTCCTAGGGATTCTGCTCATTGCCTCGATCGTGTGGCCCGTCGTCGCGCTGATGCAGATCGATTCCTACCAGCGCACCTACCTCATGGCGCTCTTTGCCATGACGCCGATTCAATCGATCCTCTATGCAGGTATCTTCATGGGCTTCATGTACTGGCTGCATTACGGCAGTGGCAGCTTCAGCAAGCTCTCGAAGAAGCGTGTGAAAGGCGAGGACGTGAAGGTCCGTTGGGATGATGTGATCGGCCTTGATGAGGCCAAGCAAGAGGCGTGGGAGGTGGTCGAACTCCTCAAGGACCACGCCAAGGTCACCCAGATCGGCGGCAAGGTGCTGCGCGGCGTGCTCCTGAGTGGCCCGCCAGGCTGTGGCAAAACCTACCTGGCGAAAGCGATTGCCACGGAATCCGGTTTGCCCTTTCTCTCCATCTCCGGTTCTGAATTCATCGAGATTTTTGTCGGCACCGGCCCGGCGCGGGTGCGGAAGATCTTTAGCAAAGCGCAACAGCTCGCTCGCGTCAACGGCGGCTGTATCATCTTCATTGACGAGCTAGACGCCGTGGGGACTTCTCGCGGGACAGACCTTGGTTTCGGAGCGCAGACCGAGCGCAATAACACGGTCAATGAGCTGCTCGTGCAGATGGACGGGTTGGAAAGCCAAAAGTTCAATGTGGTCGTCATCGGAGCGACGAATGCGAACGAGAGCGTGCTCGACCAAGCGCTCCTGCGTCCTGGGCGGCTCGATCGAAAGATCTACATCGATGTTCCCGGATTGAATGACCGCGAAAAGTTGCTCCGCTTCTACCTGTCAAAGGTCAAAGCGGATGACGGGATTGATGTCGCTCGTCTGGCTCGCCGAACGGTCTACCATTCCCCGGCGGACATCGAGAACCTGATTAAAGAGGCCGCGCTCATCGCCATCCGCAACAAGCACTTGACCATCAGCTACAAGGACATTTCAGAAGCGCTCGAGCGCATTGACCTTGGCTTTAAGATTTACCAGAAACTGGGGACCGATGAGCGGCGACGAGTGGCGTATCATGAAGCCGGGCATCTGATCACTACCTACCTCCTGCACCCAACGGACGATGTCTTTAAGGCCTCGATCGTGTCACGTCGAGGCGGCACCCATGGCGTGGTGTACCACATCCCGCGCGAAGAGCTAAAGCTGACCAGCCGCGAGCGGATCCTAGCGAACATTAAGGTGTCTCTCGCTGGCTATGTCGCCGAGAAACTCAAGTGCAGCTCCACGTCGGATGGCGTTGCGAGCGACTTCTCTCACGCGACGGATATGGTGCGGAAAATGGTCTGGAACCTGGGGATGGGGTCAAACGGATTCGTCGGAAACTACGACGTCCTTGCTGGCTCTTGGGTGTTCCGCGGGGCGACGACCGGCGACTACCTCTCCGATCGACTCAAGGATCGATTGAACGATGAAATGCACATCATCTTGAAGGAGTGTTTGCAGGATGCCGAAGCGCTCCTTCAACGGGAAGATGCGCTCCTCGAACGCTTCAAAGATGAGTTACTTAAAAAAGATGAGCTCGAGTATGACGACATTGAAGCGGTCTTTGCAGAGTATGGCAAACAGCGGGTACTGCCCGCTCCCTCGACCACAGCAGGGGCACTGCCTCCGCTACCGAACCCCTCCTAGACAGGCTATGACGTGCGCCCGACATCTTCGCGCACCTCTTGTCGGGATCGTGCTCCTTCTCACCGCTAACTGCAGCAACACGCCCACATATCCCAAGACGCATCTCGCCGAGTCGCTCCAAGACATCTTCACCAACGAGCGTTTGGCCACCTCGGTGCGTTTTCTTGATCACACCCTCGCCGTCCAACTCGACTATCCCAATGCCCTGTCGAAGCATGGCACCCAGTTTGGCATTGGACCGGACTTTGATGAGGCGACGCGCAAGGTCCTTACAGGTATCCACCGGGTCTTGCTAAGCAGCGATGCTGCGGTCCGCTTCTACGTCCTCTTACTGTCGGATCCAAAAATTCCAGGGGCGTATCTCACCATCGTCCGGTATATGGACGACGTGCGTCGAGCCAATGCCAATATGATTGACACGCCGGAGATGTTCGCGCGGACCGTGCTCGAGCTAAATTTTGTCGGACCGGAACGCGTCACGCTCGAGCAGTACGTCCCGCGGGACATCCAGATGGAGGAGTTCTTAAGCTGGCAGCTCGCCCGGCGGATTCAATCGCGGCTCACGGAAGAATTGGAACCCTCTGGAACCGCAACGGTTGGCCGCTGCGGCGGGGTATTCGAAAACGGGGAGTTTGCCTTTACGCTGGATGTGACGCCAAAAACCCTCGGCACCCCGCTCGATGAAATCACGATTCGCAAAACATTCCAAGCGTCAACGAACGTTATTGCCAAGGTGCTCTCGAACTACCACTTCGATGGCTTTAAGGGGATCCGGCTGATCTATCCCGCGACCGGCCGGAACCTCGTGCTGCCCAAGACCCAGCTGCGGACGTTCCTCTAATCTATCCATCCCTATCAGGGATGCGCTGCCGTGCGATAGATCACGCGGCGATCGTCCACCCGCACACGACCATCAAGCACCAATTGGATCGCTTTGGGATAGAGTTGGTACTCTACTCCGTGCAGTTTCGTCAGTAAACTCGCCTCGCTCTCGCCCCCGTCGATTTCCACAGCCGCTTGCACAATAATCGGCCCGTGATCCATCTCTTCATCCACGAAGTGCACCGTCACGCCGGTCACCTTCGCTCCCCACGCCAGCGCATCACGTACCGCATGCCCGCCTGGAAACGCCGGCAGGAGTGCTGGGTGGATATTGAGAATCCGGTGAGGATAGTGGTGCACGAAGAACGGCGAGAGCATCCGCATAAAACCCGCTAAACAAATGAGCCGCACATCCTGCGCGTCGCAGAGCGCAATCAGCGCTTGCTCGTAGGCTTCACGCGAGGCGTAGTCCTTGGGATTCACGTAGCGAGCCTCCGCCCCTGCTCGCCTCGCTCGCTCAAGCGATTTCGCCCCCAGCCGGTCGCTAAGCACCAGCCCCACACGAGCGCGCAGCCGCTTCATTCGGATAGCATCGAGGATCGCCTGGAGGTTCGTGCCCTGGCCAGAGCAGAAGACAGCGATAGCGGGAACGGGCGATGTACGAGAGCGTGTGCGTGGTGTCATAGGTTCTCCCGGCTATGGGAATCTGATTAGCCGATGACGTGCTCGATCCGACGGGTCAACTCTTCCTTCGGGACCACACCAACAATCCGGTCCACTTCTTGCCCACCTTTAAAGAGCAGTAGGGTTGGAATGTTCATAATCCGAAACTGGGCCGCCACCTGGGGAAAATCATCGACGTTGAGCTTGCCCATTGTTATCTTGCCTTGGTACTTCTTCGCCAGCTCCTCCACGATCGGCGTGATCATCCGGCATGGTCCGCACCAGGCTGCCCACATATCAACCAGCACCGGAGTGCCAGATTGGATCACTTCGTGTTCAAAATTGCTGTCAGAAAACTCCACCACCGCTCCAGTCATCTGTATGACCTCCTACTCCATCCTGTTGTGTACTGTGCGAGGCGTAACGTGTCATGTGAAAGCTCACAGACACTTCTTCAGTTTTTGCTTTTCACTTCTATGACATTTTCAACATAACACAAAACGTTTCTCTGAGTCGTTATCTCGACGCTCCGCATCGTCTTCATGTCCTCTCACTAAGAGAAAAGCAACCGGTGAGAGGAATCGCCGCCTTCGTCCCGCCTACGGCGGGACTCCGGTCGGGCACTCGGCCCTCCCATGGAATCTCGCCGCTCCCCATTCGGTCGCGGCTCGGTGTATCTGAGTCAGGCCTCACTTCGATTCCTCTCACTATCGAAAAGAACAGCCGGTGAGAGGAATCGAACCTCCAACCCGCGCTTTACGAAAGCGCTGCTCTACCATTGAGCCACACCGGCACGACGGTGTTATTGTAAGCGGCTTCGCCTGAAGATGCCACCACGGGGATGCGCAAAGCGACTACATCTCGGAGGGACTCAGCCTCGGCAGCGTAGCAACCACCGCAGGGCGCGGCAGCGTCACGTGAACCGTGGTTCCCACTCCAAAGGTGCTGGAGAGCTGGAGCGAGCCTCCGTGCAACTCAATGTACCGTTTGGCCAGCGTCAACCCAATGCCAGCTCCTTCATACGCTCGGTTCAACTGCCGATCCACTTGGTAAAACGGCGCAAAGATGCTCTCCTGCTCATCAGCGGGAATCCCCACGCCGGTATCCCGTAGGCGGATGCCCACCTGCTCTGGGGTGGCGTTGACATCCAGTTCGACACGACCGTCATCGTGGTTAAACTTGACCGCATTATCAAGGAGTTGCTCCAGCGCGGTGATACAGCGATCGCGGTCAACCTCCAGCGAAATCGGCGTGTCTGGCAATTGGCAGACAATCGTGATATGTCGTACCGAGGCTTTGGGGAGCACACTTTTGAGCGCCTCCTGGACAAGCTCCTGCACGGTGACAGTTTTCCGCTGGAGCGCAATGGCGTGGCCGTGCATCAGATCGATGAGCTGCCGAAGCAAGTGGTGCAGCCGATCGTAGGCGCCAATGAGCACGCCGACGGCATGCTGCTGATCGGAGGAGAGTTTCCCTAGAGTCTCATCGGAGAGCAGATAGATCCACTCGCTCATTAAGCAGAGCGGCGTATTGATCTCATGCGAGATGGCGGCCAAAAACTGGCTCTTCAAATCGTTTAACTCGCTGAGCCGTCGGTTCAACTCTTCGAGCTTCAGCATCCCTTCGCCAGCACTACGTAGCTGCCGGCTGAGACTCATCCGCTGCTGGCAGCGGTACAGAATCGCCTGAATCTGCACAATGTCGAAGGGCTTGGTGATAAAATCGCAAGCCCCATACTGCATGGCCTCCACCGCGGTATCAATCGACGGGTACGCGGTCACCACGACGATGTTGAGTAACGGATCGAGGTGCTTCAGCTCGCGGAGCAACTCCAGCCCGGAGAGCTTCGGCATCTTGATGTCGGTGATGACCATATTGGCCGGCTGCTGCTGAAAGGCGGCGAGCGCTTCAAGCCCATCATGAGCCACACGCACGAGACACCCTCGGGCTACCAAGATCTGCTCGAGGATCTGGCAGATCTTCGGTTCATCATCGACGACTAATACGTTGAGCTGTGCTGGCATGCGAGGCTTACGGCACGAGGCGAGAGCTGCTGGTCATGTGTGTGCTGCGCAAAGCGTCACCTAACGAAGAAATGGCGCCGGGACCCAGACTTGCACTGGGGACGCGAGGCTTTTCAGGCCTCCGCTCTACTACCTGAGCTATCCCGGCGTCGCGCCTATTTGTTGAAGCAGTGGGCGCTCCATAAGAGGGGAAACCTAGGTTTCCCCTCTTATCGTTCGCCCAATTCTCTAAGGAGAAGGGACTCACTATTCACCCCTTCCTCACCACCAGTACCAGGTAAGGCGTACGGACAGTTTACGATGTTTGTCAATGGCTCGCTCCATGGGAGCGAAATCATGAAAGACACATGA
>Ga0209515_10005245_pt1 | contig 16925 bp, 17 predicted proteins | sample Subgroupgradi54m_FD_187454 | JGI IMG/M metagenome (GOLD analysis project Ga0209515, IMG submission 187454) | Subsurface groundwater microbial communities from S. Glens Falls, New York, USA - GMW60B uncontaminated upgradient, 5.4 m (SPAdes)... ...
CTCCTATCAGCTCCAGATGGATGTGTATCCCTTCCTCCTGCAGCGACTGGGCTACCGCACCGCCCCGAACGCATACTTTGCCTTCTTCGTGGCCGTGAAGGACGATGGGTTCGGCGGGCGGCTTCCCTTTCGAGCAGAACTCGTGGCGGTCACACCAAAGCCGGATCGCGTGCATAAGCTCTTCAAAGACGCGGTCGCGGTCGTGCAGTCAGACCAGGAGCCTGAGTCAGGTGCGGAATGCGACGTCTGCCGCTGGGACACCGAGGCCGCAGAGGTCCCAGCTGAGGGAACCCCAAGGCGTCCTCACTAGCCCCCCGCTGATTTGCTTCGCAAATCAACACCGCGGGGGCTCTCGCATTTGGAACGCCTTCCCCCTTTTGGGGTAAGATAGATTACACTTGTATATACAACTGTGAAACGATATAATTGGTGCGGATGCAAGCAGTGCGTTGGAATCTCCTGAAGAGCGAACGGCTCAAAAGGACGCGTGGGGCCTCGTTCGAAGAACTGATTCGGTCGAAGCTCATCGCTGTGAAGCGGCATCCAAGCCGTGCGCATCAGCAGATGATGCTGTTTGAACACAAGGGCTATCTGTGGGTCGTTCCCTTTGTAGAAACCGGAGATGAGATCTTCCTGAAAACACTGTTCCCAAGCCGGAAGTACACACAGCTCTGGAAGGAGGGGAGGTTGTGATGCGCCAAGCGAAATTGACCAACGCGGAACGGGCGATCGAACGGGCTTTGCTGCAAAGCGAGTATGTTGATGTCAGCAAGTCCGACTTCGAAGCGATCGCCCAGGCCATTGCCAGACGGCGGAAGGATGCGGTCATTAGCATCAGGGTGAACGCACAGGATCTCAGACAGATCAAGGGCAAGGCCAAACGACTGGGGGTGCGGTATCAGACCTTGATCTCTGAGGTGCTTCACCGGGTCGCTGCCTAGTGGACATCGGTGCCGTCCTCAATAGCCCCGCCTCTCTGAGCTGGGCTGGCAAAGGTGTTCTTGACGGGGAGCGTAATTCTGGCTATACTATAGCCAGAATACTCGTCCATGCGATACGACCTGATCCTGGCGCCGGAAGCCGTTAACGACGTGCGGAATCTCAAGGCGCATCTACGGCCGATGGTTCGGGACGCGATCGAAACCTCGTTGCGCCATACCCCGACAGGTGTCAGCAAGAGCCGTATCAAGCGATTGCGAGGGCTTGCGCGGCCGCAGTTTCGCTTGCGGGTGGGAGCCATCCGAGTCTTCTACGATGTCAGAGAATCGAGGGTCGAAATCTTGGCCGTGGTGCCAAAGTCCGAAGCCGCGGAATGGCTGAGACGGGAGGGGAAGCCGGGATGAAACGCATTGCGCTGTCTGAGGTCAAAGACGATTTGTCCAAGTATCTGCACGTCGCGGAGCACGAGGACGTCGTGATCACGCGGCATGGCAAACCGGCTGGAATCCTCATCGGCTTCAGATCCGAGGATGACTGGTTTGAGTACCGCTTGGAGCGCGATCCCCGGTTTTTGCGGCGCGTGGAGGCCGCCCGCAAGAATCTGAGGGCGGGACGGGGCGTCAAGCTTGAGGACGTCGACTGGTCATAAGAACAATCGAAGCCGACCCATATTATTCTGCCTAGCTGATCTGGGCTCTGGCATTTGGAACGCCTCCTCGTTTTTCCTTGACCTGGTATACTGCCCACCACGATGATGCGACCCAGTTTTCAATACCCTCCCACGCAGCCCCTCGACTGGCGGCGCAGCCGCGCGAGCCTGTGGCGCTTCGTGTCGTATGTCCGGCCCTATCGGCGGCTGATCCTCTTTGCCGTCGTCACCGGCATTGCCCGGTACCTCATCCCGCTGGTGATGCCCTGGACGCTCAAGGTGCTGGTCGATGACTTCCTGAAGGCCGGCGGTCTGCGGCCGCACGCGCAGCTGCACAGACTCATGGCGGGGCTGTGCGCCCTCTACGCGGCCTATGCGGTCCTCAGCTTCCTGCGTTCCTACCTCGCCGGCCTGGCGGGCCACCGCATCATCTTCGATCTGCGCCAGCAGCTCTACCTCCACCTGCAGCGCATGAGCCTGAGCTTTTTCGACCGGCAGCAAATCGGCGCGGTCGTGGCCCGCATGACCAGCGACATCGCCTCGGCGCAGAACTTCGTGGGTGCAGCGATGGTCAACACGGCAATGGATCTCTCCTGCGTCGCCGTCATCGTCGGGGTGCTGTGGTGGGTGCATCCCATGCTGGCGCTGGTCTCGCTCAGCGTGCTTCCTTTCTATGCCGTCATCAGCTATCGGCTGACCAAGCGCATCCGCAAGACCAGCCGCGACATCCACAATCAGCTCCAGGACATTTCCGGGGATTTGCACGAACAGTTTTCGGCCATCTCGACGATCCAATCATTCACCCAGGAGGACGCCGAGGCGGAAGGGTTCCGCGAACAAAGCCAGCGGTATTTGACGACGGTGCTCTCGAACGTCCGTCTCCAGTCGATCGCGCTGGGGGCCACCGGCTTTCTGACCGCCATCGGCCCGATCCTGGTGTTGTGGGTCGGCGCCCATGAGGTCTGGGCGGGCCGTTTGACCGTCGGGTCGTTGATGGCCTTTTACGCCTATCTCGGCTTGCTCTATCAGCCGATCCAACGCCTGACCGAGCTCAATCTGATTCTCACGAACAGCCTCGCCGCCATGGATCGCATCTTCGAGGTGTTTGACACATACTCGGAAGTGCAGGAACGGCCCGGTGCCGCGGTCCTGCAGCGCGTGCGCGGAGACATCGGCTTCCACGATGTCGCCTTCGCCTATGAGGCACGCGAGGCGGTGTTTGAAGGGTTATCGCTCGCCATTCCCGCCGGCACCACGGCCGCCTTCGTCGGGCCCAGCGGGGCCGGGAAATCGACGCTGGTCAAACTGTTGGCGCGCTTCTATGACGTGACCGGCGGGCGCATCACGATTGACGGCGCAGACATCCGGGAGGCCACCCTCCGGTCCCTGCGGCAACAGCTTGCGATCGTCCCGCAGGATCCGATTCTGTTTTCCGGCACCATTCTCGACAACTTGCGCTATGGACGACCCGAGGCCTCCGAGGCGCAGGTCCGTGAGGCCGCCCGCCTCGCCTTCGCCGAGCCGTTTATCCAGCAGCTGTCGAAGGGCTATGAGACGGAAGTGGGGGAACGCGGCGTGAAATTATCCGGAGGGCAAAAGCAGCGGCTGGCGATCGCGCGGGCCTTCCTGAAGGACGCGCCGATCATCATCCTCGATGAGCCGACCTCCGCGTTGGACGCCGAGTCGGAGCAGCTGATCAAGCAAGCCCTGCAGCGGCTGCTCACCAACCGCACGGCGCTGATCATTGCGCACCGGCTCTCCACGATTGAGCACGCCGACCGCGTGATCGTCATCGATGGCGGCCGCATTCTCGAGCAGGGCCGCCACGAGGAGCTCATGAAGCGGCCCGACGGCCTCTACCGCCGCTACGCCTCACACCAGCTTGCGAACGAGCCCCGTTCGACGTAGGCGTTTTGAATTCCGGTGACACATGATCGTGCTTGCGATTGTGGATGATCTGCTCTTCCAGGTGAGGATCCAGGGGGTGGCGGCGTCGCTCGGGGTCGAGGTGCGGATCGCCAAGACCTTCGCTGAAGCCCAAGCCGCCTGGTCAGATCCTGCCGTGGTTATTGTCGACCTGAACGTCACGAGCGCCGATCCGCTGGAGGTGGTGCGCGCGCTGCGCGCGCAGCGCCCCGCGGTCCCGATCATCGGCTACGGCTCGCATGTCCAGGCCGAGTGGCTTGCGCAGGCACGAGCAGCCGGCTGCACCACGGTCCTGCCGCGCTCGGCGTTTGTGCAGCAGTTGCCCCGCCTCCTCGCGCCTTCTGATATTCGGAGCAGCCCCGCGTAGACTGGCCCCGTTGGGCCGTTTCTTCACATCACTCAGTGGCACGCCAACCGCAGCGAAAACGACTTGATTGATGATGTTCATTTCTGTGCTATTTCGAAAGTAACGCAGCCCTTCGACGATCAGGTCGAAAGAGTTTTTCGCTCTTGACGCGAAGGATAAATCTGGCTATACTATAGCCAGAATGAAGCACGAGATCGTCTTGGCGCCCGAAGCGGTTAGAGACGTGCAGAACCTGAAGGCGCATCTGCGATCAATGGTGCGTGACGCGATCGAAACATCCTTGCGCCATACACCAACACAAGTGGGCAAGAGTCGAATCAAGCGACTCCAGGGCGTCTTCCGACCGCAGTTTCGGTTGCGCGTTGGTGATGTTCGGGTGTTCTACGACGTGAGGGAATCTACCGTAGAGATTTTGGCCGTTGTGCCAAAATCACAAGCGGCAGAATGGTTGAAGAAGGAGGGAGTGTCAGGATGAAGCGGATCGCGCTTTCGGATGTCAAAGATGACTTATCCAGGTACCTGCACGTCGCTGAACATGAAGACGTGGTGATCACGCGACATGGCAAGCCCGCGGGAATCTTGATTGGGTTCAAGTCAGATGACGACTGGTTCGACTACCGGTTAGAGCACGATCCCCGCTTTCTCCGTCGTATCGCAGCAGCCCGTGAGAGCTTGCGGGAAGGACGGGGCGTGCGACTCGAAGACATGCGTTGGGAGAAAAAGGAAGGCCCGTCCAGAAGTTAAGAAGTCGCAGAAAGTAATTCGTGAGGATGGACATGCGTCCCCTTGACAAGGCGACGGCACGGTATCACACCGGTCTCTCCGACGAACGGTATCACGTCGATGGAAGATCAAAGCGGTTAACCAAACGATTTGCCAAGCGGAAGTCCAGTAAGGCCTATCGTAGAGCGCTGACCAGACGCACTCTTACAGAAATACATCGAGCTCCGGTGACATCTCTGCATCTGCGATAACGTGTATCTTTTGTGTATCCTTACTGTTTCTGCCTGGGCGCCAGGCGGTACACGATGGGCCTGGTCGTGGATTTGCCCACGATCCGCTTCTTCACTAAGGGACGCAGAATTCGATACACCTGCACCCGTTCGACCCTCAGCAGGCGCTGCAGTTCTTCAACCGTCATCCCCCGTTTTCCCTGCAACTCGAGCAGGAGCCGCTCTTGCTGTCTGGTCAGAGACAGTCCCTTGGCAGATGGCGGAAGCGCCAGATGCTCGAGTCGTTTGGCGGTTCGATTGAGGGTATCCAGGACCGCTAAGGCCACGTACTCAAGCCATGAGGTGAGGTCTCCGTCTTCCTTGCGGACCCGCTGCAAGGCGTGGTAGTAGCCTTCGTGGTCCTCCTTGAAATACTGGTCCACTGCGAAGAGGTGTTGGGTGTCGAATCCCCGGTGGTAGAGGATCCATGTCGCAAGCGCCCGGGCGACCCGGCCATTGCCATCCCGGAACGGATGGAGTCTGGCCATTTCATAGTGGGTACAGGCTGAGGCCGCAATCGGGTGGGTCGACTGTCCCGGGCCCTCCAGCCATTCGATCAACGCGCGGGTTCCTGGTTTCGCCGCCTGAGGGCCGGGAGGACGGTACACCACCTGGCCAGCGGACATGATGACGTTTGCGGAGACCTTATAGGCACCGACCAACCTCGGCTCCAGCAAACCCGCCGTGATCATCCGGTGGAGCTTCAGCACAGCGCGTTCAGTCACCGGGGTGTTCGCCGGCTGCCTGGCAATCCAACGCAGGGCCGCTAAATAGTTCAGCACCTCTCGCTTGGCTCGGTCCTTCACGTCCACCTTCTTGGCTCCCGCCAGCGCTTCGACCTCGGGGAGCGTGAGGGGGTTACCTTCAATGGCCGTGGAGAAGTGCGCCCGGCGGACCAGAGCGTCCATGCGGATGTTCTCCAGCCAGGCGAGCTGGACTGGGGCCGTCTGGATCTTGGTTCGCAGTGTTTCCGCTTCGCTGATCCGCGCCAGCAGTGTTTCGGTAATCGTGTAATGAGGCTGATACATCTCCGCGGGCCCTCCGGGGTTTTTTCTGTATCTTTTGTGTATCATCAGTATAGCCGGGTTCGTGCTCCAATGCAAGAGAAAACCGGAGGCGTCCCTCCTGCGGTAATCCGGGGTAATCCGGGGACATATGACTTTTTCCCAACCCCCTGGTCATGAGTTTCGTGTCCCCAGATTCCTCAATACGAGCTCCTCGCAGGGGTGTCCTGGCACGGTCAGAAGGCATAGGAACGAAGGCCCATTGAACCGCCGCGCGCTTCGTGTTAGGCTACCCACAACGCCATGCGCCAGGTATTTCGCAAACTTCGCAAACCCCGGTTCCTCCTCGTCTACCCGCTCGTCGGGCTGTTGTTCGCGACGGCCCGCATCACGGAGCCGGCCTTGCGGGCGGGGGCGCTGGTGGTCCTCCTCGGGGAGCTGATCCGGTTGTGGGCCAACGGCTACGTCGGCCACCAGAAGGTCAACCGCACCGGCAAGCGGAAGGACGAGCCGAAAATCGGCCAGCTCATCACCAACGGCCCGTACGCGTACATCAGGCATCCGCTCTATCTTGGCAGCCTGCTGATTGGGACGGGCTTTTGCATCATCGGGGGACGGCTCTGGGTCGCCGTCGTGGCCTTGGTAGTTCTCCTGAGCGTGTACCGCCGCAAGATGATGGAAGAGGAGCTGACCCTGCTGCATGAGTACGGCAACGCCTTCGAGCAGTACCGGGACACCGTCCCCCGGTACCTGCCCACGTGGCGGCGCTACGCCCATCCGAGCGGCTCCTGGAGCTGGAACGGCATCGTCGCCAGCAAGGAGTTCAAGACCGTGGCGTGGCTTGCCGTGACGCTGATTGCCCTCTATTTTTGGGAGGAGTATTTGGAGGGCCAGGGGTTATTTGCTCCCGGCCATCGTCTGAAGCACGTGTCATTCCTGGTCGTCGCCGTGGCGCTCATGGCGGGCGACATCACGTTTGAAGTCGCCCGCAAGCTGCGCCGCCGCCCCCTGCCAACCTAGCCGTTCCCGCACGCCGCTCCATGCCTGAGGGTCCGGGTGCGCCCTTGCCAGGCGTCGCCAGCGCGACCGGCACGCCGACCAACGTCGGCGGCGGCCCACCGCTGGTGGACATGCTTCAAAGAGGTGGTGGGGTTGACACGACGGCCGCGCATCAGGCATACTTTTAAGGACGACGGATTTTGACAATTTAGACTGGCGATAAAGGCAAACCCGCCGTAAGACGGGGGCGCAAAGCTACGGGTCTCATTCCACCAGACAGCCGGGCTGCCGACCAGACGTGAGACCGCCGAGCTACCGAACCAGGGAGCTCGGCTTTTTTATTTGGGTATTTGTTGAGGTCTTTGTGAAAGTCAAAATCAAGTTAGTGTCAGACACTCTGCGGGAAACGCGGCAACTTGCGTGCATGATGTCTGACGCCGTTCACGTGAGGCTCGATTGCTCGAGCAGGAACATCAGAAAGGAGCGATGACGATGCGAAACGCACAATCCATCAGGACGGTCATGGTCAGTGTCTGCGCGCTCGTGATCACTGGGTCAGGCGAGGTTAGGAGCGAGGAGGCTGCAACGGTGCGGTTCACCGACGGCCTGCTGCACACGCGGCTCGCCGTTGCGCCGTCGGATCATGTCGAGCGTCGGCCCAGCGGGGAGGTGCACGTGGCGACGGCCCTCGATGGTCTCGCCATCCAGGTCGTCTTTGCGTCGGAGGAGGACTATCGAGCCTTAGTCGGGAAGACAGGCTTAGTGGTGGATCTGGAGCACGTCACAGCCTTTATGCGTGATCGAGACGGAGGGGGCCACATCGTCACCGGGTCGCTCCTCGATGCCCTCCACACCGCTTCAGTGACGTTCTGCGGGAACGTAGCGGTCAGGGCGATCTACGAGCTGAAGCCGGGGCTCGTGATCGGGTTGAACTTCGCCGGGCTGGGCAGCACCGATGGAGGCAGCGAGAGCCAACAGTCTGCTCTGCAAGGGACGCAGCCCCCGCCGCGGGTGCTGGGAGAGAATAAGTATAAGAACGACGTCTTTGGTGAGTGTGACACCTTGGCCATCGGAGGCTGCGGGGGACCTGACTGCACCAATATGATGCTGTATTGGAACGGGGAAGTGCTCATCCTCCCCGGCACGTGCATCTCGTGGGGACCCTTTTACGCCTTGTGTAGCTGTAATACGAACCACGGATAACCACACGCAAGCAAGGAGTCGCACGATGGGGTTTCCAGGAGAAACCGGAGGCGGTCCTGGTGGTGTCAGGCGCAGCGTGATGGTCTTGCGCTGAACATGAGGAGATAACTGGATGCGCGGATCATTGAAGACCTGGCTGATTCTGGGTCTCCTCCTGAGCACGCTGGGCTACGCCCTCGCGGAGGACCTCACCCTGACGACCTACTACCCCTCGCCGCGGGGGGTGTACAAGGAATTGATTGCCACGTTGCTGAAGGCGGTCACCCTAGAGGTCGATAACCTGACGCTCAACCCGCCCGGTAACCTGACGGTGCCGGGAACATTCACCGCGCAGGGCGATGCCAGCTTCGGCACGCTGGGTAACAACAATCAGTTTTCCATGGCGGGTGCGCTCACGATTCTCGCCAGGACCGGCCAAACAACCCCCCTCGCCGTGTTCAAGAACTCCATTGGTGTCGAGGTGGGGGCGATTGCCCCCAACGGAGGTTTTGGGATTGGCACCAACAAGACAAGCGATACCGGAGGTCTCACGGAAACCGTCGCGAGAATCAAAGGCCAGCCGGCCGGGGTCGTGATGGATTCGGGGTCCACGCCTAGCCCAGCGGTTGCGGGTTTGATCCTTGATGAGACCGCTGGGCTCAAACTGGGGATCCGAACCGGCCCGGCGCAGAACCTAATCTTCCTAACCAGCGACGCCGAGCGGATGCGCATCGACGGCACCGGCAACGTCGGCATCGGGACGACGTCGCCAGCCACCACCCTTGACGTCGCCGGGCTCATCAAACCCGGTATCTACGACTCAGATAGTGCGGCGGGGGCCTCGGCGCCCGTCGGGTCGCTGTACTACGTCGAGAACGGGTCACGACAAAGCCTGAAGGTGAAAAAAGCTGCCGGGTGGAAACCCGTAGGACTGGATTGCTATACCGGAACGGCGCCGAACAATGGGAGTAATGACGACAAGTTCACGGTGACCTGTCAGCCGGGGTATGTCGCGGTTGGGGGAGGTTTTGAATTCCATTTTGATACCAACGCAGACACCAAACCTCACCTCTGGTCCCGCCCCGGCTCAGAGACGGATTTCCAAGATACGCGGAGATGGTTCTGCAGGGTGACCAATGAACCCACGGGGAATGATGGGCGCTGTTGGGCCCGCTGTTGCCGGTAAGGGGAGAATCGGAATCGGAGGCGGTCCTGGTGGTGCCAGGCTTAGCGTGGCGGTCTTGCACTGAACATGAGGAGCTGACGGGATGCGCGGATCATTGAAGACCTGGCTGATCATGGGTCTGCTCCTGAGCACCATCGGTTACGCCCTCGCCGAGGACATTACGCTTACAACCTACTACCCCTCGCCGCGGGGGGTGTACAAGGAGCTCCAGGTGGGCAGCCTGACCCTCTTCCCGCCCGGCAATCTGCAGGTGGCCGGTAGCCTGGCGGTGGGACCTGGGGTCTCTCCCGGCAGTCCTGGCGAGGCCTTTGTGGGCAAGCTGGCCGTGGGGGCAACGGCGATCCCAAATGGCACGACCCTGCTCGTGGATGGCGACATCAAGACCACCGGCAACATTGTGGTCGATCTGACCAAAGGCATTTTGACTGAGCAGGGCACCGGCCTGAAGGCGCGACCAACCGGCTCGGGCGAAGAAGCGCTGTGGTTGCAGAGTATGGGCGACACCAGGGTGTTTATTACGCCGACCGGGGTGGGCATCGGGGCGCAGGAGCCGATCAGCGCGCTGCACATTCAGGACGGACAAATCGTCCTCAACGCCCACGACGCGTCTGATGAGCTCGTCATCCAAGAGGCAGTAACCGGCAACCCCGACACCCAGATCCGCATGATCTACCAGGGAGCGGGCGGAGCCGGCCCTCCGCAAGCGGTCTTTAGCATGGCGGTGGACGGGACCAACGGGGGTCGGTTCGCCATCCGTGATCGGAAGGGGGTCGTTGCCGCCGATCGGCTGGTGATCAACAGCGCGGGTAATATCGGCATGGGGACGGGGACGCCGCAGAGTCCTTCGCCGACCAACAATGTGGCCACCGGGAATCTGGACGCCAACGACGTCTATCTGCGCAGCAAGGGTAAATGGGCGAGTCAGGTCGGTAGCCCAGGCAAATTATCGTGTGTGACTGTGGGCGGTATCTATGCTGGAGTCAAAGAGTTCTCATGTCCTGTGGACTACAGCCTGGTGTCAGCCACCTGTCATAGCGGGACTGACGTGGTGATTTATCATCAAACCCCTTGGCTGGGGACGCCGAATAATTGGCTCATCGAGCCCAATACGGTTCATTGTGGTAGTTTTGGAGGTTCGAACAACGCGGCACTGCGTTGCTGCATCATTCAGTAGGAGTCTATGAGCGGTGTTCTAGTGAGCGCTGTCCAATGCTGATGAGAGGACCAGATGCAAGGACCATCATGCCAGGCGGTGTGTCTTGATTAACGACATCAAAGGAGGTTAAGATGGTTGTGGAAAATGGGGACGTTTCTATTTTCTGAGGGCCAGCGGGAAAAATGAGAAACGTCCCCAATATGGGCGTCTTCGTGTTGGTGAAGGAAGAAATTGTGATAAACTATACACTGACGACGAGGCCGGTTCGTTGAACAACCCCACAACAAGGATGGTGCCATGCGCAGCTCTCTAAAGACGTACGCCATCGTGACGCTTCTCCTGGGCACGCTGGGCTACGCCCTCGCCGAGGACGTCACGGTGACGACCTACTACCCCTCGCCGCGGGGGATCTACAAGCAGATCCAGACGACCGATGACACCTTCCTCGCCACGCAAGGCGGCCGCGTCGGGATTGGGACGACAGCGCCCAGCACCGGGAAGCTGGTGGTGCTGGGGGGCAACGTGGGGATTGGGACGCTCAACCCTCTGGATGAACTGCACATCAAGAACGCCCCCGTTCCCGTCACGACGGATACGGAACTGCGTCTGGAATACAGCGGTGGGCCACCCGGGACGCTTGACGCCTACTACAGCCTGTCCGCGGATTCGCTGGGAGACTTCGCCATCGTGGATAAAGCACCGACGCCCAGTGTCAAACGGTTGGTCGTGAGCAACACCGGCAACGTGGGCATCGGCACGACCGCCCCCCCCACTCAGAAGCTGGAGGTCGCTGGCACCACCCAGACCCAGACGGCCATCCTGACGCCGCTGGCGGTGGAGCCGGCCCCGCCGATTGAGGGCATGATGTACGTCAATTCCATTGATGGATCGCTGTATCTCTTCACGCAGGGGTCCTGGAAAGCCTTTGCGAAGTTTGTGGACGTGCTGTTCGGTGACAAGACCTCGCCCAGCGACCAGACCATTACCGGCGCGGGCGCGGTGGTGGGAGGGCCTTGCCCCGCACCCGAGCCCCCAGGCACCATTGCCACGGGCTCAGTCTGCGTCACCTCCAACACAACCCAGCAGGGCCTCTATGAGATCTCGTGGGAAGGCACCATTGAGATTGATGCCAACGCTGGGAAGACCGCCACCGTCAAAATTAAATACGGGGACAAAGTGATTGATACCCAGGATTTCATCGATGAGGACCCACCGAAGGATACCGTCATCACGACCGCGAGCTTCGAAGGCAGCACGCTGCTCCTCCTGAAGAATAACGTCAGTTACGATATCCGGATGGTCGTCGTCAAAACTGGAGGAGGAGTGAATGACTCCACGATCAAGGCTGGCGCGAGACTCGTCGCGAAGCTGAAGTTGCCATTCTAAATGACGCCGGCGCATGCGGGGGTGACATGACACGCCACGCAACCTCCTGGTTAATTGGCTTGTTGCTCCTCGGCACGCTAGGCTACGCCCTCGCCGAGGACGTCACGGTCACGACCTACTACCCCTCGCCGCGGGGGATCTACAAGCAGATCCAGACGACCGATGACACCTTCCTGGCGACGCAAGGCGGGGGCGTCGGGATTGGGACGACCATCCCAGCGGCGAAACTCACCATCCAAGACGGCGCAATTCTAGCCCAGGGCGTCAGTGGTCCCACGCCGGCGATCGGGGGTGGGCGGCGCTTGATGTGGATTCCCGCCAAGGGGGCGTTTCGGGCCGGCGACCCCAGTGGGAATCAGTGGGATGACGGGAATATCGGTACCATGTCCGTGGCCTTCGGAAGTGGTAATATCGCCAGCGGCGTGAATTCGACGGCGTTGGGCGCGTTGACGACCGCCAGCGGCAGCAATGCCTTGGCGGCGGGTCTTCAGAGCATCGCCGGCGGAGATATGTCCCTCGCGTTTGGTTCACTGGTTACTGCCAGCGGATCATATTCCGTGGCTATAGGCAACCTGGTGACTGCGGGTGCTAAGGGGGCCATGACGATCGGCACCGGCGTCGATGCCCCTATCACACCGTTGAACAACGCGCTTCCGAATTCCTTGATGATCGGGTTTAATTCGAACCTTCCCACACTTTTCGTCGGGCCGAGTGCTGGCGTGGGGACCACGGGCCGCGTTGGGATCGGCACCGCCGCGCCGCTTGCGCCAGCGATCCTAGCGGTCAACGGTCCGGTACGGATCACGGATGGCTCCCAGCAAGACGGGTATGTGCTGACCTCCGATGCAGGGGGGTTAGCGGGTTGGGCCCCTGGGCCTGGGCAAAGCATTTCATTTTCGCCGGTGGTCGTGAGCTGCTCCGGGGCTGGGAACTGCGCTTTGAATAACTCGATTCCGATCACCAACAGCGCGAATCTCGGTACCCACAAAGGCTGCGCGCTGTCCGAGGTGGCGATGTGGAACTCCTCAGGGGCTAGTGCCTGGCAGACCTGTCGTATCACCCACAATTCCATCACCAACCAGTGGGTGTTGAACGCTGGGCCCGCCAGTGTTCCTTCGCGGTGCCAGGCCGTTTGTTGGGACTGACCTCGGGTGGTATGTTGGAGGGGTGTGAGACACCGAAAGGTGCAGACGGAGATGACGCAATGTTACGGGGAACACTGAAAAGCTGGCTCACCGGCACCGTACTCCTCGGCACGCTCGGCTACGCCATCGCCGAGGACGTGACGGTCACGACCTACTACCCCTCACCGCGGGGGATCTACAAGCAGATCCAGACGACCGATGACACCTTCCTGGCGACGCAAGGCGGGGGCGTCGGGATTGGGACGACAGCGCCCAGCACCGGGAAGCTGGTGGTGCTCGGAGGCAACGTGGGGATTGGGACGTCCAGTCCGGGGGCCGCGTTGCACGTGGTCAGTCCGACGACCAATCTGTTGGCGTTGGAACTGCAGGGCACGCCTGACCGGCTCAATATCCTGCGCGGGGTGCTGGGATGGAGCTTCCAGCCCTCCCCGGGCGGAATCCAGTCGCTGTATTTTGGGCCCGTCACGCCAGGGCCGTTCAGTGTGCGCATTGACGGCGATGTGTCGCTCATCGGTGGGAGCTTGACCTTCCAGGACGGAACGCAGCAGGCCGGACGCGTGCTCACCGCGGTGGATAACACCGGCTTGGCGAGCTGGCAGAGCAAGACGCTTGACTGCACGACTGTGGTGGGCTCGGGTACCGTGCAGTGTGATGGGGCGAACGGGTATATCGTGACCGGCTGCGGAACCTACGCCAGCAGCGAAGACGACCAGATTTCAGGCAACGGCTGCACCAATAACGAAGGCGCCGTGTGGGCGCAGTGCTGCCGTTTTTAGTGAACCGAGCATCCCAATTCCTCTTGTGACGACGGGGATTCCCTCCGGGTGTTTCCACGGCACGTGCCATGGATGATGCGACGCGAAGCAGCCGGCTTCGCACGCTCGCGTGGTTGCCGCTTCCGTTGACGGTGATCGTGTTGATTCCGTGGGTCATCCGGCGCGCGGCGCACGAGAGCTTCCAGTGGGAAGGAACCCTCTGGCAGTGGCTGGGCATCTGGCTGATCGCCAACGGCCTCGGCTTGGCCGCCTGGTGCGTGAACCTGTTCAATGTTCAGGGGCAGGGCACGCCGCTGCCGCTGGATCCCCCGAAACGGTTCGTGGTGAAGGGGCCCTACCGGTTCCTCCGGAATCCGATGATGCTGGGCGCGTTGCTCATCGTCGCGGGCCAAGCGCTGGTGTATCGGTCAGCACCCGTCGCCCTCTATGGGTTCGGGCTGATGCTGGTCGCCCATCTGTTCATCGTCTGTTGGGAGGAACCAGACCTCGTTCGCCGCTTTGGCCCGACGTACTGTGAGTATCGCCAGCAGGTCCCTCGCTGGATCCCTCGCTTGCCCCACAGACCGTAGCGCGCATTCCATCACTTCAGGTGGCGGGGCCTGTCACGGGATGTGACTTGCCGCTCAGCAGATTTTCTCACCATGCGTGGGTCACCACAGTGAGAAAATCTGAATTCGCGGCTGCGCACATCCCGCGCCACCCACCACGGTTGACCAGTGCCACGCACCAATTTCCCGTACCAAATCGCCTAAAACGCGATATAATATGAGTTTTGAAGATCGCTGTTAATAGACGGTGGGAGCATGCGTTCCAATCACTCTCCACAACCCCAGGGACTCTACCATCCGGCGTCTGAGCATGACGCCTGCGGCACGGGTTTTGTCGCCTCGATTGACGGCAAGGCCAGCCACCAGATTGTGCAGTGGGGGGTGCAGTGCGTCTGCAACGTGACGCACCGCGGCGCGGTGTCGGCGGATGCGAAGACGGGCGATGGTGCGGGCGTGCTCACGAACCTTCCGCATCGGCTGTTTGCCAACGTCCTCAAAGAATTGAAAGCGGCTCCGCTTCCGCCGGGCGATCTGGCCGTCGGCGTGTTCTTTTTCCCGCAGCAGCAAGCACCCCGGGAGGCCGCCCAGCGGATGGCGGAAGCGGCCATCACGGACCGGCACCTGACGCTGATCGGCTGGCGGGATGTGCCCGTGGATGCGTCGGTGCTGGGCGACAAGGCGCAGCGGACTTTGCCCGTCATCAAACACGCGCTGCTCGCCCGTCCCAACACCATCCTCCCGCAAGAATTCGAGCGGCAGCTGTTTCTGCTGCGGCGACGGATTGAGCAGGCCTGGGAGCGCCAGCGGCTGGCCGACTGCTACATCCCGTCGCTGTCCTCGAAGACCATCGTGTACAAAGGGCTCCTCGTGGCCCCGCAGCTGTCGCAGTTCTACCGCGACCTGTCCGACCCCGACTACACGTCGGCGATTGCGCTCTTTCACCAGCGCTACTCGACGAACACCTTCCCCAACTGGTTCCTCGCGCAGCCCTTCCGCTTCCTGGGGCATAACGGGGAAATCAACACGCTGCAGGGCAACCGCAACTGGATGCGGGCCCGCGAGGCCGAGCTGTCTTCCAAGCGGTGGGGCCCGGAGCTGGCCGAACTGCTGCCCATCATCCAGGAGGGCGGCTCCGACTCCATGAGCCTGGACAACGTGCTGGAGCTGTTGGTGATGTCGGGGCGCGACATTCTCCACGCGATGATGATGCTCATTCCCGACGCGTGGCAGGGGATGCTGGAGATGACGCCGGAGGTTAAGGCCTTCTACCAGTACCACGCCCTGATGAGTGAGCCCTGGGACGGGCCGGCGGCGCTGGCCTTCACCGACGGGACGATTGTGGCCGCCTGCCTGGACCGCAACGGCCTGCGCCCGGCGCGGTACTGGGTGACGGACGAGCGCATCGTCATCATGGCCTCGGAGGTAGGGGTGGTGGAGGTGCCGGCTTCCAAGATCGTGGAGAAAGGGCGCCTGGGACCGGGACAGGTCATCGCGGTGGATACGGCGCGCAAGCAGCTGCTGTCCAATGCCGAGATCAAGCGCCAGTACGCCAACGCCAAGCCCTATGCGCAGTGGGTGGCCAAGAGCCTCGTTTCGCTGGGCGAGCGTCTGAAGAAACCGGCCGCGGGGGACGAGGACGTGTCTGTGGAGCCGTCCATCTTGCTGCGCAACCAGATCGCCTTCGGCTACACCGACGAAGAGCTCACGATGATCATCGAGCCGATGGCCAAGACCGGCAAAGAGCCGATCTGGTCCATGGGCGACGACGCGCCGCTGTCGGTCCTGTCCCAGCGGGCCAAGCCGCTGTTCACGTATTTCAAGCAGCTCTTCGCGCAGGTCACCAACCCGCCGATCGACCCGATCCGCGAAGAGTTGGTGATGTCGCTCAACACCGTCCTGGGCTCGCGGCCCAGCTTCCTGGAGGAGGGGCCGGCGGGCAAACGCCTGCTCTTCATCACGAGTCCGCTCTTGTTGCCGGAGGAGTTCGCGTGCGTCCGGTCGCTGCGGGAGCCGGACCTCAAGGCCGCGACGATCACCATCCACTTCGATGTCGCGCAGGGCGCCAACGGCCTGCGCCCTGCCGTGGCGCGGATCTGTGAGGAGGCGGTGCAGGCGGTGGACCGGGGCGTTACCGTCCTCATCCTGAGCGATCGGGGCGTCAATGCCTCCGAAGCCCCGATCCCGTCGCTGTTGGCCACCGCGGCGGTCCACCATCATCTCATCCGGGCCGGGCGGCGGATGAAGGTCTCCCTCGTCGTCGAAGCCGGCGACGTCCATGAGGTGCACCAATTCGCCTGCCTCATCGGCTACGGGGCCTCCGCGGTCTACCCGTACCTGGCGTTTCAGACGATGAAGGCGCTGGGACGCTCGGGGGGGCTCGACCAGGTGACGTACGACCAGGCGATGGGCCACTACAAGAAAGCGATTGACCAGGGCGTGCTCAAGATCATGTCGAAGATGGGCATCTCGACGGTGGGCAGCTACCGCGGCGCCCAAATCTTCGAAGCGCTGGGGTTGTCTGAAGAGCTCATCGCCGACTGCTTCCCCGGCACGCCGTCACGCATCAGCGGCATCACCTACGAGCACCTCGCCGAGGAAGTGCTTACGTGGCACCGCCTGGCGTTTCAGGCCAACGCAACCAGCCTCGATCCCGGCGGCTACTACAAGTAT
>Ga0209515_10005246_pt1 | contig 16923 bp, 16 predicted proteins | sample Subgroupgradi54m_FD_187454 | JGI IMG/M metagenome (GOLD analysis project Ga0209515, IMG submission 187454) | Subsurface groundwater microbial communities from S. Glens Falls, New York, USA - GMW60B uncontaminated upgradient, 5.4 m (SPAdes)... ...
CGTGCCCATCTCTGCGTCAGAAATTGTTTTGACGGCTGAGAAGTCGGAATACCAGCTAAAGTAGGTCTTTTCGTTAGGGAACACGTAGCGCTTGCCATCAGCCGCGTAGTAATACACGTCTGAAATGGAAGTGATTTTTACGAGGTCGCCTGCAGAAATCGTTGCTGCAGAAGCGACGCCAGGAAGGGCGAGCAATCCACCGCTTACAGACCACAAAATGGTCGTAAAAGAGGCGACGCCCGAAATGGTTTTTTTAAGAATTTGGCTCATAATGAACCGTAAATAGGTTCGTTTCTTCCGAAGAATCGGATAAGAAAGATGAGAATAAAGAAGGTGAACCGTATTGGTTTTTAGCCAACACTCGACCTTTCTAGGGTCCACCGGAATGCAGACCGAACACAAGCGAGCCAAGACCCCGACAGTTCATCGGAGGTTCTCCACTCGTCTTGAGGTTCAAACGCGCTATTTGAACACTCGAGCGAGGGGAGAAGAATGATCTTGGGAAGTATCCCCCTTCGTCCCCCTTATCTTAAGGGGGAAACTTACAAACAGATGTTCGACTCTTAACGCGGGGCAGAGGGGATAGGGTTCGCTGGTGCGGTATTTGAGGACGTTGTGTTCATCGGGGGAGGAAGCGGTGGCGGTTGGGCGGGAACTGGAACCTGAGATTGGGTAGACGTAGGATGGATTGGAACCGAGGCGGGGGGTTTGAGAGCTGCAGGAGGAGACATCGTGGCGTCGGCCACGGTTTCTGCAACACCGACCGCTTTTGCCGCATCCCCTAGCTTGTCCCTAACCTCACTTAACTTGTTTTCCTGTAATGATTGTTTTGCTGCTTCCAAAGAGTCTTGTGCATTTTTTATTTGGATGAGCGGTGCCGCAGCTGAACTTGTAGATGCATTCAGCGTGAGGAGCGTGGAGGACGCCGTGAGAAAAGGCAGTGTCTGCGTTCCCGTTGCGGCGTGGTTTGCTGAAATGATTTTTTCTGTCGCCGCCGTTATTTGATCCTGAATCCCATCTACCTTCCCCTGAATTGAACGAGAGATGTCCTCTTTTGTCACCTCTCCTTGCGCGTCTGGATGGTTCTGTGAATCGATGAGCACCTGGAGAGCCTTGACCCCTGTGGCTACCGCCGCTGTTTCAACCTCCCCCACCTTGCCTTGCGCTTCTGCCGGCAGACTTGGCTTTACGTCTTTCAATGTTGCGGCCACTTCTGCGCTTTTTTGATCAACGAGCTTTGCCGCCTCTACCACCTGACCAAGAGAATCTTCCTTGTTTTTGTTGTCAGAGACTTCTGTGAGTTGGTTTTTGACGGTGTCGAGATCTCGACGAAGGGTTTCTGCAGCCGCTTTGATCCGTTCCCCTTTTTTTGGCTCATCGCCCGAAGCAATGGCTTGAATCTCCTTAACACGTCGCTCGACAAACCCGGTTTTCAGTTTTAATTTTTGAGATCGTGACTTAGTAAAAATAAGCTGTGTTTGTTCCCCAGCCAGCTTGACAGGGTATAAAAAATCTCCGGGCAAAGATTGCTCAGCTGCTGAAACGCTCATGATCGAACCACCAGCCACGATGCCGAAAATCGAGAGCGTTGCGAGTGCAGGGCCACGAACGAGTTCAAGCCACTGCGTGGGGATAAAACGACGCCAAAACTCACGCAATTGATGGTGTGCCGGAGCTGATTCTGCCGAAAGAGTGTTGGAAACCTGCATCAAAAGCCGCTCTCGTGTACGCAAAACCCACGCTGAATCTGGTTGAATCCCGCGTTCAGCACTTCGGATCAATTGCAGCTTGCGCTGAAAATCACGTTGGTTCATGGTATATTTAAGATCACATCTACTCTTTGATCACGACGTCGAGAGCCTTTAATGCTCGATGGAATATCACCCGAACATTCCCAGAGGTCTTACCGAGCACGCTCCCAATATCGGCAAAGCTCAACCCATCGATGAGACGCATGGTCAACACATCCTGAAAGTCCTCTTTGAGTCGAGCCATCCGCTCAAGAACAAGCGCCACATCCGCCCGCGCCTCAATCATGGCACGCCCCGCTTCTTGATCCGAAAGGTCGCCTTCATCTACATGTGACGGTTGAGCAGAGGAAAACGTTACAAACCGCTCTCGTGTCGTGTCATGCTTCCGATAATGATCGGCGATCAAATTACGAGCGATCTTGTATAAAAGAGCTCGAATATTCTCAATATGTTCCGCTTGTTGGATGTATTGCCATCCACGTAAAAAGGTTTCGGAGGTCACATCTTCCGCCGCTTCTTTGGAGGGCAACTTCAAATAGACAAACCGATATATAGCGGTGACGTAACGATCGTACAGCTGCGCGAATGCCTCTGGATCACGCTTTGCACGAATACGATATAAAAAATACTGATCAACGAGTTGGTTCATCGCAGGAACTGCGGGCAAACAATGACGTGTAACAGTGGAAGTAGGCTACCCTCTCTCTCCTTGTTTGGCAACAGATACAACGGCTCATAAAATCAAAAATAGCCTTATATAAGGCTATTTTTGATTAAGAGGAACGAGCGGTTGCTCTCGCGAATGAGACGGAGGCGACCGTATTTTTTTCGTCCAAAAGTTCTCGATAGACTCGGGCAACCTCATCGACTCGTTCTGCGAAGCTGTGACGAATCTTCACATGCGTCGCAAAATTATTGGCATGATGCTGTCGTTCAGTGTTTGACATGTTTGCGAGCTGAATCAACGCCTGAACCAGCGCTTCTTGATCCGCGAGAGGAACGTAGATGCCGTACCCGCCCCCTGCCTCGCGATTTGCGGGAATATCGCTCATCAATGCCATTCTTCCATAGCCAGCCGCCTCGAGCACCGCAAAGGAGAGTCCTTCGCTGCGGCTTGGAAATAGGTGTGCCATCGCTTGAGATTGCAATGTCGAAAGCATCGGCCCTACTTGCTCACCCAGCAATCGTACATTTGGAATGGATTGTGCCAGTTTTTCGAGTTCTAAGACGTAAGCGTCTGTCCAAGATCCGCTTCCGATAATGACCAAAGGCAGATGGCCGAACAACACAGGAAAACGCTTGGAAGCCTCCCGATACGCCTCGATAAGAAGGTGGGGCTGCTTATGCGCCACCAAACGTGATACGGACAAAAGATAGCGTTCTGGACTCAAGGTGAAGGTCTGAAGTCGCTCTACCGCGTCTTCGGGGGGAACCGCTGGATGAAACGGGTGAGTGATGTACTCCGCTCGCACTTTGTATTCTCGAAGGCAGTAGCGCGTGAGAGCTTCTGAAACGGTGATGACACGATGCGAGAAACGCCCCATAAACCATTCACCAAGACGAAACGCGGCACGAGCCACTCGACCCCATTTAGCATGCTCCCAATCGATGCAATGAAACGTCGTTACGACTTTTGCACGAGGATGAAGAATCCGCACGAGAGGCAACAAAAGAGCCGTTCCAGCTCCGTGCAGGTGGATCACGTTTGGTTTGATGGAAAGCGCATCAAAGACCGCTGTCATGCCATGGGTGATGGCATCCAAGTGCTTCGTGTGAATCCCGGGGGTCAAGCGCTGCTCAACCGCTCCATTTACACGATCTGTGCCCACGTACCAACGGCGTCCGTACACGATGACCCGATGACCACGAGCCGCCAAACCAGAAGAGAGCAACGAAACATGGCGTTCGATGCCTCCGGAGCGGGGTGGAAGCCCCTTTTGACCAAGCATGACAATCGTCATAGAAAGAGGTAAGCAGCATTCTTACTAGAAAAATGACTTTTTGTCAAGTCATCAAACGAGTAATTCTTGCTTATTTTGGCCAAAAAAGCACTCTCTAGACCCCTTGAATCCATTCGATATGTGGGGATTCTTGTGTAGGCAACAGGGAAATAGCTAAAACATCCACCTGATACGATGCGGACGTGCAGTGATGCCCTCGCAACCAAAGCTCCATCGCTCCAGCAAGATGTTGAAGCTTTGTTGGCGTAACAGCGCCTTCTGGAAACCCAAATACATGGGAACGCCTCGTTTTTACCTCCACAAACCGAAGCTCATGTCCACGTCGTACCACCAGATCTATCTCTCCCACACGTGAACGCCAATTTCTGTCCACAATTTCGAACCCTTTTGCCAAAAAGAAGGCAGCAGCCAGCTCTTCCCCGTAACGTCCTAATCGACCACGAGCAGAATCTGCGTGATTACTTTTTGGCTTTTGGGAGCCATTTTTCATACGCTTGACGCTCCAATTGTGCGCGTCTCGCAGCAGGAATCATTTTTCGTGCTCGGAGAAAGATAGAAAGCGCCCAGCTAACGTGGGCCAAAAACCAGATTGGCCAAAAAATACGTACACCCAAAACAGGAATACGTTGCCATGTGATGGCATACAGAACGAGTCCTGTGAGTCCCGCACAAAGACAAACGCCAAACACACGACCCCATATCCGCTTTATGAGCTTCTCTTTAGCTCTACGTCGCATCCAAGAAATACCAAAAGGGGCGAGTGTGAGAACAACAAGAAAAAACAGAACAAGATGATCCACCCAAGGAGAAAAAGGCTGCGTATACGGATTCACCCAAAACGACCAATGAAATAACGGAGCAACCCATGACCACATACTCAGTAAACCGGATGAGAAATAAATTCTACCTGCGTTTCCGGTGGAACATCAGGCTTGTGACAGATAATAGCGTAATGATGGTCCCCTGCCACCATCACATCACCGCTTGCGATCCATCCTTCACGAACAAAGAGCTCGGAAAAAACAGACGCCTCTTTCCGAAGAGTGGCCGCAGGTCCCAATGGTTTGGCATCTGGATGCCAATCAACGACGAGCACTCGACCTCCTGCCTTGGTAATACGCCAGGCCTCTTTTGCCCAACATGCTGGCTTCGAAGAAAGATAGAGGGCGTTCACGATGAGCGTCAAGTCCGCTGCATCTTTTGGTACGTGGGTTTGTCGAGGATGTTCAACGTCAGACCACACAGGATGAATATTCCAATATTGTTCGCGCCGGCCTTCATCTTCTATACGACGAAGAGCATCTCGTTCAACATCTACGGCATAAACACGACCAGTCGAACCCACCATCTCTGCCGCGGGAAACACAAAGTGGCCAAGGGATCCACACCCGAGATCTGCGACCGTCCATCCCGAAAGAAGGCCGATACGCTCAAGAAGAGCAAACGGATCAATCAAACCAGTGCCCGTGTATGCCATACGATTCTACGAAGATCCAGGAAGAACAGATCCGAGCGTAGACTGCAAAAAACTGTCCCACATATTTGTCGCCACCAAAAACCCAATAAACACAAAGAACAGCCCAACCCCCTTGTAGAATAGATTGGTTCCACCCCCGCCTAATTTTTGCTCTGCCCAATCGACAGAACCGAAGAGATCGATCACAAGGTGTGTTTTGATCACCATCACACTGCCGAGCCCTGCGATCCCAAGCCCAATCAAAAGACGCATGATAAATCCCATATGACAGAAGTATACTACACCCGTCGAAGAGATTGAAATGGCGAGAGTATCTGCTAGGATGGATAGATCTATGACACACAAGACCAGTTGGGAGGGGGTTTCTGATTGGTATGCGGACTACCTCGCGAAACCCGGAACCATACAGGCGGAGATCGTGTTTCCTGGAGTGATGCGCCTCCTTGAGAGCAAGCCGTCTGACAAGCATCTTGATCTGGCTTGTGGCGAAGGAAGTTTCGCACAGACACTTTTGCAAAAATCTCATCTCACGTTGACCGGCCTCGATGCTTCATCCTCTCTCGTTCAAAATGCGGAACGACGTCGTTTAAAAGGGGCACGCTTTCTTGTTGGTGACGCGACCAAATTTGCGCATCTTTTTTCTCTAAACCATTTTGATAGTGCGAGTTGTATCCTCGCTATACAAAATATTCATCCTATCGCGCCCGTATTTTACGAAGTAGCAACCGTTTTAAAAACAGGTGGACGATTGGTGCTTGTCATGAATCATCCTTGTTTTCGACAACCACGGCAAAGTGGCTGGGGATGGGATGAGATGCGTAAACTCCAATATCGTCGCGTAGATCGATATGCCCACGAATATGAAATGCCCATCATCGCACATCCAGGCTCTGCGCCTTCCATCAAAACATATTCATACCATCGCCCGTTGACAGACTATGTTTCCGCGCTCGTTGCGGCGGGGTTTGTGATCGACGCGCTAGAAGAATGGACGTCAAATAAAATCAGTGACTCTGGTCCGCGTGCCAAGGCAGAGAATGTAGCACGTGAAGAAATTCCTTTGTTTCTCGCCCTGCGGGCACGAAAGACTTAGACAGACAAGACGACCTGCTCGTACACAATCCGCGTAGGGAAAAGTCGATGACTCGCATATGAAACCGCGTCAGGATCCCCGGTCGTTGCAAAACGATATGCCGGTAACCCTTCCTGTGTCATGACACATGTCGGATGTCGTTTTAGATACCCTTGCAGGGCGCTCGCCACGATTTTGGGCTGCGAAAGGACAAAAACAGGCTCAGGTAAACAGGCACGAAACAGCTCCTCAATCAGCGCATAGTGGGTACATCCAAGCAACACCCCATCAAGAGGCGTCGTTACACGCAGGAGAGCCGTCTGCACATAATCATGCACAGCTCGCTGTAAGATTGCCCGTGGTACCGCCGCCTCCATCAACGAAACAAGATCAGGACAAGATTGTAAAATAACAGTTGCTCGTGGAGAACGCTTGAGGATCTCTCGTTCATAGGCACCAGATGCCACGGTACTTGGTGTCGCAAATACGAGCACCGAAGGCGCCCCATTCGTTGTATGTTTCTCATCCCATTGGACACCCGTAATGACTTCGACCGTTGGCACAAGAATGCCAAGCACTCGCACGGTTGGTGCGTGAATAGGAAGCCATGTTTGTTGCAGGAAACGCAACGCGTGGGCCGAAGCTGTATTGCAAGCAAGGATGACAAGTTCACATCCTTGTTCGATGAGCCACGCAACACCCTCGGTTGTAAACCGACGCACCTCTTCGGCGGACCGCAAACCATAGGGAGCGCGAGCGTTATCTCCAAGATACACATACGTTCCTTGTGGACACCGTTCTATCACTTCTTGCAAAATCGTGAGACCTCCAAGGCCAGAATCAAAGAAACCGATCATACCTTGACAAGATGAGTATTTTTTATTATTTTATTTCGTCTCTCTCGTTCACGATAGACGAACCGATAAACAACAAGAGGTACACGATGACCGTACAACCGACATACGGAACAGAACGAATCAAGACATTCATTCAAGATCTACCAAGGAGCAACTTCTGCGACCTGCTTGATCGACAGGTCAATCACTGGTTGGCAGATAACCCCAAGATCAAAATCTTGGATCGAAAGACGGCGATGACGAGCGGAGACTCCATCAGTTGTTCCGTCATCGTCGTCACCATCTTCTACCACACAACAACGGAAGAACTCTAGCAGATACGCCTTATTCCATTCTTTTCTTTTGCCCCGTTTTGGATCATGTCCGGAGCGGGGTTTTTCTTTTTTATCCTCCATGACACTTCTTGAATTTCTTCCCACTTCCACACGGACAGATCTCGTTACGACCGATATCTTTGAAGGCCCGGTCGGGAATCGTTCGCGGGGCGTGAAGGATCGCGGGCCCTTCCATCTCTTTCATAGGTCCGGATAGCTCAACAGGTCTTGCCATGGTGGGCATTTGACTAACTTCTTGTTCGGCCACTTGACGCGCTACCTGAACTTTAAAGATCGTGCGTGTCACCCGTTCGTTCACGCGCGACAAAAATTCGTGGAACAACCGATACGCCTCCTTCTTATACTCGACGAGTGGATCGCGTTGACCATACCCCTGGAGACCGACGCCTTTACGTAGATGATCCATGGTTTCGAGATGCTCAATCCAAAGATCATCGATGGAACGCAGCATGACCATCTTCTCGATATCTCCCATCACGACGGAATCGCCGACGGCCTCTTCTACTTTTTCGTAGGCTTCCTTGATCGCATTCTGTATCAACTCCAACAACTCTGTCCGAGCCGCGACCGCGTCTTCTTTGCCCTGCACCGTGGTTTTTATCGCAGCAAGACGCTCATGCATGGGAGCGGTTTCAGAGAAGATGGTGCCGAGGAGAGCCTCGAGTGTATCGAGCTCCCACAAGGTCATGTCTTCGGTGCTGGTGTGATACGCGACCAAACCTTCCATCTCGGATTGAACCATCTCCATCACCTTTTGCTTGGATAAGCGCACCCCTTCTTGCGTAGCTTGAGACGCGAGCTCGAGTAATTCACGACGTCTCTTGTAGATCACCGTACGATGCTTGTTCAGTACATCGTCGTATTCAAGAAGATGTTTGCGAATGTCAAAGTTATGTCCTTCTACTTTTCGCTGCGCGGCTTCGAGCGAGCGTGTGAGGAGCTTGTTTTCGATAGCTTCATTGTCCGGTAACCCTAACCGATCCATCGTGGCTCGCATCCTATCAGAACCAAAAATACGCATAAGATCGTCTTCCATCGAGACGTAGAATTGCGTCGTGCCCGGATCACCTTGGCGACCACTGCGTCCACGCAACTGATTATCAATGCGTCGAGATTCATGACGCTCTGTGCCAAGCACATGAAGTCCACCGAGCGAGCGCACCTCCTCGGCTTCTTTCGCCTCGGGAGGATTTCCGCCTAACACAATATCAACTCCACGACCCGCCATATTCGTTGCAACCGTCACAGAACCTTTACGACCTGCTTGCGCGATAAATTCTGCCTCACGTTCGTGATTTTTTGCATTCAAGATATTGTGAGGCACCCCTTTACGCGTAAGAAGCTCGCTCATCAGTTCATTCTTTTCGATGCTCACCGTTCCAACTAATACGGGCTGCCCTTTTTGATGTCGGATCTTTATTTCTTCTGCGACCGCTTCATACTTAGCCAGCTCCGTCTTGTAAACACGATCCGACATATCCCGTCGTTGATTGTCACGATGCGTGGGAATATTGAGAACATCCAACGCATAAATCTTGTGGAATTCCTCCGCTTCCGTTGCCGCCGTGCCTGTCATACCGGCAAGCTTTTTATACAAACGAAACAGGTTTTGGAAGGTAATCGTCGCAAGCGTGAGAGACTCTCGTTGAATAGGTACACGCTCTTTTGCTTCAATCGCTTGATGCAACCCCTCGGAATAGCGCCGCCCAATCATGAGGCGTCCAGTAAACTCATCCACGATCACTACCTCATTTTCACGCACAACATAATCTTTATCTTTTTTATACAACGCATGAGCTCGAAGGGCCTGCTCAAGATGATGTACAAGTTTCATACCGCCCTGTACGTAAAGATTTTCTACGTTGAGCCAGCTCTCCATCTTGCTAATCCCCGCTTCGGTAAGCGTCGCCGTACGCAATTTTTCATCAACAAGGTAATCTTCTTTTACCATCAACCGAGGAACAAGTTCCGCAAATCGATAATATAAATCTGCCGCCTCTTCTGCCGGCGCAGAAATAATGAGCGGCGTACGTGCTTCATCGATCAAAATAGAATCCACCTCATCGACAATCGCAAAATTGAGTTCGCGCTGAACCATTTCTTCGCGACGCTGAACCATGTTGTCGCGCAAATAATCAAATCCAAACTCGTTATTGGTGCCGTACGTGATATCCGCCGCATACGCTTCTCGACGAGAAACGGGGCGTAAATAATCCATATCCACTCGAAAAGAACCTACCGCATCACGCGCTTCATCGTGCGCTGGCTCCGCCTTGAAGGCCGGATCGTAGAGGAAACTTGCCGCGTGCTGAATCACCCCAACGGAAAGGCCGAGCGCGTGGTGTATTTGCCCCATCCAGATCGCATCACGACGTGCGAGATAATCATTCACGGTCACCACATGAACCCCTTTACCGGAAAGAGCGTTCAAATAGGTTGGCGCTACCGCCATAAGCGTCTTCCCTTCTCCGGTACGCGCTTCTGCAATCATGCCAAGATGCAAAGCCATACCTCCCATGAGCTGAACATCGTATTGGCGTTGTTTTGTCGTACGTCGTGAAGCCTCACGTACCGCCGCAAACGCCTCCGGAAGGAGCGTGTCCAGCGTTACTCGATCGAGAAGGCGATTTTTAAAATCGAGCGTTTTTGCTCGCAATTCCTCGTCAGACAGCGCCTCAAACGCCGAAGCCTGCGCGTTGATTGCCTGGATTGTAGGTCGTAATTTATCGACTTCACGCGCATTGGGATCTCCAAGGAGTTTTTGCAAGAAATTCATACAGTGATCGCATCCTAACCTAACGCAAAAGAAGGGTCTAGCCCTTCTTTATGATCCGTTTTGGCGTTTGTCTGCTTCGCGCTTCTTTGCCTGCGCCAAGGTTTCGCGTAAGTGATCCCGTACTTTGTCGATCGCCTTGTACAAATCAACCTCTTCTCGCTCAACACGAATCACCTCTCCACCCACGACCACGTTCACACGACACAAAAACACATTCCCTTTGTGATGATGGTGTGTGCTCATCCCAACTTCCACGTCCATTTGCTCAATTCCTTCCATGAACTTATTCAACGTTTCCATTTTTTCCTCCACATACGCCGTAATCGCTGGGGTGAGTGGGAGCCCTTTGTGCACAAGATTGATCGTCATACCTCTTTACTGTAATCACGGGGCAACGATCACGCAACAACAAGACTTGTCTCACGCAAGATGATCCCCAAATAAGAAACGGCCATTTTGTCTCGACGCCGGAATACGGTAATCGGTGTCTGAAATAATCGGTGTCTGGTCCCATTTTTCTTAAAAAACCTCGACAAAAGCCTATTTTCCACTGTAAAAATGTTTGAGACCTGACACCGGAAGTAAAAAGACGAAATAACGATCTGTTTTAAGGTGTTTTTGCTATTTTTTGGACCAGACACGGTATTTGACACGGTATTTCCATATGGACGCACCGTATGGCGTATTGGGCTATCTGTCGAAAACCGATCACTTCATCTCCGATTCTTCTCATTTGCATACCTCTGATGATTCAAGGGAGTGCAATAAGCCTGTTGCCATATATGCTTCTTGATCCAAAATGGCAAATTTGAGACAAAGCCGACGGTAAAATATTTTTATTTTAGCCTAAGCTAAGCCAAAAATATTTTACCTAGGGTTTGGCCAAAGGTGACGTTTTGGGCTGGAGCATATATGGCAACAGGCTTAATATGTATCTGAGCTTATGCAGCTGCCACGTCGTGCCCGCCCGCATTCTAAAACCCCAACATCTGCACCTCTTCATGCAACTCGATCCCAAATCGCTCGTGAACGTTGGTTTTTATGTACGTGATCAACGTCAATACATCCTCCGCCCGACCATGACCAGCATTCAACAAAAAGTTTCCGTGCTTCTCACTGACACGAAAATCACCGACATAAGCACCTTTTAGACCAGCTTGGTCGATGAGCCAGCCAGCGGCGATGCGTTTGGTGGCGAGCATGGAGGTGGGTACTTCGACTTTGTGGCGAAGGGCATCTATCGCCTGCTCATCCTGATACTCCACGTTCTTAAAGACACAGCCCGCACTCGACGCACCTAAGGGCTGTTCATCTTTTCGTTCGTGAAGGATAGCGTTCATCTTGGCACGACTCGCATCTACATCTGTCGCGCGCTCGAGCTTAAGTTCGCATGCTAAAATAATAAAACGCTCATGTTTAAAGAGGCTGTCGCGATAGCCGAAGCGACACTCCTTGTTCGTGAGCGTGCGGCGCTGCCGACGAGTCACATCATAGACATCTACCGCTACAACCGCGTCGCGCATCTCTCCCCCATAGCAACCAGCATCTCCATACGCAGCTCCACCAATGGTACCCGGCAAACCAACCGCCCACTCAAAACCCGTGAGACCAGCTTCGACCGTTTTACGCGCAACGAGTGTGGAGATAGCACCACTCTCTACAACAACGGATGTGTCTTCAACCCTCAAGGCTTGATGAGCCGCTTGAATGACAACCCCTTCGAAACCTTCATCGGCGACCAGAAGGTTTGTTCCGCCGCCAATAACAGCCCACGGAATCTCAAGCACAAGCGCCGTCTCAACAGCCTGCACAAGCTCCTCGGAGGATGTCGCAACAACATAAAGACGCGCGCAACCACCCAAACGAAACGTGGTGTGTTTAGCCATGGGTTCGTGAAGACGCACGCCAGGAATACGAGTGGCGTAGGACATTACGACCGCTTCAGCCAAGACATTCATACCTTGTCCGCGATGCGATACACGTCCCCTGCTCCCATCACAATCACGATATCCCCCCTTCGTTTGAAACGATGAAGTATCTCAAGCGCTATCTCTGGAGAAGATGCATATTCAAGTGTACGCTTGCAAAACCGATCCGCGTCATGATGACGAACCGCATCACAGAGATCTGTCGAAGAAATGGCAGCATCTTGTTCGGTTTTGCGTCCAGGGACATCGTAAATCTCAACAAGAATCAAAACATCTGCAAGATCAAATGCGGGAATAAAATCTAAAAATAATTGACGCGTGCGATTGTGTTGATGCGGTTGAAAACACAGGAGAATGCGACGTCCTGGATAGAAGCTCCGCGCAGCCTCTAGCGTGGCTCGAATGGCTGTTGGATGATGGCCGTAGTCAGAGACAACCAACACCCCATCTTTGTCAGAAATGCGCTCAAATCTTCGCCAAATACCAGTAAACCCATTCATGGCTCGGACCACCGCTTCCGGATCTGCGTGAAGGGCGAGTGCGAGGGCCGCGGCTCCCGTTGCATTCACCACGTTCATCTTGCCGGGCACAGAAAGCCTGGCGCGCAACAGCCGATCCTTCTCGTCTTTGATCAAGAACGTCTGTTCGCCAGCGCGAATCCCTTCATCGCTCACGCGCACCATCGCATGTGCCCCATATCCATAGGTCACAATCCGAACTCCTCGAGCTTCAAGCGCTCTTCGTTCACCACCAATAAGCGTTCCCACATTTCGATCGTCTGCGTTCACAACAACCAATCCTCCATCGCGAACCTGCTGAAGCAGCTTACGAAACGCATCCATCATCGTATCAAGCGTTGGAAAAATGTCTGTATGATCAAGCTCGATATTGTTGATGAGCACGGCAGAAGGATGAAACGCCAAAAAATGCCGTGCGTACTCATCGCCTTCGATCAGCCAAAGTACACCAGCACCATACCGCACATTTCCATCTGGAAACGCGGGTACTCGACTCCCAACGATCACAAGTGGATCAAGCCCGCTTTCGGCCAACATCATGCCGGTCAGTGCCGTCGTGGTGCTTTTGCCATGCGTTCCCGTAACAAGAACCACTTCTTGCTCATGCGACCACTCTGCCAAAAATTCAAAGTTTGTGAGTTGACGCAATCCCCTCGCACGCGCCGCTACTCGTTCGGGGTTTGTGTCCTGAACCGCAGATGAATACACAACGAGCCCTGTTTCTGGAGGGATGATAGTCGCATCATGGCCAATGGATACATGAATCCCTCTCCCGGTGAGTTCCTGCGTCTGTTCCGAAATAATCGCATCAGATCCACTTACTTTGACCCCTGCACGCACCAAAAGCTTCGCAATGGCGGACATATTAATGCCACCAATGCCAATAAGATGAACGTGGGTAAGGGTTTCCGTCATACATCGCAAGACTACAGGGAAGCGACGAAAACATCCACCTTTTGCTTTCGGGCGTTGCTTGTCTTCTCACATTTCCCCGCGTATCATCGGATCCATCTATGTATGATGCGCTCGAACAGTCTGACCAAGAGATTTATGGGCTCGTCCAACAAGAAGAAGCGCGCCAACGCCACGAATTAGAATTGATTGCGTCCGAAAATTACACCTCACGCGCGGTACGAGAAGCGGTGAGCTCCATGCTTACCAATAAATATTCCGAAGGATATCCCGGCAAACGCTACTACGGAGGCAATCAAGTGATAGACAAAGTAGAACAACTTGCGATCGATCGAGTTAAAATGCTTTTCGGTGCCGAACACGCCAATGTGCAGCCTCATGCGGGCGCCATCGCCAACGCCGCCGTGTACTTTGCGCTCTGCAACCCAGGAGACACGATTCTCGCCATGAATCTCGCACATGGCGGACATCTCACGCACGGTTCGCCTGTCAATTTTAGCGGCAAATGGTTTAACGTCGTTCCGTATGGCGTGCGAGAAGATACTCACCTTGTAGACATGGACGAGGTTCGGCGTCTCGCTCTCGAACACAAACCGCGCATGATCATCGCCGGCTTCTCAAGCTATCCCCGCAAGTTAGATTTTGCTGCGTTTGGCGAAATTGCTCGTGAAGTAGGGGCGTATCTGTTTGTAGATATGGCCCATGTCGCGGGCCTCGTTGCCACAAAGCTCTATCCAGATCCTGTGCCGTACGCAGATGTGGTTTCCAGCACTACACATAAAACACTCCGCGGACCACGAGCTGGCTTCATTCTGTGTAAGACAGAAGATCGTTTAGATATTGGTGGCAAAAAAAATCTTGCCCAAAAAATAGACAGTGCCGTGTTTCCCGGCATACAGGGCGGACCACTAGAACATGTCATCGCTGGAAAAGCCGTTGCCTTTTTAGAAGCGCAGCAGCCATCTTTCGTTGTCTATCAAAAACAGGTGTTGGCAAATGCTCAAGCTATGGCTGAGGTACTGTTGGGAGAAGGGGCTCGACTCGTTTCAGGAGGCACAGACAATCATCTCCTCTTGGTAGACGTGACCCCTTGGGGAGTAGGTGGAAAAGAAGCGGAACAGTGGCTTGAGCAGGTTGGAATATCCATCAACAAAAACATGATCCCGTTTGATCCGCGCAAACCCATGGATCCTTCTGGCATTCGGATTGGCACACCCGCAATCACAACACGAGGTTTTACAGAATCAGGCACGCAAGAAGTAGCAACGCTTATCGCGCGCCTTTTGAAGGCAAAAGGATCGGAAGCCGCTATCGCAGAGACAAAACAACAAGTGCGCCACCTTGCAGAAGCATATCCCGTTCCCATCTAACATATCCTCGACCAGGACCAGTTCTCCTTGCCAACGCGTAGTTTTTTCTCTACTCTGTTCGAGCAAAAGACTACGAAGGGGCGTCGTATAATGGTAGTACAAAGGTCTCCAACCCAGCCCTTCGCGAAGGGCGGGGCGATTCCCCCACCTCGTATGTACTACGTATACATTCTTCACTCTCAACTCGATAAAGGATTCTACACAGGATTCACGACACGCATCGTGAAAGAACGTGTGATAGAACATCAACATGGGCTCGTTGATTCCACGAAACATCGACGGCCTATACGACTGGTCTATTACGAAGCTTACCCAGACAAAGCCACGGCAAGACAACGCGAACAGAAGCTGAAAGCGTTTGGCTCAGCCTATACAGGACTACTCAAACGGCTAGGTTATAAATAGGGGCGTCGTATAATGGTAGTACAAAGGTCTCCAAAACCTTTAGCGTGGGTTCGATTCCCCCCGCCCCTGCCACGCCGAACACTCATCAACCGATGAGTGTTTTGCTATCGAGAGAAATGGTTGTTTCAGCGTAAAATCTGGCATTGAATCTTTGATTGTGGAGTTCGATAGTACAAATTGAAGCAATTCACGTTTTTCTTCTGGCTTGGCTTGTTCAAACAGTTTTCCTGCGTTTTTTGCGAGTTCCAAAATCTTTCGGCCAAATTCGTAATAACTGATGTCTGCTTTGTTGTGTAACGCGATACGCTCTGCCAGATCATCGAGACGGTTTTTGTATTCGGAATACTTTGAATCATAGAATTCGTCGGTCACGCGACCGTCGAGCTTATCCTCGTACATCTTATCGAGTCTGTTTTTGAGCATGGAGTGTTCCCGTACGAGCATGTCGTAATCTTTGTCATGTGTCGCACGCTTCTCTTCCAAAGACTGTTTTAGGCCAGCCGTAACATACGCGAGACCGTTCTCGCTCAAGTGGACGCTATCACACAGCTTCTGGGCCTCTGTATTGATCGTCTCTTCGCGGACAGGCTTCTGAGAGCAGGCCGTCTCAAACTTAGTGCAACGGTAGTAGATATACTTTCCTTTTTTGATTTCAGCCGTGACGGTGCGCTGACATTCTCCACAGGAAAATAAGCCTTTATAAACAAATGGCTTGATATTGTGTCGCTTGCACCGATTGATATTCTTCCCGCTCAAAACATCTTGTACGGCGTGCCATGTCTCCAAGTCCACAATCGATGCGTGTTTGCCTTCGTACAGTTTGCCCTCCCACATGAATTTGCCGATATAAAAAACGTCATGCAGCATCCGCGACATGACGGACTTCTTTAACCCACAACGGCCAACGGGCATGTCCTTGGTCAATTTCAAGTCCTCGACGTATTGCACGATACTTTTTAGCGAATGTTGACCCGTTGCATACACATTAAAAATCGTTTGCACGAGTGTCTTATTTTTCTCGTCGATGACAATGATCGACTTTTTCGTGATTGGATCTTTGGCATTTAGATACCCAAGTGGAGCTTGATGCGGATATTCTCCCAACCGCAGCTTCTCCTTGATACCCTTATCAACCTCTTCCGTGAGGTTGTCTATAAAATTCTTAGCCACCAACGCACGAATACCAAAAATGAATTTGTCGTTTGAACGTGAATCCTTGTTCAATGCCATTCCTTCTTTGACACAGTGGATTGTGAGTCCGAAATTCTTCATCAAGTCTTCCAGCAGCCCATAGTCGGTAAAATTGCGCGTCAAACGATCCGTCTTTTCTACGATCAGGTATTTGATGTTGTACTTGCGGATGTACTCGAGCATCTCATCAAACACCTTGCGCCCTGATCCCTTGGCTGATTCTGCCGCTTCAAAATCCCTGACGACGTTATAGCTATTGCTCCGTGCGAACTCCCACAAGAGCCGTTTTTGGGCGGCTGGTGAATTCCCCTGCTCCTGCTGTTCGCGACTGGATACACGAACGTAGGTAACGGCTTTTTCGGGCATAGCT
>Ga0209515_10005247_pt1 | contig 16921 bp, 17 predicted proteins | sample Subgroupgradi54m_FD_187454 | JGI IMG/M metagenome (GOLD analysis project Ga0209515, IMG submission 187454) | Subsurface groundwater microbial communities from S. Glens Falls, New York, USA - GMW60B uncontaminated upgradient, 5.4 m (SPAdes)... ...
TAAATCATTAAAAACCATCCACATCTGGAACGCCGGTATGATTACAAAACTCGCCAAACAACAAAAAGAACTCGCCCATCGCGCATTCGAAAACCTGAGACCGGGCGGCGAGATGGTCTACTCCACCTGTTCTGTTGAACCCGAAGAAAACGAAGGCGTCGTCAACTACCTTCTCAACACATTTCCCAACGCCGAACTCATCAAAGTCAAATTACCCGGCTTGAAAACCTCCTCTCCTGTGTTAGAATTCAACGGCGAAACATATGATCCCAGAATAAAAGACACCCTCCGAATTTGGCCGCAGGATAACGATACTGAGGGTTTCTTTATTGCGAAGATTAGGAAAGTAGAATAAACCCAAGCGTAAAAATCATTCTCTACTTATGCCCCGCACCCCAATTTGTTGGTTTTCCTTCAGCTTCAATAATCCAACCCTGAGCATCAACCACATACGTTTTTTCCCATGTCCCTTTCGCCACACGACTATACACAACTGTTGGATATCCTTCTCGTTGCGCTCCATCTTTGCACGCATAATATTGTAACCCTTCTTGCCTGGGAACACTCAATGTACACATCGGCACTTGAAAATTATAACAACATGCCCTAGGTCCTTCAAGTGTCAAGCAATAATCGGTTGGTTTCTCTTCTCCACATCCAATGGTTAGTAGAATGCTAACCAATCCCGTTCCAATCTTATTTTTATCCATCCCCTTAAAAAATCACCTGGTTTTATAAAAGTTATTACAAAAAAGTTACATTAAAATATAAACCGCTACGCCAGCAAGCCCCAATAATTAGGAAAACAAAAATAAAACTGCTTACGCCGTCGCTTCAAAAATACTCTCTTTCACACTAGCATTTGATTTACCCAACTTCATCCTCTGCACGATTTCAGAGATATTCTTGTCAGGAAATTGTTGCTGGTACGGCAACGCCGAATAAAACAACATTAACGCATGTCCTTTGATTGTAAAACCCGTTTCGTGATCTTGAAGCGCAACTTTTCTAAATTCGCTCACCCCCATTCTGTTCATCTCATCATACGAAATCGTTTTTCCATCATACTCTCCTTGCTCTAACAGTCTGCGTAAGAATGTTGGCGAACCTAACTCTACTTCCGTCACATCCGGAATCCATTTACAATCAAGCTTGCCATAGCATAATATTCTTCCTAAAGTGTCCTTATTACTATATCTATTTAATGCTGGGTCTTTTTGCAAATCTGCAAATGTAACATAATCTTCTACTCGTTTCTTCAGCTGACAATTATTCTCATACACTCCAAACAATAACATCATCGTATGCAGCGTAATCTCTCGGCCATGATAATGCACACTTTTTGTACGTAAGCCTTGAAAATATTGTGGTGTTGCCCACGCTTCTGGACTTTGCACTTGTAAAAATAAATGATGCATCACTTCTCTATCTGTAAACATCCCATAAAATTTCTCAAATCTATCCTCTAACTTTCCATGTCGAATCGCCGGATCCGTGCCATATTCCATTCCCGCCAAGGCAAAAACATCTTTAACGCTATACTTAATCCCCTGCTGTTGTTCTAAAACACCCTGTAACATTCCTCCAGAAAATCTTCGATACCCTGGAATTTTAAAAGTCGTACTGATAAACTCTTCAACTGTTCCTGGCCATGACACCCACTCTTCTGCACCTCGCGCTGAAAGCAAAATCTCTTTCACCTTCTGTGAATCTAACACCATCTCCTCCAAATGTGCATGGCTCACCGCGATTCCCGCTCTCTCAAATAACTTTGCAATCTTATCCGCAGTACTTACCCCAATTGTCGCATCTCCTAACCGCTTTTGATTATTGCAATCCATAAATGCATAAAACGTTCCATGCGTTTCATTAAATTCTTCCAAATCCGTATGAATCATAAGCATTTGTCCTTGGAGTGATTTGCTTTTTGTATATGTAAAATTCATTTTGTCAAAATCAGAACTGCTTGGCTCATAGTCTTTCCATTCCTCTTCTGTTTTTACTGAAAGAAACATTTTGTGTAAAACTGCTGAATCTCTAAACGAAAATCGTTCAATTCCTGCCATTGCCACCATCCTATTCAACTGTGCCATATCAGAATATTCTCTCTCCGCTGGAAAATGACGCGATATGAATTCTTGCACCACTCTTTTCATTGGAATTGCTTTCCCCTCAAATAGAACTCTGCGATGATAAAATCCCCCTGTATATTCCAATCGTTCATTTTTCCATTGCTCTGTTGGTCGTAATGCTAGCAACGCCTCTCGAAACGGTTTTATCTCTTCTGTAATTCGTGATTCTAAAGTTGCTTTATCTTCAACATCTAATACGCTTCCAAATACCGCTCCCCAATATTGATCCTCTGTAACAGATCTTGTTTTAATCGCATCAAGTATTTCTTGAGGATCATCTTCAAACGACACTCTCTGATTCGCATTATCTATTTGAAGCTGAGTATCAGATACTTGCATCAAATTGCTAAAATGCTTATATTGTGTTTCTAACCGTTGCCGTCTTGTTTCAAATTGTAAACGTAACGCCTCTCCTCGCGCTAAAACTTCTTTATTTTCAACACCCATCACTGAAACATAATCTTTCTGTAACTGCAACAAGCGCTTCAATTGCTCCTCACGTTCCGCATCTATTCTATTAAAAATTGCGTGTATGGCGTGATTCTTAGATATTGTCATTTTAATCTAAAAAGAGAACAATTCTTTATAAATTTTACTCTTTAATAGTAATAATAAAAAATAATTCTACTTCTTCTTCCACGCCTTCTTCACATGATGAAACACACTCTTCTTTTTCTTCTGTGGCCTCATTCCTGCAATCTTCTGCTTCAACCGTCGCTTCAACACCCCTTTAGCAACCACCCATTCATGTTTTGTCACAAGTCCGCTTTTCATTACCGCTTTCTCAAAATGCCTGCTCGTCGATTTTATCACTTCTTCACTTGCTTTTCTCGAAGTTCGCACAAGTTCAGCCGCTAACTTCTTTGCTTCCTCATCATTCAAATTTAACTCTTTGCGCACTTGCCCTGCAATTTTCTTCCCCTGTTCAATACTCAATAAGCCAAGCCCATATCCTGTCTGTATCGCTTTTTTTACTGCATCTTTCATAATCTCACCTTTTTTTTAGTTATTTCAAATTTTTATCTCAAATGATGCTCCTCTTCTCCTCCAACACTCTTGTGCGTAAATAACAAATACATAATAAAGCATAACGCAGCCACAAATAGATATAAACTTAATGGCACGCCAAATAACACTCTTGCTCCTTCAAAATACAATAACAAAAATGCTGACGTAATTAATAATATCACTACCGTTCCCAAATGCATTAATCTATTGCTCTGTTCCAATTGCCACTCCACGCGTGACAACTGCGCATCCACCCCTCTCCCCTTCTGTTCTCGTTCTCCTGCTTTTTGTTCTAACTGTTCTAAAAAAGTATTAATGTGGTCTGGCAGCTCTAACACTAAATCTTTATGGCTCCATAACGCGTTCATCGTTCGTTTCGCTAACGCTGTCGGTTTATAATATTCTTTAAGATACGTATTCATAAACAAATTCAACCCCTCCGCGACTTTAAACTTCGGATTCAACTTCAATCCTAACCCTTCCGCTTGATAAATCGCTTTCGCCATCAACACATGACTTGGATCAAAATGTACATCATACCTTGCTCCCTTACTAATTATCTGATACACCGCATTCCCAATACTCTTCTGACCTATTGCATTGCTATACACCTCTCGTAATATCGGCAATGTTTCTTCTTTAAAAGAAACTAAATCCGCAGTACGAACATCTCGTGCAAGCGCTAAAATACACTGTAAACTCTTTTCTGGATTCTTTTCCGGCACAGATAAAATAAATCGTGTCACTGCATGCCTATCCTCAACTGATAATTCCCCCATAATCCCACAATCCAAAAAAACCAACCTTCCATTCTTCTGCACAAAAATATTTGCCGGATGCGGATCCGCATGAAAAAAACCGCAGATCAACGCCTGATTCAAAATCGTCATAAAATATCTCATTGAAATCTGCTCTCGTGAAATATGTAATCGTTCTAACCCTTTAATATCCCCTAACTTTACCCCTTCAATATACTCCATTGTCAACACACGTTTCGCACAATACGTATGATAAATTGTTGGCGCCGTCACTTTCTTCTCATTCTTCAACTCCTCTCTCAATCGCACCGCATTCTGCGCTTCCACTAAAAAATTCAACTCTTTTCTTGTCCATAACGCAAATTCTTTCACTATTTCTAATGGCCGATAATGATGTATAAACGTGCTATGCTTCTCCATATGTGATGCCATAAAAAACAAAATATCTAAATCCGTATCAATTATTTCTCGTATCCCTGGCCGCTGCACTTTCACTGCCACAACCTCACCTGTATGGAGCTTCGCTTTATGCACCTGTGCCATCGATGCTGCCGCAATTGGCTTTTCCGAGAATTCTTTAAACAACGTTGCTAAAGAATCCCCTAACTCCTCTTCTACTATCACTTTCACCTCTGCAAACGCCACCGGCGGCACCGTATCTTGTAACTTCTCAAACTCCAAAGAAAACTCGATTGGCACAAGATCCGGCCGTAACGATAATAATTGCCCTAGCTTCACAAACGTCGGTCCGCATCGCTCAAACGCTCTTCGCAAACGTTCTGCTTGCGCTTGTTTATCCGTCAATGGCCCACATACTTTCATTCGCTTCAAAAACGGCAAATACATTCCTAACTTTGATTGCGTAACATAATATCCTAACTCTTCCTCAAAAAAAATAACGAGTATCTGCTCTAATCGCTTTAAATCTTTAATATCCTGCCGTAAATGAAACATCTCTCTACCTCTTTCCACATGATCAAAAGAAACCATCTAACTATTTAAGAGTTACGTTAAGAAAAATTAGAAAAAATGCCTAAACAAATACAACAAACTTACTGCTCTTTCTGCTTCAACCGCGTCATGTACCCTGCAATAATATTTCGCAACTTCTTGCTGCCAATACTCGCATACGCGTTCGTCTGCTCTTTATTATGTGTAAACTCTGAAGAGAACTTATCCCCATGAAGTTTAAACAACTCCTTCGTTTTTCGTTTTAAATACGACGTCTTAATTCTTCCCATACTCCGTTTAGAAAACACCCTATTTATAAATATTATGGTTACGTTTCACCATTTTCACTCAATTTCCTCCCAAAATGTCTCACTCCTCTCCATAACTCTTAAAACCTATCTAATTATCTATATAGTACCATGTACCAAATGTCCCAATCCTACAGCCCCAGTTCCTCATTCTCCCTTTCATCCTCTTATAGCTCTCGCTCCCCCTCACCTTTAGAATACATCGCTCACTCTGCTACCTCCTACTTCTCTCCTTCCGAAAATTCCTCTCTTTACTTCAACATGATCAGCACATCAAAAAGCCCCTCATACACCTCTTTTACTTCCTCATTATTTTCTTCTCCCCTCTCTCCTCCTGCTCACCAACAATCAAACTACAGCTACTCTCCCTCCCTCCACTCCTACAGTAAAAACCAAACCCAATATAATCATTTCAAAACACATCAAGAATACCACTTCAAACCAGACAGCTTTCTCAAACCCGGCAAACACAGCATCTTCGTCGGCGATGCTGAGCAAATCCGTCCCTATGTTGAAGAAACATTTTCCCTCCTCTTCAACTCTAATCTTCCTGAAAACATTAAAATCAGCATCTGCAACGAACAAGAATTTCGCAAAATCGCTCCACATCATTCCACAATTGGTCTCTCCATCAATCGCGGCGAACTCGGCCTCCTCTCCGAAATCTTCGTCTTAAACGACACCCTTCCCCGTGTACTTCTCACGTTAGGTCACGAACTCGGCCACGTCTTAACTAAAACTCTTTCCAACGCCCACGACGAAGAAGCCAAAGCCTATGCTTTCTCATTAGCCTGGATGAACACAATCAAAGAACACAACCTCGCCAATTTAGCAGACTGTATCATCACCGAATCTCCGGCAAATAATGGATTACATAACCTCGCTTTTAACTTTGTCTCCAAACTCCTCAAACAAGGCCAAGATGCCTGGAACATCTATACCTTATTAATTACAACTGCTATCTCTTTTTATACGGCGCCACCACCTGCACCGTGCGATCATACCGAAAATTAAATTCTGTCCCCACAATAAAATCAGCATCAATTTCTGCCACTGCCGGTGTTGCATATTCAACAACCATCTCCGACGCCATAAAATACGCACTATTTCTCATATGTTTACCGCGAAATAAACCAGGAATCTGTGACACAACTTCTAATGGATTACACCACGTCACAACAATTTCTACTTTCTCTGGCTGAGAACGTGCCTCCGGCGTCGGCAACGGCCAAAATCCTCCTATCCCTAAATTTGATTGCTCATACACCGAACTATAAACTCCCGTCAGTGGACGAGGAAACGTTTGTTTCTTCCCATCGATATAAATTGCCGCATCCATCGGTTGCGTATAAAATTGATGCTCTTTTGAATAAGGCAGTAAACTTTTCACCGTTCCTTGTATTCCTGTCCCTATTGCCGCAACTAACCCTCCTTTAAGACCATTTGTCACAATTTCAATCATATCCAGTCCAATCGTTTTTTCGTGAAATAAATACTCTAATTTTTGTGCATATTTATCAGGTGTTGTCATCAACAATTCTCGCTCTAATTTCTGATATTGTGCTATACTCTTGCCATAATACATCCACACTAACTTTGGCAACAGCCCAAAGCCAATATTAAACCCTTTACGTCCATTTAAATCTAACACTTTCAGAGGTTCTGTTTCCACCTTTCTCCTCTGTTGCGCACACTGTAATATATAACTCGCCAGTGCCATTGGTTTCGTCTCACCAACATGCAACCTCTTTTTTATGGTATCCGTAACTCCATCAGATAACCCAAATGGCATCGCCCAATTATTCATCGTTCCTAGGGCATATATCGCAATTACATCCGGAACATAACCCCATTTCTCGGCAACCATCGTAAGCGTCTGCGCTCCCGTCCCATCTCCCCCTCCAATACCTAAAATGTCCGGATGTAAATCTCGCGTCTCTTCTAACACCTCTTCTAATTTAGAAACACTTGGTGTCACCACCATCTTTCCTGTCAATCTCTGCGGCTCCTGATGTAAAATCTCATAAATTCGTTGCGTTTCATACTCTGAAAAATGCCTCGCATTTCTATTAAAAATCGTAAAATGATTCATAACCCTATTTTTTTATAGTATATTTTAAATCTTCTCTTCTGATTTTTGCTTCTCAAAAAAGAAAAGCTTTTTAAGCACACAAAATATCCTTCTCCTATGAAAAAATACTTTGTAATTCTTGCTCTCGTGATAACAACTTTATTTATTATCAGTTGTTCTCCTGCCCATTCAAATCTTCCTCCTGCTGTATCCCCCTCTCAAGTCGCAACCGCACCAACTCCTCAAACACCTGTTTCAGAACAACTCCCCAAAGTTGATACAACCCAAAATATTTCACCGCCCCCTCCCTCTTCTACTCAGCCAGCGAAAGAAATTATTCCCGAACCAAAAACCCAAACCTCTCCCCCTGAAACAGTTAAATCAACCCCTGCTCTCGCCGCTCAAATACGAAACACCCCTGCCGTTCTTCCTCCCACTCCTCTTATAACCGCTTTTGATCAATTCACCGGTTCAACTATTGATTCCACCAAATACAACACAAAAATAACCGGCAATGCCTCCCTTATTCAAAACGATCAAATTATCATGCAAGGAAATAGTGATAATGGCATCAGCTGGGCTTCTTTATATACCACCAAAATCTACAATGTACAAGAAGAATATAATCTTTCTGTTGACATCAACTTCACCGGTTCTGCAACATCTGGTTCTGCCAATGCCGTTCTTAGCTTAGAAAATCTTCCAATCTTAACCGGAAATAAAAATCCTGACCAAATCTATTGTGAGTTAAGCATCTCTCGCGATGATAAAATTCTTCGCATGTCCAAAACCATCAGCCATCTTGAACTAAACACACCAATGAAAGGCACCCTAAATTTTTTCTGGAGCAAAAAACTCGGAAAAGCAACGTGCACATTTAACGGTCAAACCATTACCCAATACCAAGAACCCCAAACAGGAGAATATTATGGTGCGCTTCGCAGTGGTCTAAATTATATGTCCAAAGGCGGTGGAATAGAAACATCTGGCACGGGGGATTATATGGTCATATTTGATAATTTCTTTATCAAACAAAATTAACCTCAACCATTTTTTAACTAATTTTACCCTAAATTCTTAAAAATCCCACCCCTCTTTCAACATCCATGCCAATTAATTCCCTCCTCAACATAACCAACTCTCGTATGAAAGCCCAAGAACTCTTTCTCCTCCTCAACGACACAAAACCCCTCATCCGCCATGGCTATTACGAACACGAACTTCCTCCAATTGAACAATTCTGCCGCCAACATTCTCTCCATTTGGTCAAATCCCCATTCAAAGTTCTCTTAGCTGATAAAAACCAATTTACCAATCGTGGTCTTCGTCTTCCTAAAAATGATCTCCATCCCGGTATGCATTTCATCTACATCTCCAAAGACGAAAAAACAGCTCATCTCGCTCTCTTATCTGAGCTTCAAAATAATCATTCACAACTTGGCCAGCTTTTAGGCTATCCTCCCTGTTGCATTGCATTCTTCACTATGTCATTCAACGACCAACATACCAACCTTCAACATCACCCTACAAATCCCTGGACCAATCTCAGCAAGCGAGAACAAGATATCTGTTTGCTTTCCCATTTCCCCTGTCAATCCGACTGCCAAGAAAGCATCATTCTCGCTAAACTATATCACTCTCAAATTCAAAAAGACAACCCTTTTTACGCCCAAGAAACCATCACAAGACTCACACTTTAATAATCCTCTCTAAATCCGCATCATCTTCTTTCTCTTAAATAATTTTGGATTTTTATCCACAAACTTATGAATCATTCGATCAAACACAAAGAAATCTCCTCGCTTCATATAAAAATAACCTAATATTGAAATAATCATCGCTCCTAACGTATCAACAATCAAATCCCACATCGTATCCCACAAACTTGGCTGCATATGAACACCTAACGTTTGGTCCATTGTAAACTCAAAAATTTCCCAGAATGCTCCTAATGCAATTGCAAACACAAACGCAAACACCGCTAAAAATATTGGGTTTAAATTAAGATTTACTCTTTTATCTTCATTTAACAAAAAAATCATCAAAAATCCCGCAATGCCAAATAAAAATCCCGAACTCGTATGTAATATTACATCCCACCACCAATATAATGTATAATACCCGTGTAATTCCCCCAAATATAAAGAGAAAAAGACAAATAGGACCGTAATGACATCAAACTCTACTGGTAAACGTAATCGAACACTTCTTCGTACAATTGCCGGTATAAATGTTAAGAATAATATCCCCAAAATTAGAAGAGCTGTACTCCAGTCTTCTTCATAGAAAAAATATACTACTGCTGCTACAAATAAAATAAACTGTAATAAATAGGAAATAACAACTTCCACTCGTTCGGCAATATCAAGCCGTTTATCTTCAATCAAAAATTTCATACCTCAAAGAAAATCAACGTACTTAATAAACTCTTCTTACTAATCCTTTTTTACTCCTCTTCCTCAAAATCATCATCATGCCCATCATCATCATCATCATCGTCGCCCCCTTTTCCAAATTCCAACCCTGGGCAAGTATAACATCTCCCTCTCGCCAAAAGATACGACTTACAACAAGAATCTAAAGCCGTTATACTACGAACAACCGTGATGTTCACATCCATCTGTGTTTGTGTAATTTCCATTTTAATCTTAATCTTTCATTCAATCTCCCCCTAAAAAGAATCTATCATTTTTAAACCTTTTTATGCTTATTTTTAAACTCTCAAAAAGAATAGAAAATAAAAAAAAGCGCCACGACCCGGACTTTCACCGATATTTCTTCAGGTTTGAATTTCCCAACTTTTAGGTCTTAAATAAGAGGTGGGTTTTAACCCGCCCTGTTTTTACGAGATTTTTCCTAAAAATCTCCGGGATATCCTTGCGGAAATAAGCTCCTTAGTACCTTGTTGGAAAGATAATTCCAGGCTTACGCAGTACCGGATTGTGCCATCGTGGCATAATTCTCTTTTTTTCCACGCCCTATTTAAATATTGTGTCCAAACTAGAAAAAAAGGGAATAATTTAGCAAAACAAGGATACAAAAATATCATTCCCTAGCATATAAATCTATTTAAACTAATTCTTTCCTCTCCCCATTATGGGATTCTTTCAACGTATTTTCGGTACACAAAACATCGCACCCTCTCATTCTTCTGATATTACTGCTTTTCGCGATTTTAATAATCAACACCTCTCCCCTACTCTCGCTGATCTTTATACCAACCTACAAGCGCTATATGTCAGCCTTGACACTAAACGCGGCGAAGTTCCACTTATCACCTGGCAGAATCTCTCCCAACACACTGCTAAATTAGCTGACCATCGTCTTAACCTCGACCAACAAAAAGCCGAAATCGTCAATCTTCCTGTAAAAGAATATGCACAAAGCTTATCTCAAATTTTACCTGAAATTGAAACTTCCTCTCACTCCATTCTCAAAAAAACTGAACACGTCAAAGGCTTCCGTCTATTAGCCGTCGAAGAACGCAACTATCTTCTCGCTCAGATCCAAGAAACCAAAGAAACCATTACCCAGATAAAAGACTCCTGGCAATCATTTAAAGAAAAATATTAATCTCTTTAATCCTCTTTTTTCTCAAAAGTCTAATTCTTAACCTCTACTTCATCCCCACAGTCTAAGCACGATTGATATTTTTTCTTTTTGAAAATATAAATATCTACATGAGAAGAACTACATTTCGAACATGTATACAAATCCCCTTCTTCTGCAGTATGGACCATAAAAATAAAGGATGGCGAAGGGGGGACTTTCATGGCAATATCTAAATCGTTGTGGTAGGTTAATGTGTAACCCGCCCATCTCGCCTAAGATATTGGCCTTTTGAACCCCCGATCTCCACGTAACCCAGTAAATAATAGAGTTAGTCATCGGCATTAAAGCCTCATCGCTCAACTCTTATGAGCCTCGCCTAACAAAGATTATCACTATAATCTTCAAAGTGGCGCTATACCAGGTTAAGCTACTTCGCCAATATACCCAAAAAGAAGACAGTTGTTATAAAAAGCTTTCTACAAAAACCCCCTCTTCAGAAATATCCCTCTTACAGAATCATTTAAACAACTTCGCCACGTCTTCCACACTCATTTTACCAGGATTCTTAATAATCGAATGCATACTCCCTCCCCCATCATTCATATATCGTGGCATAATATGAATATGTAAATGCGGAACAACCTGACCCGCTGCCGTATTATGATTCCAGCCCACATTAAATCCATCCGGATTAAGTTTCCCATCTAGCTTCTCCATCACTTTTCGCACACTCACAAACAACTCTCCAATATATTTATCTTCAAAATCAAATACACGTACTCCATGCTTCTTGGGAATAACCACTGTATGCCCGGTCGTATGCGGTTTGATATCCAGAAACGCAAAAACAGTATTATCTTCATACACTTTATGGGACGGAATTTCCTTCGCACCAATTTTACAGAATATGCAGGGTTCCATATACTCCTCTTAGCTTGCCAGAATCTTTATAAACTTTGCTTTCTTACTTCTTGTATATTCAACACCATGACTTCCCTCTAACTCCCCATGACTCCCTCCCTTCCCTTCATAGATGAAATATACACCGCCAAAAAACCAGCTATTGCCGTCGACGTTGTCTTATTCACCATAAAAAATAACGAACTCCACGTCGGCTTAACCCAACGTGAAGAAGAACCATTCCTAGGAAAATACGCTCTGCCCGGCCGTTTCGTTCGTTACGACGAACCTATCGAAACAACTGCTAAATTAGCATTGCAACTCAAAGGCGGCATCAATCCTGATATGGTCTTCTTTGAACAACTCTATGCCTTTGGTCAAGATCTCAATCGCGACACCCGTATTCGCACCATCAGTCTCGTCTATTACGCACTTCTCAACATCGAACAACTCAACAAATCAGGAAAGAATAAATTTAAGTGGTTTTCTACTTATAAATTACCTTTACTTGCCTTCGATCACAAACAGATCATCGACTACGCCCTCGCCAATTTGCGCGAGAAAATCGCCCACAGCGCTTTTGCCTTCCAACTGATGCCCCAAGAATTCACCTTAACCGAACTTCAAAACGCCTATGAAACCATTCTTGATCAGAAACTTGATAAACGCAACTTTCGCAAGAAAATCCTCGAATTACATCTGCTCAAAGATATAAAAAAACAAAAGATAGAAGGCGCTCATCGCCCTGCGGCATTGTATTCTTTTATTAGAAAACGATAGATTCCGTTTCTGAAATGTTTATTTTTTCTCTAAAGTCTATTTATATAGCTAATGTGTGAAATATTCGAATATTATTATACACATTTGCTTACATGAAATGAGAAAACTATCTCATTTCAGTACCGAAAACAAATCGTTGTTTGTTTTCGTGTATTAGTAACTGTGAACAAATGTTCGAAAATAATTCACAGTTACTATAAGCCCCATTTCTTATGCGAATTCAGTATACCTTTCCCCACACTCCGACCGCAACATTTATATATTAGTGTTACTTTTACACTATCAACTATGAGCAAAACAAATCAATTAAGCGCATAAGAACACCTGAGCGCTTATTTTTTGCCCATACTTAGTGTAAAAAAAACACTTTAAAATTCCACTCCTCTAAATCCCTGCCGTAACTCCATCAGTAAGTAAGATTTATCGTATGGATTGGTGAAATGATATTATTCAAATAGCAGAAACAAAGAAGTCGTCGGACTCTAAACGCGGAGGAACATAAAATGATTGGAATTGGATATTTTAAAGCAGAACCAACTGAATATGCACGCTTAAGTGTTGGTGCAAAAGTGAAAAGTGAAGGGAAAGGTATCAGAAATTGGTACCTTAAACATAATACTTCTATAGAACTTGTCTGTACAACGATAGTGGATCAGCCCTTTCACTTTACTGAATCAACGATAGATAATCAAGAAGTCAGTTTGCAAGGAGGCTTTATCTATAAAGTAAATGACCCCCAGAAAATTCTAGCAGAATACAATCATTCGATAGATCCTAAAACCAGAAACTATCGCACTGACGATCATCAAAAATTACCCGAACATATTTTAGAACTAGCCCGCGCTAGTGCACGTAAAGTTGTGCAAAAGAAAAAACTTGAAGAACTCTTAGTAATAGCCGATGAAATTTCAAAGAATGTTTCAGAGGATATATCTTCCTCCTCTTTGCTCACAGATTTAGGAGTAAAAGTTAGTACATTTTATGTTTCCGAAATAAAAGCATCACCTGAAATTACCAAAGCCTTGGGAGCAAAATATCGTGAATCACTGCTTCAAACTGCCGATAAAGCGTCATATGAGAGAAGAGCCTCAGCTGTTGAACAAGAAAGAGCAATCAGAGATAACGAATTAAAAACACGAATCTATCTTGCACAAAAAGAAAAAGAATTGGTTGCACTAGAAGGAGAAAATCTGAAAAATCGTGCAAGCGATGCCGCTCACGCAGCAAGTCTACAGTTAGCGGTGTATAAAGGCCTAACTGCCGAAGAACTAAAAGCCCATGCGTTATTAGAATTTGGTAAGAACGCCAAACATATTGAACATTTCAGTGTGACTCCTGAAATGATGGGCGCATTGCGAGAAACTGTGAGAACGAGCTCGTGAGGAAAAATGCCATGAACTATGAAAAAATAGTATTGGTCAAAAAAGAAACGCCACTTGAGGGGTTGTTAAAGCGCCATGCGACAACTTCTCAAGTGAAGTTTTACCTTGAGTCCAGAGGTGAGAATTATGATTTTTATCATTCAGCTCATCTCACATATCTGAGTGGATTACATCATACAACGCAAAGCATCTTGTCGGAGTTTCGAACACAAGTCGTGGATAAAGAACATTTAGATACATTTCAGTTTGGTGATAAAGATATCGTATTAGTCGTTGGTGACCCAGGATTGTTTGTCAATGTTGCAAAATATGTTGGGTCTCAGCCCGTGATTTGTGTTAACCCTGACCCACAACGCTATGCCGATACGTTTACTTCTTGTACTATACCCCAACTTCCCTTATTGCTTGATAAAGTAAGAACAGAAAAGATCAATTTAGAATATTTAACGATGGCGCAAGCAAAGTTAAATGATGGACAAGTACTTTACGCTTTAAATGATTTATTCATTGGACAAAAGACACACGTTTCCTCCCGTTATTCTATAGAGTATAAACAACAGATTGAGCGTCAATCTTCTAGCGGCATAATCGTGTCTACCGGAACAGGATCCACCGGATGGCTGACAAGCATAATGACTGGCGCGTACGGTCTTTCATTAGGTGATCAGGCTGAAATTCCCAAAAACGTTACACCCCGAAACGTTACATTTTCTCGTGAGGAAAATTACTTACAGTTTGTCGTACGCGAACCATTTCCCTCTAAAGTTACAGGGACAACTATCTTGAAAGGAGAAATAGATCATTTAAATCCATTAAAATTGATTTCAAATATGCCTGAAAATGGAGTGATATTTAGTGATGGCATTGAAAGTGATTATCTTGAATTTAATGCTGGAGCTATTGCCACAATTCAACCTGCAGACAGAAAAGTGCGATTAGTAAAACCATAAATTCCCTTCCTCCTTCGTTACACTATCAACCCTTCAATAACCTCAATTCACAAATCTGAAGACCTCAACATCACAACTGACGTAAATCCAAAGTTCAAAGATATCTTTTTAAAGAAAATTCAAAAATAGCAAGAGGAAATAAAAAATGACCGTAAACCAACCAAGTATACAACACAAGACAGCACAAAAAACTATAACCCAAGATGATACAGAACAAAAAAATATAGAACAAAACATCAAAGACCGCTACATCGCCACATTTCTTGGCTGTGCTATTGGCGATAGTTTAGGCATGCCCATCGAAGGCTGGAAAAAAGAACAAATTGAGCGCTATGTGGGTAGAGTCACCACATTTCTCAATCCAGTCATCATCAAAGACGAACGAACAGGTATTCGTTTTTTAAAAGATGAATACGGCCCATTAAAATGTTACACCGAAGATCTCAAAGCAGGAGAATTTACGGATGATACCCTTTTAACCATTGCTTTAGCTGAATCACTCATTGAATCAAAAAGATTTGATTTGGATAACGTTTCCAAACATCAATTAGCAGCGTATGAATCACAACGTCAACCTGATGGCTCTATCAAAGGAGGATTTGGACGCACCACTGCTGATGCGTTTAAGAATTTGAAGCAAGGTATAGGGCCATCGGAATCAGGAGTAATTGGCGGTCCTGGAAATGCCCCAGCTATGAAAATTTCTCCTCTTGGAATATATATGGATGCAAAGAAATGTTACCAAGAAGGATTAGCATTTGCCGCAGCTGTTGGCAAAATTACCCATCTTGACCCTCGATCATTAGCGAATGGTGTTGTCCAAGCCCATGCTGTATATAGTGTCTTACAAAATATTTCCCGCGATGAGTTAGTTGATTTATTAGTTGATGTTTGTGTAAAATGGGAAAAACCAGTTACCCCTGAATTCAGATTATATGAGCAAGGAAGTTTACATTCAAGATTGGAGTGGATTGCCAAGCATAAAGATGCAAGTGTACAAGAAGCGTATGACTCTTTACATAATTCCTACATGGGCTTTAGTTCCCACCCATTTGCTCTCTTCATGGTGCAAAAATATTGGGATGACCCGATTACCGGTTTAATTGAAACCGTAAATTACGGTGGCGATTGTGACACCACTGGCGCCATGTACGGTGCCATCTGCGGCGCAAAAAATGGCATGATCTTTCCCACCCATTTAGTCAACGGATTACGTGAAAAAGAAAAGTTGATTTCGTTGGGAGAGAAGATGTATGCGTTGAGAACTATTTAATCTTTTTTAATTGTTCTTCATTACTTTTTTTCTAACCAATCCTTCTCCGCATCTCTTCAAAATCGCCCATATCTTTAAAAACTCCTCACTCTTTTATTAAAAAATGGTCACCATCCGCACTCAAGTCAAAGACATCTTAAAAGAAAACGGCATGGACAACATGTCCGGCGACTTCATGGATCGTTTAGACGAAAAAACCAAACAACTCATTCTCGACGCTGTCAAACGCGCTAAAGAAAATGGTCGGCGAACAGTCATGGGTAAAGATGTATAAATAAAAAGATCACAAAATTATTTCAAATCCTCATCTTCGGTGGCGGCGGCAATGGCAGCATCCTCTCAAGCGTCTGCACATCCTCAACAGATAAATCCATTTTCTTCTCCGGCATAGAAAAAATCATCGTATGTTTCACTTCCTCTTTCACTGGCGAAACCAACTGCTGCAATCTCACATCTAACATCATAATATTCTGCTCAATCATCTTCACTTTTTCAGGGTCACTCGTTTCTAACTCTTGATGCATTTCCAACGTCTCTTTCAACGCCTCAATTTTCTCCTGCAATAACTGTATCCTCTCTGGCGTATCAATACTCTCTTGTACCTTCTGCTGCAACGCTTTTCTCTTCACATGCCGTAACCCTTTCACACTCTCAACCACTTCTTTCTTCGCTCGTTCCTTTGCTAAATAATCACCTAACATATACGACACACGTTCAATTTTCTGATGCATATCTTTATCCGCACTTAACGCCAATTTATGCCGTAATCGCGCAATCTCCTCTTTTAACATCTTCTCTTTCTTATTCTCCCGCAGCTTCTTCATCATTACTCTTTTTTCCATATCATACAATCCTT
>Ga0209515_10005249_pt1 | contig 16917 bp, 14 predicted proteins | sample Subgroupgradi54m_FD_187454 | JGI IMG/M metagenome (GOLD analysis project Ga0209515, IMG submission 187454) | Subsurface groundwater microbial communities from S. Glens Falls, New York, USA - GMW60B uncontaminated upgradient, 5.4 m (SPAdes)... ...
GCGGCGGCGGCACCAGGCCCAGCTCGTCGCGCTGGTCGCCGTGCAGCACGATCACGCGGTCCTCCTCGATGGCGACGACCTTCCAGTCGCCCGCGAGCTCGCCCACCATGACCACGCGGTACTTGCCCGAGCTCTCGTCGAACAGCAGCGCCTGACCGGTCTCGAGCATGATGGCGACCGCCGCCAGGGGCGCGTACGCCGGCTCGGGCATCTCTTCAGCAGCCGCGGTGGCGCTGGCAGCCTGAGCGACCGGAACCGGACCCGCCGCCACCGAAACAGTCGCGAGCAACATCGAGGCGAGCAGGCTGCGGACGTACGGCATACAGCCCCGTACCAGCATGTGCCATGCCAGCTGATCCGGCCGTGAAATTGTTCATGAATGGTTTGTATGCGGGCGTCAGAGTGACCGACTCTTCACAGTCGATCGCGACCTCGGGATGACAGCGAGGTGCCAGGTCCTCGGTGCCGACGTAGGCGTTGCGCCTACTTCTTGCCCGCGCTGGCGCTGCTGCTGCTGCTCGCCGCGGCGATGTCCTCGGCGGTCAGGTTGAGCTCCTCGAGCTCCTTCAGGTCCTCGGCCGTGAGCGAGGGCAGCGTGGTCGCGGCGGCGCGATCGTTGGCCGCCGACGACTGCTTGCCTGCCGCGCCGCTGCCGCCCATGGCGGGGAGCTGGCGGGCCGCGTCGGGCGCCGGGCCGAGACCCATCTTGGACTTGAGCTCGAGCAGCGCCTGATCGCCGCCGCCCGCGCCCGAGGCCTCGAGCTGCTGGAACTTGGATTCGAGCGCGTCGCCGGTCAGCTCGCCGGCCAGCTCGGCGCCCGCCTCGGCCTCGGCCTCGAGCTGGTCGATCTTCTGCGACATGCGGTCGAAGGTCTCGAACGCCGAGGTATCGGACAGCCCCGACATGGTGTTCGCGATGGTCCTCTGCGCCTCTGCCCGCTTCTTGCGCGCGACCAGCAGGTTCTTCTTCCGCTTGGCCTCTTCGATCTTGTTGTTGAGCATGCGCAGCGCGTCTTTCAGCTTGTCGACGGCTGCCTTCTGCTGCATCCACTGCTGCTGGTACTGGCCGGAGATGTTGTCGTGCTCCTGCTTGCGCACGAGCGCTTCCTTGGCCAGCACGTCGTCGCCGGCGCGCACGGCAACCATGGCCTTGCGCTCCCACTCCTTCGACTTCTCGGCCTCGCCCTCGGCCTGTTTCTGCAGGCGTTTCTCGTCGGCGATGGCGACGGCTACCTGCTTCTTGGCCTCGACCAGCTGCTGCTGCATGTCGAGCAGCACCTGGGTGAGCATCTTCTCCGGGTCTTCAGCCTTCGAGATGAGGTCATTGATGTTTGATTTGAGCAGCGATCCGAGGCGCGCGAAAATGCCCATGGCTGAATCAGCGTAGGGCATGTCCACGTCGGTTGCAACCAACAGGCCCGCGTGGTATTCGCGAGCGATTCCGATGGAAAGCGGACTCCCGCCGCCGCCCCCGTTCGACCCGTCGCAGCTCCCGCGACACGTCGCCATCATCATGGACGGGAACGGACGCTGGGCCAAGCTGCGCGGCCAGCCTCGCATCGACGGTCATCGCGAGGGTGCGGTGAGCGTGCGCGACATCGTGCGTGCGTCACGCCAGCTCGAGCTGGCGGCGCTCACGCTGTACGCCTTCTCGTCGCAGAACTGGCAACGTCCGCCCGAAGAAGTGCGCGCGCTCATGGAGCTGCTGCGCGACTATCTCGTCGACGAGCGGCCCGAGATCATGGACAACGACATCCGCCTCACCACCATCGGCGACATCGAGCGTCTGCCGTCGATGGTGCGCGAGCCGCTCGACGCGCTCATGCGCGACTCGGCCGGCAACAAGGCGATGATCCTCTGTCTCGCGCTCTCCTACGGCGGGCGCGAGGTCATCGTCGAGGCGGCGCGCGCGGCCATGCGCGCGGGCGTCAAGCCCGAGGATCTGACCGAGCAGAAGTACGCCCAGCTCCTGCCCACGCGCGAGCTGCCGCCGCTCGATTTCATGATTCGCACCAGCGGAGAGCAGCGCATCTCCAACTTCTTGCTCTGGGAAGCCGCGTACGCGGAGCTCTACTTCACGCCGGTCCTGTGGCCGGATTTTAGGCGCGCCGATCTGTACACCGCGCTCTCGACCTACGGCAGCCGCGAGCGCCGCTTCGGACTCACGTCCGATCAGGTGCGCCCGCCGGCTGGCCGTCCCTGACGTCCCGGAGCCCTCCCAACGATGAAGCTCGGCAATCTCGCTGCGCGCGTCGCGACCGCCATCGTCGCTGCCCCGATCATCATCTTCCTGGTCTTCTGGAAGTACGACTGGGGCGTGTGGATTCTCATCACGGCAGCCTCGGCCGCCGCCATGTGGGAGTTCTTCGAGATGACGCTCGCCGACAAGGTCGAGCGTGCGTTTCACCTGCTGCTCGGCCTGGGCCTGGTCTCGTGGCTGTACTGGCAACCGCAGATCTCGCTCGCGGTGGCCATGCCCGCGGTGGTCATCCTGCCCGGCCTGTTCTTCCTGTTCCGCTTCGGCGACATGGCCACGGTGGGCCGCCGCTGGGCCTCGGGCTCGCTGGGCATCTTCTACGCCGGCATCTGTTTCATGTACCTGGCGCTGCTCAAGCGCGACGGCGGCGCGCACGGCGGCGACTGGATCATGCTGGTGCTGATGACCGCGTGGTTCGGCGACACCGGGGGCTACTTCGCCGGGCGCGCCTTCGGCAAGTCCAAGCTCTACCCCGCGGTCAGCCCGGGCAAGACGCGCGCGGGCGCGCTGGGCGGCCTGGCCGCCTCATTCTTGGCCTCGGTGCTGGCGAACCTGTGGTACTTCCCCGAGCTGGGCTGGCGCAACGGCGCCATCATCACCATCGTGGGCGGCGCGCTGGGTCAGAGCGGCGATCTGGTCGAGAGCCTGCTCAAGCGCTCCACTGGCGTGAAGGACTCGGGCAACCTCCTGCCCGGCCACGGCGGCATGCTCGATCGCGTCGACGCGGTGCTGTTCATCGCGCCGTGGGTGTATGCCTATGCCGTATTTGTCTGGCCGCGTTGGCCAGGCTAGCCACGCTCAGCAGCACCGCGCAGGTCAGGAATGGCCACACGTGCCCGGCGTGCTGGTACAGGACGCCCGCGACGCTGGGGCCGGCGATGCGCCCGACCGCGCCCGCCGACTGCGACACGCCCAGGAACTCGCCCTGCCGCTCGGGTGGCGCGCTGACCGAGATCACCGTCGACAAGGAGGGTGAGTACAGTGCGGTGCCGGCGGCGATGACGACCGTGGGCGGGATGATCTGCCACCACGCGCGCGCCAGCACCAGCAGCACCGCGCCCAGGCCGGTGATCAACGTACCCGCGACGATCAGGCGCTCCGAGCCGTAGCGCCGGGTCAGCGGCCGCACCAGGAAGGCCTGCATGAGCACGAGCACCACGCCGATCAGGGTGAACATGAGACCGTTGCGCGCCTCGCTGAAGCCGAACTCGTCGTGGGTGTAGAGCACGTACGCGGTCTCGATGTTGGAGAACGCGTAGGTCACCAGCAGGAAGAGCCCGATGTAGAAGGCCAGCGTGGGCACGCGCAGCGCGTCGGCGAAGGTGTGCAGGCCGCGCGCAGGTCGGCTGGCGTGACGCTCCGGCTCGGGCAGCGCGAAGTAGGCCCAGCCGGCATTCACCAGGGCCAGCCCGGCGGCCACGAAGAAGGGCGTTTGCCGGCCCCAGTGTGCGGCCACGCCGCCGATGGCCGGGCCGATGGTGAAGCCGAGGCCGAGCGCGGCGCCGATCATGCCCATGCCGCGTGCGCGCGTCTCCTTGGTGGTCACGTCGGCGACGTAGGCCTGCGCGGTGGAGATGTTGGCGCCGCAGATGCCGGCGAAGCCGCGCGCCACGAACAGCAGCCACAAGGAGCCCGCCAGCCCGAAGGTCACGTAGCCCACGCAGCTGCCCAGCGCGGTCAGGATGATGATCGGCCGCCGACCCAGGCGATCCGAGAGCCGGCCCCAGACGGGCGCGAAGGCCATCTGCATGAACGAGTAGAGCGCGTTGAGCAGGCCAATCTCGGTGGCCGAGGCGCCGAAGCTCTTGGCATAGGCGGGCAGGATCGGGATCAGGATGCCGAAGCCGACCAGGTCGACGAAGACGGTGAGAAACAGGATGGCGAGCGGACTTTTTCGGGCCACGACGGCGGGCAAGGTATCATCCCGCGCCCGGGAATCGCATGCTGACTCGCTTCGAGCTGATGGTGATCTTGCGTAATCAGGTGAGCGACCGCCGCGTCGTGCGGAGATCGCTCGCGGTCGAGGCCACGCTCGAGGAATGGGCGGCCGACCTGGGCGCCGATGTGGTCACCTGGGCCATGGCGGGCCTGGGCGCCAACATCGATGCCGAGCTCCTGGCCGGGAATGTCGAACGTCGCGGCGAGGTCGCCGAGGAACTGCTGCTGACCGAGGGCGCGAGCCCCGAGATCGCGGCGGCGGCGCGGCTGCGCCTGGTGCGCGACGTGGACGACATGCCGGTCCTGGCCGCGGCCATCGCGGCGGCCGAGGCCATCGTGGACGACGTTCACGCTGCCATCGAGCTGGGTGACACATTGGACGGCCTGGAGGCATTCGCGATCTCGCACCGGCTCGGACGTGCGGCAGAGAAGCGTGGTGACGAGACCGCGATTCGTACCCTGGCCTTGCTGGAACGGATTGGACTGGCACCCGAGCGCGCGGCGGCACTGGCGCTTGCGGGAATGCTGCGGGTTCGTGAGGATTTGCGACTATGAAGCGGCGAGCGCTGGAGTGGGCGGCGGAATTGCAATGAGTGAAACGCGGAAGACTCGAAAACATACCACCCGGACCAATACACGTAAGCGCGCTGCCACGCTGGAGCCGCGCCCGGCAGTGGAATGGCGCGAAGGTGTGCACATTCTCGGCACGCCATTGTGGTGTGATGCATTGCATACGCGCGAGGTCTGTTTTGTCTCGCACGCGGGAGTGCCGGAAGCCCATCGACACCGGCAGATCATTGCCACCGCGGACAGCGTGGCGCTTTTGCCCACGACGGCCCGCAAGCGGCCACAATCGACGCTGACGCCGCCCTACGCGCGCCCATTCTCGCTGGGCGAGCTGCGTGTCGAGCTGTATCCGTCAGGTTTCATGCGCGGGGCCGCGTCACTCGTGGTCGACGTGCGCGGCCTGCGCGTCGCGTATGCGGGCGCGATCGCGCCCGCCATCCGGCAGCTCGACTGGCCCGGACAGGTGCGACCGTGCGATGTGCTGATAGTCGATGCCAGTTATGCACATCCGCGCTTCCGCTTCGCACCGCCTGCCATGGTGGCCGCGCAGGTGGACGTCTTCGTCGAGCAGGTGCTCGCCGAGGGCGGGACTCCTGTGCTGCTGGCGCCACTGACCCTGGCCATGACCCTGACCACGCGTCTGGGCGCGCGCGTGCCGCTGGTCGCCAGTCGGCCCATTGCCGAGGCTGCGGCACGCCTGCGCGCGCTCGTGCCCGAGCTGCCCATGGTGAGGCGCATGGACAGCGCCCCGCGTCCGGGTGAGGTGCTCCTGTGGCCGATCTCGGGGCGCGAGGCCAGGTCGCTGGCGCTGGTGCGCAAGCCGCGCTTCGCCCTCGTCGATGCCAGTGCCGTGGATGTTGGCGCGCTCGTACGCGCACGCGCCGATACGGCATTCGCCTGGAGTGATCGCGCCGGCCACGACGATCTCGTCGACTACGTGGGCCAATGCGGAGCCAGCGTGGTCTATGCCGTGGGCGGCGGTGACGGCGCGGCCGAGGCGCTCGAGCCGCTCAGCAAGCGCGGCGTGCGTGTCGAACCGGTCGGTCCGCCCGCGCAGCTCGCGCTCTCGTTCTGATCACCTTCCCCCGGATCAGAAACGGATCACAACAGATCACAATCCTGTGCTGATTGGCGAGCATCTGCGTCGGACGTGAACCCGCGCCAATGGCATTCGAGTCCGCCGTGGGTGCGCTGGACCTGCAGTACCAAATGCTGGCCCAGTGGCGGCGTCAAATGGCGCCAGGCTTTCGTGACAAAGGTGACATGCATTTCGGCAGGCCAGATCGATGGCGACTTGCAATCATGATCACACTGGCCTATAAGATGTGCCCATTCGGCAATTTGCCGTATGTAAATGGGTGGGACACTCGATATGAACATCGACAAGCAGCTCGTGAAACTGGTCACCGCGTTCGTCGCTGAGCTTCGTATGGTGGTCGAGACGGCGACGCGTGACGAGGTCGCCGACGCCCTGCGCAAGGCAGTGGGCAATGGCGCCGCGCGCGGCGGCCGTGGTCGTGGCGGCAAGCGCGCCGCCGTGGTCGTCGACGCCGGCTCGCGCTTCAAGCGCACGCCGCGCCAGATGGAAGGCCAGGCGGAGAAGCTGTACGACTACGTCAAGTCGCACCCGGGCGAGCGCATGGAGCAGATCTGCGACGGCCTGGGCATGAAGACGAACCTGCTGCAGCCGCTGGCCAAGCGTCTGCTGGCGGAGAAGCGTCTCAAGGCCAAGGGCAAGGCGCGCGGTACGACGTACACGGTCGCGTGATCGGCGCAAATAGGTAAGACTGGCGGGCGCCCATGCCCATCCAGCTGGCCCGGATCGCGATCGAGGAACATCTTGCTGACGCCACGCAGGTGGCGGAGGCCGAACGGCACGCCGAGCAAGCGGGCGAGCCACTCGTGGTGGCGCTGGTCGAGGTCGCCCACGTCTCCGACGCTGCCCTGGCGCGCACGCTGGCCCGCCGCCTCGGCGTCGTGCTGGTCGGCCTGCTCGAGCCGGAGGCCGACGCGCTGCGCGAGGTGACCCCCGACCTGGCGCGCCGCCACCGCGTGCTGCCGCTCGCGCTCGAGGTCCCGCTGCACGGCCCGCGCGTGCTGCGCCTGGCCACGGCCGACCCCACCGACCGCGAGGCGATCGCGCTGCTCGAGGCCTCGACCGGCTGCCGGATCGAGGCCGTGCTCGCGTCGCTGGGCGCAATAGATGATGCGATCGCGCGTGCTTACCGCGGCTTCGTGACCGTGGTCATGCAGCGCGCCGAGACCGAGCCTTCACCGCCGCCCATGGAGGTTCCACCTGCGCGCGAGCCTTTCGGCGGCGAGCTCCCCGGCGTGTCGACGCAGCCATTCCACCAGATCGACGAGGAAGCGCCCGTCGAGCTGCGTCTGCGCGCGCTGGTGCAGCTGCTCGAGGAGAAGGGCCTCCTGGGCGAGGACGAATGGCTGGAGCGGATCCGCTTGCTGTTGCAGCAGCGCGAGTGAGCTATATTTCATCGGCCGTGCCGAAGCCCCGAGAACGATGAGCCAACTCCCGCGTTGCGAGCGGTGCGAGCGCGAGGTTGCGCCCGATGCGCTCTTTTGCCCCATGTGCGGCGCTCCCCGCGTACGCAGCGACGATTCTTTGATCGGCGCTCTCATCGCGGACCGCTACCTCGTCCATCAGCGGCTCGGCCACGGCGGCTCCGGCAACATCTACTTTGCCGAGCACGTCACCTTGCGGCGCAAGGTCGCCATCAAGGTGCTGCACCACGAGCTGTCGCGCGACGATCTGGCCATCGAGCGCTTCCGCCGCGAGGCCACCACGGTGTCGCAGATCGACAACGAGCACATCGTGGAAGTGCTCGATTTCGGTCGCCTCACCGATGGACGCCTGTTCCTGGCCATGGAGTTCCTCGAGGGCGAGACGCTGCAGGACGAGCTCGCGCGCGAGGGCACGCTGCCCATCGCCAAGATGGTCGACGTGCTGACCCAGCTGGGCGAGGCGCTCATGGAAGCGCACGCCATGGGCTACATCCACCGCGACCTGCGCCCGCGCAACGTCTTCCTGGCCAGCCGGCGCGGCCGCGACGGCTACGTCAAGCTGCTCGACTTCGGCCTGGCCAAGCTGGTCGAGCGCGAGGGCGAGGCGGCGTCGACCAGCCTGGGCATGACCTTCGGCGATCCGCACTACATGTCACCCGAGCAGGCCCACGGCGAGCCCGTGGATCGTCGCGGCGACATCTACTCGCTGGGCGTGATCGCCTTCCAGATGCTCACCGGACGGCCGCCCTTCCTGGGCGAGAAGGTCTTCGACGTGCTGACCGCGCACCTCGAGAACACGCCGCCCACGCCCTCGACCCTGCGCGCCGACGTGCCCGCGTGGCTCGACGCGGTGGTGCTGCGCATGCTGGCCAAGAGCCCGGAGGACCGCTTCGTCACGGTCTACCGCCTGGTCGAGGCGCTCAAGGAAGGCCAGCAGACCGGGCACATCATGCCCGACGATCTGGCGCGCAAGACCCTGACCGTACCGCCGCCCGCGCCCGCGCCGCGCTCGCGCGAGCACACCGCGCAGGTCGCGGTGCAGGCGGTGCCGACCGCCGCGGGCAAGCATCCGGGCACGTCCACGACGGGCAGCTCGGAGGCCTCGGGGCTCTCGGGCGCCTGGTACGCCGACGGCGAGGCCATGGACGAGGACGTCAAGCGCGCCGGCGGAGGCAAGAACGGCGGCGCGCGCGCGGAGACGGCGCGCACCTCGCCGCGCAAGAACGGCGCCAGCCGGCCGTCGTGGTCGCAGGACGTCGTCTACGACGACTCGGCGGCACGGCGCAAGAAGCTCATCATCGGCGGCGTGGTCGGCGCGGTGCTGCTGGGCAGCGTGGTGCTGGTGCTGGCCTTTGCCGGCAAGGGCGGCAGCAAGCCGACCGCGCTGGCCCAGAAGGTGGCCGAGATCGACGCCGGCGTCGCCGACGCCGCACCACTGGCCGAGCCCGACGCGACGCCGCCGCCGAGCACGGCGGTGGCCTCACCGGCCGATGCCGCGGTGGCCGTGGCCGCGCCGGTCGGTCCGTCCGGCATCGACGCCAGCAAGCGCGTGCCGGTGACCCCGCCGCGCGAGCGCACGCTGCCTGCGGCGGATCCCAAGCTGCGCGCGGATCTGGGCAAGCTGCGCGCGCAGGCGCAGGAGAAGAAGCCGCCCGACGGCGGCCGCGGGCCCAGCGGCCTGGTCGGCGCGGGCGGCAAGCCGGGCGACACTCCCGAGCCGGAGAGCCCGTGGAGCGCCGACGCCGCGCAGGCGGAGTTCTACGTGAAGCTCGGGCGCACCGCGCTCGCCAAGGGCGACGCCGTGGGCGCCGCGACCAACTTCAACAAGGCGCGCGAGTTCGATCCCAGGAGCGCCGACGCCATCGCTGGCCTGGGCGAGGTCGCGCTGCAGCAGGGCTACTACGAGGACGCCATCGTCCACCTCGAGGCGGCAGCCCGGCTCGCGCCCCGCTCGGGGCGCATCCAGACGCTGCTCGGCCAGTCGTACATGGGCGCAAACCATCCCAAGAAGGCCGCGGAAGCCTACAAGCATGCGCTCAAGATCGACCCGAGCAACGATGCCGCCCGGCGCGGTTACGAGGACGCCAGCAAGGCGAGCCCGTAGCTCCAGCTAGGCCCGCTTGGGCTCCCGCGAGGCGCGCGCGCTGCTGTCGGACGCGTGACTACCGCCGTTTTCCTGTCTTCTTTCCACTTCGTGGTTCGCCGTCTCCGTCGCCATCCTTGGCGGGCGGAGTCCACTCGGGCCGCTGGTGGCTCACCTTGAAGGCGAACGACCGGGTCGAGGCACGGAACCTAAGCCGCGAACGCGAGGACGCAGCCCGGCGCGAGGTCAGATCCTGCATGACCATACGTTAGATGACATTAGCCCGATACGCCAACGTTTTGGCGCATGCGGCGTGCGGAGTGCTACGATTCGGCGCGATGAAGTGGCTGAACGGCGCGCTCGACGGGGGCCCACAACCGCTCGAGTTGCCGATCGAAGTGCCGGCCGAAGCCCCGGAAATGCGGCGGCCCAAGGCGGTGGAGCAGCGTCCCGGGCGCAACAACTCGCGCACACGCATCGAGATCGATCTCGTCGTCACCGATGATGGCGAGGGCCGTCACGACGACGCTGACGACGCGTCGCGCGGCAACGTCATCGAGATCGACCTGGCCTAGCGAGCGCCACGAGTGGCCTTTCACGTGTTCATCGAGAAGGCCGTCGATCCGACGCCCGAGGGCCGCGCGCGCCTGGCTGGTAGCATCGCCGCCAAGTACCGCCTGCCCGAGGTACAGATCGCGCAGTACCTGCAGGCCGGCCGCTTCCGCGTGAAATCCAACGTCGACGAGGCGACCGCGCGCAAGTTCGCCAGCGAGCTGCAGGTCATGGGTGCCGTGGTCGGCGTGGAGGACGCGCAGACCGGCGCCAAGATGTCGCTCAACGCCGGCGCCGCGACCCGTGTGGCACCGGCGCCCGCACCGGCGCCGGCACCGGTGCGTGCCCCCGCGGGCGCCGGCATCGCCTCGGCGGCAGCCAGTGCAGCGACGCTGCCCGCGGGCAACGTGCGCGGCGGAGCGGCGCCCGGCGCCCCGGCGCCGGCGGTGGCCCCGAGCGGGCAGAGGTTCGAGTCGGGCCTGGCGGCAGCGTTCTCGGCAGGCGCGGCGGAGGCGCCGGCCAATCTGGGCGCGCTCGATCACCTCGACGGCGTGTCGCTGTCGTCGCTCGACGGCGGAACCGACGAGTCGTTCTCCGGCCCGGTCGGGCTGTCGGCGGCCGAGCCGCCCGCGGCAGGGTCGAAGCCGCTGCCCACCAATGCCTTCAGCGCGCCCGACGAGGCCGCCGAGCTGGCCCTCGATCTGGCCGACGACGTGCGCGGCAGACCGGCCGGAGTCGGGGTGGCAGCCGCTGCACCCCGGGCCGCGGGTACGCCCCAGCCCATGGCCGTGACGGCCGCGCCGCACGACGAGCCGCTCGATCTCGCGCCTTCCTCGGCCCGGCCGACGGTCAAGGCGGCACCGCCGGCGGCGGCGCCGCTCGAACGCACCTCGCTGGCCGGCATGCAGGCCAGCGCCGCGCCCACGCCGCGTGCGCTGGTGCGCGCGCCCGAGCCCATCGAGGGCGGCCCGCTCGCACCCTACTTCGTCGACAAGCCCAGGCAGCGGCTGCTCGCCGGCGCGGCGCTCGCGCTCGGGCTCGGCTTCCTGCCCGCGACCTACTACGCGAGCGGCGCCGAGGACGAGAAGTACGGCAAGATTCGCAACGATCTCTTGTCGCTGCAGGACTCGGCCAACACGCCGTCCCTGTGGCAGGCGCTCGACGCGCCCGACGGAGCGCGGCCGCTCGCGGCCAAGAGCATGGAACGCGCACGCGGCCGCATCCGCGCCAACGCTTCGATCATCTGGATCCTGGTCGCGAGCGGCGTGGCGCTGGTGTGGTTCAAGAAGCTCGCCTGAGCCGAGGCTGAGGCTTACTTCTCGTCGCCACCGTCGCCGTCGTCGCTCTTGTCGCTACCCGGCGGCGGCGTCTCGAACGCGGCCGCCTTCTCCTTGCGGCGGGTGACCACGAACGCGATCAGGATCGACAGGTTGTAGAGCACGATCATGGGCGTGGCCATGAGCAGCTGCGACACCACGTCGGGCCCGGGCGTCAGGATGGCGCCGATCACGAACGACAGTACGATCGCGTACTTGTTGAACTTCCACAGGCTGCGGTGCGTGACCAGCCCGGCGTACGAGAGGAAGAAGATGAGCAGCGGCATCTCGAAGATGAGCCCGAAGCCGAGCAGCATCTTGGTGGTGAGATCCAGGTACGTCTCCATGAAGATCGTGGGCCTGACCTTGAGCGGGTCGGCCACGGCCACGTTCACGCCCAGGTCCTTCATGATCGAGATGTTCTCGTTCGAGTAGGACAGGAAGAACTTGAACGCGACCGGGAACACGAACAGGTAGCAGAACAGCGCGCCACCGATGAAGAAGAAGGCCGAGAAGAACGCGAACGGCAGGGCGATGCGCTTCTCCTTCGAGTACAGCCCGGGCGCGATGAACGACCACAGCTGGTGGAAGATCACCGGCGACGCCACGAAGATGCCGGCGTACATGGCCACCTTGAAGTAGACCCAGAATGGCTCGGTCAGCGAGGCGAACACCATCTGCGCCTCGCCCAGGCCGGCCTGCCGGTAGGCCACGCTGAACGGCTGCGTGAGCAACGCGAACATCGGCTGCGCGAAGAAGTAGGTCACGCAGATGGCGAGGATGAGCGCGATGATCGAGTTGCGGAGACGTGTGCGGAGCTCACGGAGGTGCTCCGTGAACGCCATCTTGCGCTCGTCCATCGCTACGCGTTCCCGTTGCCGGTCCCGGTCTTCGCCGCGTCAGTGACGGCGGCCTCGGCGCTCGCCGGCAGCGCGGGCACGGTCGCGGGCGCCGGGTCCAGGACCGAGGGCAGCTCGGAAGCCGGCTCGGCGCTGGCGGTCGCGGTCACCGCGGCGGGCGCGCGACCCACCGGTCCGTGCGTGGGCGGCTTGATGATCGGCCGCGGGTCCTCGCCGCGCAGCATGCTCTTCAGATCGCGCACCGTGCTGCCCAGCTGCTCGTCCTGCTCGATGGTCTCCTGCACGACACGGGTCTGCTTGCGCAGCTCGCGCATGCCCTTGCCGATCGCCTTGGCAGCGTCGGGAATCTTGTCAGGACCGAGCACCAGCAGGGCGACGATCAGGATCACGATGAGCTCGCCCATTCCCATTCCGAACATGCTGGGCGCAGTCTAGCACAACGAGTCCAAACGCCTGCTTAAGGTCCGAGAATCAGCTGGAAATCGTCCGCGTCGCCGTGCGCACACGCTGCACCGCGTTGCCCACCGAGTCGACCACGCGGCCGAGGTCCTGGACGCGACCTTCCTGACGACGCGTGGTCTCGCGCACCGACTCGACTGCGGCCAGGATCTGCTCGGCGGCGCGCGACTGCTCGCGGTGCGCGGTCGACAGCCGGCGCACCATCTCGCTGATCGACTCGATCGACGAGCTGATCTGCTTGGAGCCGCGCGACTGCTCCTGCGAGGAGCGCTCCACGTGCTTGGTGATGGAGCGGATGCGCTCGGCCGAGCGCATGATGGCCTCCGAGCCCTTGGCCTGCTCGGCGGTGGCCACGGCGATCTGCTGCACGCCCTCGGCAATCCGGTTGATCGCGTCGGTGACCTGCTTGGAGCCGCGCGACTGCTCGACCGTGGCGCGCGCGATGTCGCGCACCATCTGGGTGGAGCGCTCGGCCGACTCCTGGATGCGGCGCAGCGCGTCGTCGGCCTGGTGCGACACCTTGACGCCCTCGTCGACGGAGAGCGCGCCGCGCTGGACGGCCTCGATGGCGTTGCGGCTCTCGTTCTGCACGCCCTTGATCAGGTCGGCGATCTCCTTGGTCGACACGCCCGCGCGCTCGGCCAGCTCCTTGATCTCGTCGGCGACGACGGCGAAGCCCTTGCCGTGCTCGCCCGCCTGCGCGGCGATGATGGCGGCATTCAGGGCCAGCAGGTTGGTCTGCTCGGCCACATCGTCGATGACCTCGAGGATCTTGCCGATCTCGCCGATCTTGGCGTTGAGCGCGCCGATGACGCGCACCGCGTCCTCCGACGAGCCCTTGATGCGGTTGATGCCCTGGATGGTCTTGGCGATGGCGTCGGCGCCCAGGCTGGCGGCGCGCGTGACCTCGTCGGAGAGGCGGGCGGTCTCGTTGGCGTTGGACTCGACCTGGTGGATGGACGCGTCCATCTCGTTCATCGACGACGAGGTCTCCTCGGCGGTGGCCGAGAGCGCCTCGACGTTGCGCGCGACCTCCTTCATGGAGGTGGTCATCTCCTCGATCGAGGACGCCGATTCTTCCACCGACAGCGCCAGGCCGCCCATGTTGTCGGAGACCTCGGTGTTGGCCGCGGCCATCTCCAGGATCGACGACGACGACTCCTCGGCGGAGGAGGCCAGGACCTCGACGTTCTCGGCGATGCTGCGCAGGGACGCGGTCATCTCGTGCAGCGACGTGGCGGTCTCCTCGACCGCGGCCAGCTGCTTCTCGGCCCCCGAGGCGATCTCTGACAGGTCGCGGCGCGCCTGCCCCAGCGCCTTCTCGTTCTCCTCGGTGGCGGTGGAGGTGTCGCGGATGCGCTCGGACAGCTGCCGGCGCAGCGCCTCCAGGCGCACGCTGACCGGACCGAGCGTGTCGTCGATGATGGTGGGCAGCGGCCGGGCCATCTCGCCCCGGACCAGGCGGCGCACCGAGTCCTCGACGCGGCCGGCGTGTCGGCGCAGCTGCAGGAGCAGCCAGAGCGGACCGGCGGCACCGACGAACACCAGCGCCGCATGCGCCCAGGTCGCGTATGGCCACAGCCGGGGCACGGATGCCGCGGCAATGGCGGCTGCGAGCGGCACGCCGAAGGCGGCGAGCAGCCCCAGATTCACCGCTGGGCGTTCCTCGTAGGGCTCCTGATCGTCGCTCATCTTCCCCGGGGTGCGCCTACGGTATCGCAGATCGAGGCAAGGCCGCAATTCTCCAGTCAGAAGTTCCGCGCGGCCGAGTCGAGGTCGCGCGGCAAGCCGCGCGCGCCTTCGTCGACGCTTTCCGTAGGCACGGTACCGGCGCGGAAGGGCAGGCGCAGCGCGCCACCCGCGCCCGGGCGGGCCAGCTTGCCGCTCTCGCGATCGACGGTGGCGGTGACGATGCCGACGGGCGCGTCGCCGGGTACGGGGCGGGGCGCGCGCGTGGCCTCGGCCAGCTCGACGATGGCGACCCAGATGGGCAGCGCAGCGTGCGCGCCGTCCTCGCGCTTGCCCAGCTTGGTGATGGGATTGTCGTGGCCGACCCACACGGCGGTGACCAGGCGGCCGGTCCAGCCCGCGAACCAGGCGTCGGAGCTCTCGTTGGTGGTGCCGGTCTTGCCCGCGACCGGGCGGCCGATCGCGCGCGCGTCGCGCCCGGTGCCCGAGCGCGCGGCCTCGGCCAGCATGGAGGCCATGAGGTACGCCGTCTGCGCGTCGACGACGGGCGTGCCGGTGCCGCGCGGCAGATGGGCGACGAAGCGGTCGAGGCGGCGGTCGGGGGCCAGCGTCGGATCTTCGGGCGCGGCGCGATCGAGCACCACGATGCCCCGATCGATCACGCGCGTGACCACGATGGGCTCGACGCGCACGCCGCCCGCGGCGAACACGCCGAATGCGCGCGCCAGCTCGAGCGGGATGACGCAGGACGCGCCCAGGACCAGCGGGCGCACGGCCTCGAACGTGCTGGTGAAGCCGAGTCGCTGCGCGAAGGCGATGGCCGCGGCGGTGCCGACGCGGTCGAGCACGTCGACGGCGGGCGCGTTGAGCGACGCGGCCAGCGCGTCCTGCGCCAGCGCCACGCCGCGGAAGGCGTGCCCGGAGTTGTGCGGCTTCCAGAACACGTCGCGGTCCTCGTCGTATTCGGTGACCGGCGCGTCGCGCAGGGGCGTGCCCGGGGTGATGGCGTTCTTCTCGATGGCGGCGGCGTAGACGATGGGCTTGAAGGTCGAGCCCGGCTGCCGGCAGGCCTGCGCGGCGCGGTCGTACTTGGAGCGCTGCCAGTCGAGCCCGCCGACGAGGACTTCGATGTACCCGGTCGTGTGATCGATGGCGATGGCGGCGACCTCGGGCACGGGCGACCTCTGCCGCGTCGCGATGGCGGCGGCGCCGGCGCGCGCGGCGGTGAGCGCGGCGTCGTCGAGCACCGGCTGCGCGGTGGTCTCGACGATGAGCCCACCGCGTGCGTAGGCGTCGGGCCAGCCGGCTTCGATCTCGCGGCGCGCGCGCTCGGTCAGCCAGGGCGCGATGGTGCCGTAGCGGTCGTTGCTGCGGTTCAACGCAGGTGACAGGCCGAGCGGCTCGGCGCGTGCGGCCGCGGTTTCGCCGGGCGTGACGAAGCCGGCGCGGGCCATGCGTTCGAGCACGTCGTTGCGGCGCGCGCGCGCCGCCTCGGGCGCGACGAACGGGTTGGTGCGGCCGGGCGCCTGGGCCATGCCGGCGACGAGCGCGGCCTGCGCCAGGGTCAGCTCCGCCGCCGAGCAGCCGAAGTAGGCACGCGCGGCCGATTCCACGCCGTACGCGCCCGCGCCCAGGAAGACCAGGTTGGCGTAGGTCTCGAGGATGGCCGGCTTCGACCAGCGGCGTTCGAGGCGGCGCGCCAGGATCATCTCGCGCAGCTTGCGGCGGACGCTGCGCTCGCGGCCGATCTCCTCGGGCAGGAGGTTGCGCGCCACCTGCTGCGTGATGGTCGACGCGCCTTCGACGGTATGGCCGGCGCGGTAGTTGGCCAGCGCGGCGCGTGCGACCGCGCGCACGTCGACGCCTTCGTGGGCGAAGAAGCGCACGTCCTCGGCCGCGAGCAGGGCGTTGATCAGGCGTGGCGGCAGCTGATCGTAGCTGCGCCAGATGCGCCGGCCGGCCTCGACGCCGACGGTGAAGGGCAGGTCGGCCAGCACGCTGCCGTCGGCGCCCAGCCACTCGAGCCCGGCCAGGCAGTTCAGCGCGCGGCCCTGCGCGTCCCAGCCGGCCGGGTAGGCGCGGCCGAAGCGGTACAGCACCTCCTGCGCGACGTCCAGCGGCAGCTCGTTGGCGCTGACCTCGACGTTGAGCATGACCACGTCGACGTCGAAGAAGAAGTACAGGTCGACGTGCACGATGTCCAGCAGCACCGGCGTGTCGCCGGGCCGCGCGGTGACGCGCACGGCGGCGATGTCGCTGCGGCGGAACACGCGCATCGGCGCGCCGCTGTCGTCGCGCTCGCTGTCGCGGCCGGCACGGCCTTCGCCGAACAGGAAGCGCTGCACCACCGGCAGGAAGGAGACGAACTCGTTGTAGTGGCGCTCGTGGAAGCCGGCGCTGTCGCCGGTGAACTCGTCGACCACCTCGCGCCAGGGCGAGCGGTCGGCCATGTCGCGCAGATGCTGCCAGGGCGGACCTTGGTCGCCGGCGGCACGCGGGCGCGGCAGCAGCCGTAGCGGCCACAGCAGCACCTGGCGCAGGTGGCGCACGGTGGTGTCACCGTGGCGTGTGAGCCCGGCCGATTCGGCTGGCGCAAGGTGGCTGGCCATCAGCTCAGTGTAGGAGCGTGCCTCACGGCGCGCCACGCGTGGCCAGCGCCAGCGCCTGCGCGCCGAT
>Ga0209515_10005250_pt1 | contig 16916 bp, 18 predicted proteins | sample Subgroupgradi54m_FD_187454 | JGI IMG/M metagenome (GOLD analysis project Ga0209515, IMG submission 187454) | Subsurface groundwater microbial communities from S. Glens Falls, New York, USA - GMW60B uncontaminated upgradient, 5.4 m (SPAdes)... ...
TTGATTCTTCATCCGTGTTGTTCTTAAGGATTCTTTGTGATGATACAGCGTATAGCTCTTGTGGCGGCCATCATCTTACCCTTTTGGAATATTCCTCTCATTGTTAAGATTATCAAACGGAAGTCCTCCAAAGATATCAGTCTGTCTTGGGCTTTAGGAGTTTGGACATGCCTGGCGTTGATGGCCCCTTCAGGATTTGTCTCGAATGATTTGGTCTGGCGGGTGTTCAATATCATTAATTTTATATTTTTCAGCTTGGTGGTCTTATCCGTTTTGGTGTATCGAAAGAATTGAAGATGGATACCCTGAAAACGGTAGCCTATTTTTGGTCTGATCGTCAGGGGAGAGTTTACCCGCCTTCGCAGAAAGCCCTCCCGCCAGAGGGGGGGATGAATGCGAAAAGGGTATCCGCCAACGTGTTGTGGTGGATGTTGCTTCGGCGGGTTTCGCCGAAGCAGGTGAAGATGCCACGGGTGTTCATCCCACCAACGGCGGGAGATCCCGTCATCCTGCGGGAACACCCGTGGAGCTTCCCTTTTCGGTCAACTGCTGTATTTTTTCAAGAAGCAACTGTGCGTTGAACGGTTTTACGACGTAAGCGTCCGCGCCTACTTCTTCCCCCAGTTTGGAATCTTCTGCTTGAACTTTAGCTGTGAACAAGATGATGGGTATTTTTGCGTAGCGGCTGTCTTTTTTGATCAGGCTGCACACTTTATAGCCGTCCATTTTGGGAAGCATCAAGTCCAAGATAATCAGGTCCGGTTTTTCTTTCTTGGCCATGGTCAATCCTTCCTGACCGTCCTTGGCACTGATACAATCGTATCCATTCGCTTTGAGTCGATTCGAAACCATCGTTACAATTGCCGGTTCATCGTCGACGATCAATATCTTTTTAGCCATTTTCCCTCCACATTGAGAACGAGTCCTGGGTTTTAACTACAGCTGAGTTTGATTCAATAAAGATTCCTCCGTGTTTCCATCTTCCGGAAATCCCGCGACTTTACAAGCAAGCTTGATATCATTTCCCAAAGAATTCTTGGCAAGGTCTTTCTCGTAGCTTTGCTGGATTTTCTCCGCAATCGTTAAGGCGTCACTTTTCTCTGTTGTTGGAAGCACCACGAAAACAGCGTCGGTATTTTTAATTGCCAGGTCTGATTTACGATGGAGATTCTGTTTTACCAAACTTTCTAAATCCTGAACTAGAAGCAAGGCCTGCTCGTTGCCTATCTTTTTTCGAATCTTGTCAAAATCCTTGAGTTCGAAAATGATGAGAGACAAAGGGGCTCCGTAGCTGACACTTTCTTTGAGGTGTTGCCCAAGATATTCTTTGAAAAGTTCTCTTGCGGTGTACTTGGGCAGCAGAAAGGTGATTCGCGTCCCTTTGCCTAATTCACTTTCAATCCAGATTTTCCCTCGATGGGCTTCGATCAAGCCTTTACAGATGGCAAGTCCCAAACCGGTCCCCTTTGGGCCGGGGCCTATTTCTCTTGCAAATTGCTCAAATTTACTGAAGACCTTGGGAATATCTTCTTTGGCGATGCCTTTGCCTGTGTCGGACACACAACACTCGATGCCGTTTCCTTTATCAAGGATGGATATTCCGATGTGACCTTTCTCTGTAAATTTTATTGCGTTGCCCATCAAGTTGGTGAATATCTGAGTCACTTTGTCTTTGTCGGCATAAATTTCTAGGCGGTCTTGCGGGGCGTTGAGTTTTATTTGAATACCTTTAGCTTTTGTCTGGGATGAAAAAGCTAAGGAGGACATTTTAGCTAGAGAGACAATATCCACCAGTTCTCTTCTAAGCTCGATTCTTCCCGATTCAATCTTTGAGATATCGAGTAACTCTTCTACGATACGGCCCAGTCTATCGATGGCTTCAAGGGAAAGCTTCAAAGTATCCCGCTGTGTCTGAGTGATTTGGCCGCATACGCCTTCATAAACTTGTGAAACTCCTTCTTTGATAATGGCCAGCGGAGTGCGAAATTCATGAGATACAGTGCTCACGAATTCATTTTTTATTTGTTCCGCTTGCTTCCGCGCGGTGATATCCGCTCCAAAGAGGAGGAATTCGAAACTTCCTTCTGTTTCCCCTGAGATGGGAATAAGTGTAAAGCCCAGCAGTCGTTCCAGCCCGTCGTGACCCTGGAAGCGGATGTCCTCCAGTCGGAGGGGCCGGTTTTTCTTACGGCATTCTTCGAGGGAAGTTAGAACGCTACCCGCGTTCCATTTCACCCCACATTTTGAAAAAGGTTGTCCGAGTACTTCCGAGGCAGAAATTCCAAAGGTAGTTTCGGCGACAGTGTTCCAATGTGTTATGAACCCTTCTGGACTGATGCCGATCAGAATAGAGGTAAGTGAAGAAAGCAACTGGCCGGTTTGGATATGTGCTCTTTTGAGGACCCGCTCGGCCTGTTTTCTTTCAATCGCGTGGCGTATGATGCTGGCAAGCAGGCTTCCGTCAACTCGTCCCTTGACCAGATAATCCTGTCCTCCTTTTCTCACTATTTCGATCGCGATTCTCTGGTCATCAAGGCCCGTGAGAACCACAATAGGCAGGAGCGGTGATTGACTCTGTATACGATCAAAAGTTTCGAGTCCCTGGCTGTCCGGCAGGGAAAGATCAAGCAAGACCAAATCGATTCCGCCCTTAGCCAAGCGTTCGAGGCTTTCCTTGAGCGTGGTAGCCCCTTCAATATGGAAGGGCGGATTTTTCTCCAGGGAAAGGATGTCCGTAATTAATTTAGCGTAGGTCGTGTTGTCTTCAACCAGTAAGATTTTGATTTTTCTGCGTTCCATTGCTTCCCACCGGAGGTTAGGAAAAGTTGATTTCCGTAAACCTTATTAAAAGATGCATTGTATTTCAACGGCTTTAGCCAACAAAAGTTTAATTCGCGAACGGGAGTGCTTTTTGCATCGGATGAGGCCGTAAAATCCTCGGGTGGTTTTTAAAAATGGTTTGACTCCTTGAAGAGACAGCGCAATGATAATGACAACGGATGCCTGGAAAAACATAAACCTTTTGCTGAAAGATTCTGATTGCGAGGAGGGAAAATTCAGTGACCCTACCTTTAGACTGGATTTTGCTGGGGATGGGCGCCTTCGGCTTGATGAGTTTTGCGTTCGGGATTTTTACCGGGTTTTGTCCGAAGCGGTCTATTGATCTTTATGTGTGGTTGATGTCAAAGCTCAACTGGCGCGTTCATCCGATTGATGAAGTGCGCGAGATTCGTAACACTCGTATGTTTGGTATTTTTCTCGTATTTTTGAGCTTGATACCTGTACTGCAATTTCTATTAAGGGTTTTTTGAAAAGGGATGGTTTCCTGAGAGGCAATGCCCCCAAAATTTTCGCCTAGAGTTTACTCTTGATAAAGTTTCAAGCCGACGAAAATGGTTAGGGAAAGAAAAGCCGCTGTGGCCAAAAAAGGAAGTCGGTAGGAAAATCCAAAAAGAAAACCACCCCACGTAGGTCCTAAAACTCTTCCTAAGCTTGCGATGCCTTGCGAGGTGCCCATGGCCCGACCTACGGCCTGTGGATCGGCCTCTTTCGAAATCAAACTGTTTAGAGTCGGACCGTTCAGACTCGCTCCGATGGCCATCACGCTCAAAAAAATTGTGAGCAGACTGGTAGATGGAGCAAAGGGGATGAGGGTGAAACCTACAAGCATCAAGATACTTCCAGTGAGGAAAAGTTTCCCCTCTCCGAATTTTCTCACCAGTGATTTTATCAGTCCGCCTTGGATGATCACAGCAATCAACCCCATGTAGACAAATTGCATTCCGACTTTTTCCGCAGAGAGGCTCAATTTGATTTTACAGAACAAGGGAAACGAACTGTACATACTTGCTTGGGCAAAGGAGAGAAGAAACGCGCTCAGGATCAGGAGGGGAAAAGTGTTTTTGAGACCCGGTTTTTTTTGCTCGAAGATCCCTAGCCAGAATTTTTTGGTGAAAATACTTGTTTTTAAAATTTGGTTTGAATCGTTTTTTGATTTCTTCACTGTCTCCGGCAGTTTGAAGAGAACAAGGATGAAACTCACCAGGGACATGAAGGCAGCGAACAATCCGGGAATAGCAAACTTATTTTGAATATTGATATGTAGAAATTCCAGGGTTTGCGGGTGAACGAGCAGGGTTGAAAGAGCTGGTCCCAGGACAAAGCCGATTCCGAAGGCGGCACCGATCAGGCCCATGCCTTTCGCACGGTCTTCGTGGGTGGTGACGTCCGCAACGTAAGCCTGAGCGGTTGAAATATTGCCTCCCATCACACCTGCCATCAATCGGGAAAGAAAGAGTAGCGATAAGGAGCGGGAAAGCGCGAAAAGAACATAAGCCAGCGCAGCTCCTGCTGTGCTCATGAGCATAATGGGACGTCTTCCCACCCGATCGGAAAGACTGCCCCAAATGGGAGAAAAGACAAGCTGGGCAAAGGAATAGATGCTGTAGAGCAGACCAATCGTAACAGCTGAAGCTTTAAAAGCGGATGCGTAAAAAGGCAGCAGTGGGAGAACGATTCCGAATCCCATCAGATCGATGAGAACGGCTAAAAAAACGGTTGATAAAGCAGTGGATTTTGACATACGAGTCCTTTTCCTACATGTTCAAGGTCACATAGGATAATGTTTCTTGAGAACTTTAAGCATCTCTTGATGAATCAATCCGTTTGAGGCCAGAGCTTCTTGATCATAGATCGAATAGGGTTTGCCTCTGAAATTGGACAGTTCCCCGCCGGCTTCGCGGCATATCAGACTTGCCGCAGCAGTGTCCCAGGGATTCAACTTTAATTCCCAGAAACCGTCGAAGCGTCCGCAGGCAACATAGCATATGTCGATCGCGGCACTTCCCGTTCTGCGTATGCCATGACAACGTACCATGAACCCGCCGAAGATTTTCAAATAAGGACCAGCATACATTCTCCGATCATAAGGGAATCCCGTACAGAGAAGAGATTCTTTGAGTGTGCTGACTTTTGATGCGCGGATTCTTTTCCCGTTCAGGTAAGCTCCGCAATTCTTTTCGGCAAAAAAGGATTCATTGCGAAAAGGATCGAAGACTCCCCCTAAAATCACTTCGCCATCTTTTTCGACAGCAATCGAAACACAAGCTACTGGAAAAGTATGAGCAAAGTTTGTGGTTCCATCGAGAGGATCGATGATCCATTTGTAACGTGAATTGCCGTGAGGTTTGGATTCCTCTGCTAAGATAGCGTGATCCGGGAAACGGCGTTTGATCCTACGCAAGATCATCTTTTCCGCGGCCTTATCGATGTGAGTGACGAGATTGGCTTCCGATTTGTAGTCGATCTTTTTGATCTTATGAATAGATCCATGAAGAAGATGACCGACCTCCTTTAGAGCATGGGTGAGAAGTTCTCTAAGGTCTTTATTCAGTGGGTCGTCTTTTTGAATTTTCATTCTTTACAGTCTAGCTTAACAATTGGCGAGTGGTTAATAAGAGGTTCAACAGCATATTGGCCCCTATAAAATAAATTGAAATGGAAATCCGCTTTTGTTATGATGAGGCTTCTTTATAAGAAATTTTAAGTACTGAGAGCGCATATAATTGCATAAAAAAACCAGGGTTGCAAGGTTTTAGGGAGTTTCGTTCGTGTCTCATGCGGTAACCTTAATTCCGGGTGATGGAATCGGTCCTGAAATCACTGAAGTTGCCAAGCAATGCATTGAAGCGACCGGTGTTCGAATCAACTGGGAAATTCACGATGCCGGCGAGGAAGCTGTCAAAAAGTTCGGCACGCCTCTTCCCGATAGCCTTCTTGAATCCATCCGCAAAAATAAAGTAGCCCTTAAGGGTCCCATCACAACACCCGTGGGAACGGGTTTCCGTTCGGTCAATGTGGCTCTTAGAAAATCTCTGGATCTGTATGCCTGCGTGAGACCTTGCAAGTCTTATCCGGGGATGCCTTCCCATTTCGAGAAAATTGATTTGGTCATCATACGTGAGAACACAGAGGATCTTTATGCCGGCATTGAATTCAAACAGGGAGAGCAGAATACCTCTGAGTTGATTGAATTCATTGATCAGAAGATTCATCAGAAAATCAAGCCCGATTCCGGGATCAGCATCAAACCAATTTCTGTTTCTGGCTCGGCACGGATTGTGAAATATGCGTTTGAATATGCACGCAAACACCAGCGAAAGAAAGTGACTGCCGTGCATAAGGCGAATATCATGAAATATTCCGACGGCCTCTTTCTAGAGGTGGCACGATCCGTCGCGAAAGATTATCCAGACATTGCTTTTGAGGATCGAATCGTTGATAACATGTCCATGCAATTGGCCATGCATCCGGAGGAATATGATATTCTGGCCCTTCCAAATTTGTACGGAGATATTCTATCCGATCTTTGCGCAGGTCTTGTCGGTGGACTGGGAGTAGCTCCGGGTGCCAATATCGGAACCAATGCGGCTCTCTTTGAGCCTACGCATGGATCGGCTCCCAAATACAAAGGGCTGAATAAAGCCAATCCCACGGCCTTGATTTTTTCGGGTGTGATGATGCTGCAGCATCTGCGTGAGAAAGAAGCGGCGAATCGTTTGGAGCGGGCAGTGGCGGAAGTCATACGTGAGGGGAAAGAAGTGACCTATGATTTAAAAAAAGACCGCCATGATCAGAGCGCCGTTGGGACGCGTGAGATGGGGCAAGCAATTTTAAGAAAAATGAAGAGTTCTTTATCCAGGGTCTGAAAATGAAAAGAGCGAAGGTAACTGTGGTGGGTGCGGGTTTTGTGGGAGCCACCACTGCCCAGAGAATTGTTGAGCAACAGCTGGCAGATGTAGTGTTGGTCGATGTGGTCGATGGGCTCCCTCAGGGAAAAGCTTTGGATATGGCCGAATCTGCCTCCCTGGAGGGATTTGATACAAGAATTGTGGGAACGAATGACTATCGTGAGACACAGGAATCCGATCTCATTCTTGTCACGGCTGGACTGGCAAGAAAACCCGGCATGAGCCGCGATGATCTTCTTTATAAAAATGCCGAAATTGTTTCCGAGATCATCAAACAGGCAAGTCTCTATTCTCCCAACTCCCATATCATTATGGTCACGAATCCGCTTGATGTGATGACCCATCTAGCCTGGAAAAAGTCCGGTTTTGATTCTTATCGAGTGTTTGGAATGGCGGGTGTTCTCGATTCCGCACGGTACAGTTACTTTCTTGCAAAGGAGCTTGATATTTCACCCAAGGATGTTCGGGCTATGGTTCTAGGCGGACATGGCGATTCGATGGTCCCGCTCCCGAATCATTCGACGGTGAATGGTATTCCTATTACCCAGCTTATCAAACCGGAGAGGATTGAAGCCATCAATCAAAGAACTCGAGATGGCGGAGCAGAAATTGTGAATCTGCTTAAAACGGGAAGTGCTTTTTATGCGCCTTCTTCTGCTGTTTGCGCTATGGCGGAAGCCGTTTTGCTCGACACGGGCAGAATTCTTCCGTGCTGTGCTTATTTATCGGGCCAGTACGGGATGAAAGATGTCTATTGCGGGGTACCGGTTAAACTAGGCAGAACCGGTGTTCAGCAGATTCTGGAATTAAAGTTATCTCCGGCTGAGCTTGCAAGTCTTAAGAAATCTGCTGAAGGCGTGAGGGAAAACATCGCCAAGCTGAGCACGAAATCATTTTTATGACCCTCTGCTTGGAACGTTGAGGTTCAAATTGATGCCAAAAGTAAAAAAAGTAGTTGAGCCGAAAGTAGGTGACGGCGTTTTTATCGATGTGAGTGCGATTGTGTCTGGTCGAGTTGAGATCGGGGATCATTCCAGTATCTGGCCTCATGCTGTTTTACGCGGAGATATCAATAAAATCGTGATCGGACAATACACTAACATTCAGGATTTATCAGTTCTTCATGTGGATCGTGATGATCCTTGTTTGGTCGGTAACTACGTGACCGCAGGACACAAGGTGTGTCTTCACGGTTGTGTCATTGGCGATGAAGTGATGGTGGGCATGGGATCGATTGTTCTCTCAGGCGCTAGAATCGAGAACCGTGTTGTTCTTGGAGCAGGGAGTCTTGTTCCGGAAGGACGGGTGCTGGAATCAGGTTTTCTTTATTACGGTTCTCCAGTCAAAAAAATCCGCCCCTTAACCAAAGAGGAAATGGAAAACAATTTGTATTGGGCAAAAAGATACGCTGAACTGGCAGAATCTCATCTGCAGGGGATTTATGGCCGTATTGGACTGGTTACCTAACATTGGTTGAAGATTGATTTCAGAACCATTTCTAGTAGCCATTTATAGGAATATAGATAAAATACCTGCTCTAAACGATAGAACTTGTTGGGATACCCACTTTTTCTGAGAGAGTGCAGCTGATAGGATAAGAAAATGATACAGAAAGAAGAGACCTCTTTTTCCAAAGGGTTAGAAGGAGTTGTTGCCGCTCAGACTTCACTGAGTTTTGTGGATGGCCAGGCGGGCCGCCTTTTTTATGAAGGCATTGAGATCGCAGACCTGGCGAAATATTCCACGTTCCCAGAGATTTGTTACCTTCTTTTCTATGGCCGTCTTCCTCAAAAAAATGCCCTCAATGAACTGTCTCAGGAGCTTATCAGCCTAAGATTCCTGCCTAAAGAGATTGATGAAATGATCCAGAAGATGCCGAGAAATGTCAACCCCATGGCAGTGTTGAGAACGGTAGTTTCTGCTTTGGCTTTTCATGATAACGACCCTGACAATCTGTCCAAGGATGCGATTCTTAAGAAAGGGTTGAGACTGATTGCACAATTTCCCACTATTGTTGCGGCGTTTGACCGTTTGAGAAGAGGGGAGAAAGTTATCGCTCCTAAGAAAGAATTGGATCACGCCACCAATTTTCTTTACATGCTTTCCGGCGTGAAACCCTCTGAAGTGCATGCCAAGGCTTTGGACTCCTATCTTATTCTTTTAGCGGATCACGGGTTGAATGCTTCAACTTTTGCCGCCCGTGTGACGGTTGCCACGCTTTCCGATTATTATTCTGCCATCACCTCAGCCATTGGAACTTTGAAAGGAGATTTGCATGGTTCGGCCAATCAAAGAGCGATGGAGATGTTTCTTGAGATCGGCAATGTCGCGAACGTGGATGCTTATGTGAAAAATCTCTTGCTTAATCACAAGAAGGTGATGGGCTTTGGCCACCGCGTTTATAAGACGGAAGATCCCCGCGCCACGGTTTTTCGCGAGATTGCTAAGAATATCTGTAAAAATACTCCCAACCAGAAGTGGTATGAGATTTCTGAAAAAGTTGCGGAAATTGTCATGCGTGAGAAGAAAATTTACTGCAACGTGGATTTTTATTCTGCTTCTGTCCTCTATACCATTGGAATTCCTGTGGACCTTTTCACAACCGTTTTTGCCATGAGCCGCGTTGCGGGCTGGACCGCTCATGTGGCCGAGCAGTTGGCAGACAATCGTCTCATCCGGCCTCAAGCGCAATATGTGGGTCCTACCCATCAACCTTACACCCCTCTGGCACAGAGGTAATTTTATCAGCTTACCATGAAGATTCACGAGTATCAGGCGGAGTCTATTTTCACGCGCTGGGGCATCCCTGTCTCTCAAGGTGTTTTGGTAGAGTCTCGCGATCAAATTAAGAAGGCTCTCCAAGAAATCGGAGGAAAAGATTTTGTCGTGAAGGCTCAGGTCCATGCCGGAGGGAGAGGAAAATCAGGTGGAGTCAAGCTGGTGAGAGGAGAAGAGGAGTGCTTCAAAGCGGTCAGCGAAATGCTGGGATCCAGACTTGTGACGTATCAAAGTGGTCAGGCTGGCAGAGAAGTTCGTAAAGTTTTGATCGCCCAAACCGTGTCGATTGCCAGGGAATATTATCTTGCTGTCACCTTGGACCGCCAGCAAGGAAAGGGTGTGGTGATTTATTCTCAGGCAGGAGGTGTGGATATTGAAGAGACAGCCAGGACTCAACCTGAGAAAATATTGAAGAAGTATTTCGATATTGTTTTTGGATTGTCTCCTTTTGAATCGCGTGAAATTGCTTTTGCTTTAGGGAAGGATACTGAATTTGTGAAAAGTATGGGTCAGATTGTACCAAAGGTGTGTGAAATTTTCACACAATTGGATGCAACCTTGGTGGAGATCAATCCTTTGGTGGTGACGAAAGAGGGAAATCTTGTGGCCATTGATGCCAAGATCGATTTTGACGACAACAGTCTTTACCGTCACCCAGACATTGCAGCGCTCAGGGATGTTCTAGAGGAAGATCCGCGTGAGGTTGAGGCGAAAAAGTACAATTTGAATTATGTGGGATTGGACGGCAGTGTCGGCTGTATGGTCAACGGAGCCGGTCTAGCCATGGCTACTATGGATGTCATCAAGTTGGCCGGGGGGATGCCTGCTAATTTTCTTGATGTGGGAGGGGGTGCCAAGGTGGATCAAGTCAGGGCTGCTTTTAAAATTATTCTTCAAGATAAGAAAGTCAAAGCTATTCTGGTGAATATTTTCGGGGGAATCATGAAATGCGATGTGGTGGCGGAAGGAATTATCGAAGCGGCTCGGGAAATTCAGATCAAAGTACCTGTTGTCGTAAGGCTTGAGGGAACCAATGTGGATAAGGGGAAAGAACTTCTCCAGAAATCCGGCATTCAAATCGTGACGGCAGATGGTCTTTCACAGGCGGCCACTTTGGCCGTGAAACTTGCAGGGAAATCATGAGCATTCTTATTAATGAACATACGAAGGTTCTATGTCAGGGGATTACAGGGGATGCAGGCTCCTTTCACACACGTCAGATGCTTGAGTACGGTACTCCATTGGTGGCTGGGGTGACGCCCGGTAAGGGGGGAACTCGCTTCGATGAAAAGGTGCCGATTTTCGATACCGTCAAAGAAGCTGTGGGTAAGACCGGTGTAAATACCTCTGTGATTTTTGTGCCGGCTTCTTTCGCAGCCGATGCCATACGTGAGGCTGCAGATGCCGGTGTGGAACTTGTGGTCTGTATCACCGAGGGGATTCCAGTACTCGACATGGTAAGAGTAAAAAGGTTTTTGGAAGGGTTTTCAACGCGTTTGATTGGACCGAATTGTCCAGGTATTATTACTCCAGGAGCTTGCAAGGTGGGTATTATGCCTGGTTATATCCATAAGCGTGGTAAAATAGGAGTGATTTCAAGAAGCGGGACCCTGACCTACGAAGCTGTTTGGCAACTCACCAGCCGCGGTATCGGTCAGTCCACTTGTGTGGGAATAGGAGGAGATCCGGTTTTGGGAAGTGGTTTTGTGGATATGCTTCAGCTTTTTGAGCAGGACAGGGAAACAGAGGCCGTGGTATTGATAGGAGAAATAGGAGGAGAAGAGGAAGAACGCGCGGCTGAATTTATACGAGCCAGAATGAAGAAGCCGGTGGTTGCTTTTGTGGCTGGTTTGACAGCCCCCGAGGGAAGAAGAATGGGACATGCAGGCGCGATCATTTCCTCCGGCAGCGGCAGGGCGGAAGATAAGATCAGAATACTTGAGTCAGCCGGTGTGACTATTTCGAGAAGCCCGGCAGATATCGGAGAAACCTTGCAGAAGGTTATTCAGAAAGTGAGGGTATCATGAAAAAGATAATCGGGATAACAGTTTTCGTTTTGCTTCTTTGCAGTGTTGCCTTTGCGGGCAATGAACTTTTGGTGGCGGATTTTGACCGTGGAGAACCCCCCAACAATGTGGGAGGAAGTTACGGCACATGGAATCATGATCCGAATGATGACAGCCAGGGCTGTTATTTTTTTGCTGAGCCCGATGATTTCAAAAACCCGACTAAGGGTTCTTGCATTCGCTTGGATTATGATGTCCAGTCTAAAAACCCCGCTTTCAATGGCTTCTGGATGAAGCTGAACGGGATTGACATTTCCGAATACAGTACCCTGAGTTTTTGGGTCAAAGGAACAAGCGATGGCAAGTTTACGAGTCGCTTTAAAGTTGAGCTGAAGGATAAGGAGGGCAAACGGTCCATCTATCCCGTGCAGGATGTCACTCCCGACTGGAAAGAAGTAAAAATTGATTTCAAGGATACGAAAGCCGGTCTTAACTGGAAAAGCATGTCGGAGCTCGTGATTGTTTTTGACGATATCGTTGCTACTTACAAAGAGGGGACGATTTTTGTCGACCACTTTGTGTTCAAAAAAGAAAAGGTTGGAAAAAAATGAATCTCTTTAAATTCGTAGCCTTATTCTTGACCTTGGTTTTGTTACAGGGCACTGTCTTGTGTGCCGAGGACCATGGAGACATACCCGTCAATAAGATTTTGCTCTTGGATGATTTTGATTCCGCAAGCGAATTGAATCTGCTGGGAGGTAAAACCCAGGGGGATGAAGAATTCCCGGGAGGGTGCATTCCATCGTTTGTCTCCGATCCGTCGATTACATTTGGCCGGAACGGGCAGTCTCTCAAACTCGATTACGATGTGCTGGATCCCAATTCGTTTTCCTATTACTGGTCAAAAACAGGATCCGGTGGCGCCCAGGCCGGAAGCTCGACTCATCTAGATTTGACTCCGTACCGTTACCTTTCCTTTTGGATTAAGTCAAGCGAGGTAGCTCCCCGCTTTCAGGTTGAGTTTCATCAGGACAAGGACAATGATAAGTTCTTTGTTCAGGGCAAGGATGTGGTGGGTAAAATTCCAGTCACGAGGTTTTTGACGGATAAAACGGTCGAAAATTGGCGGAAGATTGTGATTCCTTTCACGAGTTTCAAGCAGATCGAAGATTGGTCGAAGATTCTTGAGATTGTTTTTGTCTTTGAGAATAAAAACCAAAGCAAGAAAGGGACTTTGTATGTGGATGATATCCTTTTCGGGTCGGTAGATACTCAGAACCCGAATCTGCTTGAGCCCATTGAAAAGAAAGATGTGTTTGGCTATTTTGAAGTCAACGGCACTAACAGTGAGGGGGATACCTTCCCTCTGAAGCCACGGAACGATCTGGAGCTTGTCCTTAAGGTTACTCCAAAACATTTGGAAAGGGTCCATTTTGATATCAGCATGGATGGGGGAAAGACGTGGAAGACATTGAAGAATTTTTACAACCACGTGCAGGGTGAGGGCTATCGTTTTCAGTGGATGCTTCAGCCTGGAGAAACAGCGGGGGAAGTTTTGCTTCGTGCCTGTGTTTCAAATTTTACGGGGCAGACGACGGTAGTTGCAGGCCCTCTAAAAGGAAAGGTGTAAATGATGCGCGAAGCTGTGATGAGAAATATTGATCATGCTTATGACCAATATCTCATGGCTCATGAGAAAGAGGTCGTTCAAGCGATCAGTCATTTTCAAGATCGTATTGAGAAAAGCCATGTCAAATATGGCCGTTTTCCCATACCGACTTTCTTCAAGCCTCATTTCTTGACACCACGTCAGGAGAAATTGGTGAAATCTGCCAGCGAGACGATTCTTGGTATTTTGAATAAGGTAATCGATTTGTACTTCCGGGAACCGGCACTGGCCAGTCTCTTTCACTTTTCGAAGGAAGTAGAAGATCTGATGAAGATCGATCACGGTTACTCCCAAAATGTGGTGATTGCCAGGTTTGATTCTCTTCTGGAAGGCGAGAGCCTTAAGTTTGTGGAGCTGAATACCGGTTCCCCGGCGGGTGTATCCTATGCGGATCAGCTGGAAGATATTCTTTTTTCATCGGAGGAGCTTCACGATTTTTTTGAAAGCCACCATTTGAAAAGAGAGGCTCGTTCAGAGAAACTATTGAACGCTTTGCTGGGCACCTATGAGGAGTTTGGAGGGCATGAGAACCCTCACATTGCAATTGTAGACTGGAGGACAGTAAAAACGAGGCCGGAATTTGACGCTCTGAAGATTTTTTTTGAGAGCAAAGGTTATAAAACCGAAATTGCTGATCCCCGCGATCTGCGATATCGAGGGGGAAAGCTTTATTATGACGATTTCCGAATAGATATTCTTTACCGCCGTGTCATTTTTGAGGAGCTCTTTGAGAAATCGGACGAAGTTTCTGACATGCTCAAGGCCTATCGGGATCGTAGTGTGTGCATGGTCAATCCCCTACGCTCCAAGCTTGCTGGCACCAAGGCTGTCATGTCCTTGTTGACCAATCCAGGTTACGATCATTATTTTACCGAGGAAGAGAACAAAATGAAAACCAATCACCTTCCCTGGACAAGGAGAGTTGTGGATGCCGAAAAGTTTTACGGTGGAAAGAAAATTTATCTGATCGATTTTCTCAAAGATGAGAAGGAAACTCTAGTGCTGAAACCATCAGAGGGCCATAATGGAAAGGATGTTTTTATTGGCAACGAGACGCGCGAAGAAGATTGGAATCGAACGATTGACCGCGCGCTGAAAAGTGACTGGGTGGTACAAGAATTTGTCCTGATTCCTGTCATGACCGTTCCTACTGTGATCAATTCCCGTTTGGATTTTCTGTATAAGAAAATTAATTTCAATGCCTTCACCATTGATGGAAAATATGCGGGTGGTTTTTCAAGAGTGAGTGATGAATCTGTTATCAACGTCGCGCGGAACGGCGGACTGGTGACGAGTGTGACCGTCGAAGAAGTCCACGAACGCTAGTACCTCGACAATATTGATTTTAGGGGAAGCTCGGTACTGTGGTGAGCGAAGATTGAAATTGTCGACTGACAATTTCAATCTAGTCGAACCACTAGCAACAAATTCTTCCCTTGGTTAGGGTCTTCAGTTATCTTTCAGGATCCTTCCTGTTTCCTTAACCATGCTGTCGAAAAGTTGAAAATCCAGAAAAAATTCTTTTAAGTTTACCTTCCATGTAATAAAATAAGGCAGTAAGGAGTTCAAGTTTTTCTGACCCGTGCGCTTAAAATATTGTCATCTTCAAATCATTTGAAAACGAGCCGGTTTTGGAATTCGACGGTACTATGAGCCCTAGAGTCTTCACCTTAGAGGAAGCAACGCAGCTGATTCCAAAGTTAGAGCAGTATCTGGATGAGCTGCTTCTCAAGAAGAAAAAAATGCAGAAGCGGCATGATCAGCTTCTTGTCTTGGATCTCATCGTGGGAGAAAAGGCTCAAGATTATCAAAGCCATGATGGAAAAGATTATCTGGAAAAATCTGCGGAGCTTGAATCGTTGATCCTTTCGTTTGAGGAAGATATTATGAAAATCAATCAGACGGGATGTTTTCTCCGGGATCTTGAAAAAGGGGTTGTCGATTTATTTTATGTGCGCGACAAACAGCTGGTTTACCTTTGCTGGAAAAAAGGCGAGAAAAAGATCCATTATTATCATGATCTCGATGACGGAGATCGGCACCGAAGGCCGCTTTAGAAAGTATGCCGGAATTGCCCGAGATTGAGAATATTGTTCAAGCTCTACAAAGACTCAAAGGCAAAAAGATTGAAAAACTCGAGATTCTTTCTGGTGAGGTCTTGCGAACATCCCCCCGCTTTCTTGAAAAGGGGCTTCTTGAGAATCGATTTCTTGCTGTTAGGAGGAAGGGAAAATATATTCTCTTCCAGCTGGAAGATTCTTTGACACTTGTCATGCATCTTGGAATGACAGGACAGATTCTTCTCCAGCAGTCGACATCTTTTCTTTCTCAAGGAGAAGGAACCCGCCGTGTTTTGGACAGGGCTGATCTTCCCGACAAGCATACCCATTTCGTCATTCATTGTCAGGAGAGTAAGCTTTATTACCGGGATGTCAGGAAATTTGGTTTCATTAATCTTGTCAGGTTTCATGAGTCGGATGAAGATAACTATTTTAGGAAGATTGGTTACGATCCTTTTGAAGTCAAAAGAGAATTTGTTATTTCTCTTTTGAAGAATCGAAAGGCCAGAATCAAACCCCTTCTGCTAAGCCAGAAACCTCTGGCAGGTCTCGGTAATATTTACGTGGATGAGACTCTTTTCAAGGCTGGTATTCACCCCAAGCATAAAACGTCCCGTTTGAGCCGGGCGCGTCTTGGACATTTTTTTGATGTGATGCGGCTTGTGTTGGAAGAAGCCATTGAGAAAGGAGGATCTTCTATTGACGATTATGTTCGGCCGGATGGATCCTACGGATCCTTCCAGAACTTTCATCAGGTTTATGGAAGGGAAGGGAAACCTTGTCCCCGTTGTGGGGCGTTGATCAGGAAAATCAGACTTGGCGGCAGAGGGACCTCTTTTTGTCCTCGCTGCCAGAGATAAAAAAATAAAAGGGATCGAAGGAGGGAAGGATGTTATTACCTACGAAGGCTTTTTTGACCAAAGGGGTGGGTGTCAACAAACACAAGTTGACCAGTTTTGAGTTAGCTTTGCGGGATGCAAAAGTTGCCCCTTACAATTTGGTAAGGGTTTCCAGTATTTTCCCGCCGAACTGTAAACTGGTTTTCAAAGAGGCCGGTCTAAAATATTTGGCACCCGGTCAAATTCTTCATGTAGTTCTTGCCGAAAATTCCACCAACGAACCCAATCGGTTGATTGCGGCCAGCATTGGTATTTCGATTCCTAAGAATCCGGACACCTGCGGCTATCTTTCCGAGCATCATCCCTATGGAGAAACAGAAGAAAAAGCGGGGGATTACGCCGAAGATCTTGCGGCCAGCATGCTTGCGACGGTTCTAGGGGTCAAGTTTGATCCCGAAGCGAGTTATGATGCAAAGAAGGAACTTTGGAAGATCAGCAACGAGATTGTGAAAACCACCAGCATTACTCAATCTGCTGAGGGAGACAAGTACGGGAACTGGACGACAGTTGTTGCCGCCTGTGTTCTTATCATCTGATTGAAAGACGCTCCCTGAATTCATTCAGCTAGCGATAGATTTTACCCCGCCTTCGCAGAAAGCCCCACCTGTTCCCGCAGGATGACGGGGTCTCTCCCGCCCAAGGCGGGACGGGATGAATAGCCGTGGAGCTTCACCCCCTCCTCAAGAGCGGTAGAAGCTTTTCTAGTGACTGACCTTTACAGTCTTGTAAGAAGCTAGGTCGGTAACTTCGAATAA
>Ga0209515_10005251_pt1 | contig 16909 bp, 17 predicted proteins | sample Subgroupgradi54m_FD_187454 | JGI IMG/M metagenome (GOLD analysis project Ga0209515, IMG submission 187454) | Subsurface groundwater microbial communities from S. Glens Falls, New York, USA - GMW60B uncontaminated upgradient, 5.4 m (SPAdes)... ...
TCGCACAGTGTTGTGCCCCCACTAGGAATCGAACCTAGGTCAATTGCTTAAAAGGCAACTGCTTTACCATTAAGCTATGGGGGCAATCTTAATTTCCAATTTACAAGCGCCATTTTAAATTTGAAGGCGCAGAAAGATCATAAAAGAAATAGAGAAAAAAATCAAAAGGATAGATAAGTGAGTCATTGTCCAAGGATTTTTCTCGCGAGAAAAATAAATCCCTACACCTCATGGGAAGCGAGAAGTAAAAGAAATTAACTCCCCGTTGATTTTATCAATGACTTTATTTCATCACGGAGTATTGCCGCCAATTCGAAATCCAGGCGCTTTGACGCCTCTTTCATTTCCCGTTCCTTGTCTTTCAAGAGTTTTTCGCGAGCGGTTTTTGATTTCGAGATCGGCTTCATCTCCAATTTCAGCACTTCCTCGACGTTCGGCAGGATATCGTGTATGCGCTTCTCGATCGTGCGCGGCGTGATGCCGTGTTTTTTATTGTACGCAAGTTGAATCTCGCGCCGGCGTTCGGTTTCGTCCACGGCTCGCCGAATCGAGCCGGTAATGTGGTCGGCGTAGATCAAGACCTCGCCCTCGACGTTCCGCGCCGCGCGGCCGATCGTTTGAATAAGCGATGTTTCGCTCCGGAGGAATCCTTCTTTGTCGGCGTCCAAAATCGCAACGAGCGTCACCTCGGGCAAGTCCAGCCCTTCGCGCAAAAGGTTCACGCCGACCAAAACATCAATCTCCCCTTTCCGTAAATTGGTCAAAATCCTAATCCGATCGAGCGTCTTCACATCGCTATGCAAGTACGCAACTTTGATAGCCGAGCTTTTAGCTTTTAGCTTTGAGGTTTTAGATTCAGTTTTTGAATGATTTTCGCTTAAATAGTCAGTCAAATCTTCTGCCATTCTCTTGGTAAGCGTGGTCACCAGAATCCTTCCTCTCGTCTTCTCGTTCTCAAATCGCGCTTCAATTCGTCCAATCAGATCGTCAACCTGCCCGCGCGCCGGATGGATTGTAATTTTTGGATCAACGAGGCCGGTCGGACGAATGATCTGCTCGATGATTCCCGACGCTCCGACCCCGCGCCGTCGGAGTTGCTCTCCTGATTCCAAGCTCTTTTTTCGTTCATACTCTGCCGGCGTCGCGGACGTGTAAATAATTTGCCCCACGCGCGCGCTGAATTCTTTGAACGCGAGCGGGCGGTTATCTGCGGCGGAGGGCAAACGGAAACCATATTCGATGAGCGTTTTTTTGCGGGACGCATCGCCGTGGTACATGCCTGAAATCTGCGGGACGGTCACGTGGGATTCGTCAATCACCGTCAGGAAATCAGATCCAAGCGCTGACTCACGCTCGCCTCGCTGGAGCTTCGGCGAAGCGGGCTGACTTAACGCAGACACACGCGGAAACGGCTCGTTATCGCTTGTCCGCGTAAGTCCGCGCTTGTCGAAAGTCTGCGTTTGTCCGCGGTTGCTGAAGTAATTCAGCAACGTATCCGGCGCTTCGCCCGCGCCGCGGCCCGAGAGATGGCGCGAATAATTTTCGATGCCATGGCAGTAGCCGACTTCCTTGATCATCGCCAAGTCATATTTTGTACGTCGCTCAAGCCGCTCGGCCTCGAGATATTTTTTATGCGCTTCGAAATATTTCAGTCGTTCTTTTAATTCTTCCCGTATCGCTTTTATCGCGCGCTCGCGTTCCGGAAGCAGAGTGATGAAGTGCTTCGCTGGCGCGATATAAATTTCGGGCAAGGTAGGGTTTTTGCCGGGCACGAAACCCCGCACGGGATCCACTTCGTAAATTTTTTGAATTTCGCCGCTCTGCAATTCAAAATTATAAATAACCTCGCGGTCGGGCGGCATGATTTCCCAATTGTCGCCGCGCAGGCGATACGTGCCGCGTTTCAAATCGCTATTCGTCCGCGTGAATTGCAGTTCGATGAGCTTTCGCGCGAATTCCTGCCGATTGATTTTATCGCCGACTTTGAAATGAAAAATATTTTGTGCATACACCTCCGGCGCGCCGAGGCCGTAGATGCAGGAAACGGAGGCAACCACAATCACGTCGCGCCGCGTGAGCAAGGCCGTCGTCGCCGCGTGGCGCAGTTTGTCAATTTCATCATTCACGAGCGCCTCCTTGCCGATGTAGGTGTCGGTCGAAGGCATGTATGCCTCGGGCTGGTAATAGTCGTAATACGAGACGAAATAATTGACCGAATTGTGAGGAAAAAGATCGCGAAACTCGTTCGTGAGCTGTGCCGCGAGGGTTTTGTTGTGCGCGATCACAAGCGTCGGCTTCTGGATTTTTTCGATGACATTCGCAACCGTAAACGTCTTCCCGCTTCCCGTCACGCCCAAAAGCGTCTGGTGCGCGTAGCCCTTTTCGAGACCGGCGACGAGCTTCTCAATCGCTTGAGGTTGATCTCCTGCGGGTTTGAATTTTGAAACTATTTTAAAATGAGGCATAGATTTATCTTAAATACAAAAAAATTCCATCATCCCAAGCATAGGGAGTGGATATCTCAACGATACAAGCGTATCAAAAATTTTTCTAAATAAAAAGCCCCGGGCGGAAGGGAATCCGTCGGTTGAAACGCCTTACTTCACAAGAAGAGTCCAATAAACGTACGGATTCACAAATGGCCAACCACCATAGAGAGTAAAAATTAACAGTAAAACTAATACAATTAACAGTAAAACTGATACAATTACCCGAATTTTTAATGACATTCCTAATATACGCTCTGATTTATATTCTTTAATTAATGCTATCAAATAAAATAGAACTAACATTAAAGAAAAAAACAGTGTGTCATAAGTTAAGAAAACGGCTGTATATGTTATCGCAAGATGATCTATTGAAAACCAAAAGAACCAGTTAGCTAAAAAACCTATGATGTATGCGATTTCAAGAGTTTTAAATCGTCTCCATCCAAAAGCAGAAACAGTAATGAAATAAATTAAAGAAAGGGGGAGATAGAATATTATAAATGAAAATAATAGGGGTAATCCGGCATCAGCTTCGGGTTTCCACTGCGTTACTCCGGTAGAAATAAAAATAAACAAATAAATAATCGAGATAATCCATACGACTTTGTCACGTCGGGTAATCTCCATGCTTTTTATTATAACTCAAAGTCCTATTTTTTACAGAAATTGGCCGCGGCACTACGCCGCAAGACCAACTTTCCGTTCGAGGGCTTCGATGCGCCGAGCGTGTTCTTCGAGAATAGAATGTTCGATGCGGTCAAGCTGGCCCTGTATGTTTTCAATTTTAGAATCCATTTCTCCGATTTTGGAATCTATCGCCCCGATTTTGGAGTAAACTTGCCCGAATTGATGATTCATGTCGCCGCGAAGTTCGGAAACGTCTCTATCCACCTTATCGAATCTCGTATCTATTTTGTCGAACCGCGAACCGACCGCGTCGGTAAGACCGGTAAGCGTTTCGAGAATTTCATCGTCGCGATTTGTTTTCTCGGGCATGTTTTTACTGTAGTCAAAATTATGCAAAAGTCAAATTCCCGCAAATGAGCTTATTTAAATCCCCTGTTTCCGCAGCATCTCGAGGTCGCGTTTCCGCAACTGCGCCAGGATTTTCATCTCGGGATCCACCGCGATGGTTTTGCCGAGATACTGGCCGGAGGTCATATGCGGCAGGAGCACGTAATCCGCGCCATTGTCGTAGAGAATCTGCGCTTCTTTTTCATCCTCGGCGCGAATCACGGTCTTGGGCCGGCGGCGCAAATGCCGCAGAGTGTGCAAAAAGCTCACGTTATCCTCAAAGTCGGGGCTCGTCGAAATCACAAGTTTCGCTTCCGCCAAGTTCGCCTCTTCAAAAATATCCGGATCGCTGATGTCGCCGAAAATGTAGTCAATGTTGCGCTTCTTGAGCTCCGTGATGACATCGGGATCGAAATCAATGACGAGCAGATCTTTCTGCGGAATATGCGCGGTGATGCTCTCTCCGATGCGGTGCGCACCGATCAAAACCACCGGCTTTTTGAATTCTTTCTCGAGCGCCTCGTCTTCTTTCGCAATCCGGAGCTCGAACGGCTTCAAGAATCTATGAAGTCCGCGGAAGAGCCGCTCGGCGTGCGTGATGAAATAGGTCGAGGCCAGAATGGTGATGATGCCGACCGCGGTTACGAGCGAGGCCTCGCTTTCCGTAATATGGCCGAGCTTCAAGCCCAGCGCCGCGAGGATCAAGCTGAATTCCGAAATCTGCGCGACCGTGACGCCCGCCATAAAGCTCGTGCGCCGGCGATAGCGCATGAGCCCCATGATGATGAGCATGAGAAGCGGTTTTCCCAAAAGTACAAAGAACGAGAACACGACGATCGGGATAAAGAGGCCGGACAAATGCGAAAAGACAAGTTGGGATCCCAAGATCACGAAAAAAATGAGAATGAAAAAATCGCGGAGCGGGCGGATGCGGTTCGCGATCTGGAAGTGCTCGATGGAATTCGCGAGCGCGAGCCCGGCCAAAAATCCCGCAATTTCGATCGAGAACCCGATCTTCATAGCGACGACCGCGAGGAGAAACACCCACGCGAGGCCAATGAGAAAGAGAAGCTCCTGCGACCGCGCCACACCGTCAAAGAGCCACGGGAGCGCCTTCCTCCCGAGCCAGAGGACAACGGCAACGAGCACAATCCCCTTCACAAACGTGAGAATAATATTTTGGAGCATCGGGGCTTGGCTTGTCTGGAGTCCCGCAAGGAAGAGCAACGCCAGAACCGCGATGAAATCCTGCACGAGCAGGAGCCCGATCGTCAATTTCCCGTACAAGCTGTTGAGGTCCTTCTTCTCGGAAAGAAGCTTTACAACAATAACCGTGCTTGAAAACGTGAACGCGAGCGCGAGATAGGCGGCCGGAAGATTCGCAAACCCAAGCCAATGCGCAATGCCAAACCCGATACTGAGCGTCGAAATAATCTGCGCGGCGCCGATCGCGAGCGACGCTTTTCCCACGAGGCGGAGCGAGGTGTAATTAATCTCGAGCCCGACCAAAAACAAGAGGAACATAATCCCCAAGTCCGAGAACACCTGGAACGTGTTCTGATTTTGGATGTTAAAGAACCCGAAATAGCCGATGATGACGCCCGTCGCGAGGTATGCCAAAAGTATCGGCTGCTTGAGGAGCCGCGCAATAACGCCGAGCGCCGCGGCGATCACGATCACGATGGCGAGCTCAAAGAGACCGGCAGTCATAGGTTTAGAATCTAGAAAATAGAAAGTGGAAAATAGAATTTTTATAAAAACGATTTACAAGGAAATTATAGCATATTTGTTTTTACGGAAGATTGGGAAAATGAATAACCGCACCGCAGAGCGGTGCGGTATCCACCGCTCAAGGGTTGCGGTTAGCCTTTTTCGATCTTCCGCGGTACTGCAATTAGTATAACTCATAAGATATAAATTTGTCAGTTTTTTTCAAAACCCTTCAAAAATTTCATGTTCATCTTATTCAAAATAAAAAATCCGCCCGTTCGGATTTCCGAACAGGCGGCAAAATCATCTCGAAGAAATCATAAGGATAATACCTCCAACGACAGGCAAAAGACCAAGCGCGACAGTCCAATTCCCAATGTCTCCCCGCTGAGCCGACACCGAGAGAGTTAACATCAAGAAAAGCCCTGCCGCAAGCAAGCCCAAACCCAGCGCAAACTTCTTCAGTTCTGCTTCCATAAAATCCTCCCAAGGATTACGGCATTAGGTTTTCCACTTCGGAATGTCGATGTACCTTTTTTGAAGTACTACTATAGTCATAGCATATTTCGTGAAATTCGACAAGTTCCCCTTATTTTCCTTTCATTCCCTTCGCCGCGCGGGATGCGTCCTGCGCATTCAATAATACTTTGCGGAGTCGGATGGAGAGCGGCGTCACTTCGACGAGTTCGTCATCGCCGATGTATTCGATCGCCTCTTCGAGCGTCATGGCGCGAGGGACTTTTAAAAATTCCATGCCGCCGTCGGACTTCGCGCGCATATTCGAGAGCTGTTTCTCTTTGCAGACATTCACGCGGATATCCCCCGCCTTGGAATTCTGCCCGACCACCTGCCCTTCGTAGACATTCACGCCCGGGCCCACAAACAATTCTCCCCGTCCCTCCGCGCCGAGGAGGCCGTACGTGCGCGTGATGCCCGTCTCGTGCGCGACGAGCGACCCGTGCGGGTTCGCCTCAAAGTCGCCCTTGTACGGCTCGAATTTCTCGAAGAGCGAGTTCATCACGCCGCGCCCCTTCGTGCCGGTTAAAAACTGATTCCGAAATCCGATGAGCCCGCGCGTCGGCACGAGAAATTCGAGAAATGACGGCGCTTGCCCTGAGCTCGTCGAAGGGTCGTTCCGGAGATCCGCCATAATTCCTTTTCTCCGGCCCATTTCTTCAATCACGAACCCAACCATCTCCTCCGGCGCCTCGATCGAAACCCGCTCAATCGGCTCCAGCGTCTCCCCGTTTTCTTTCTTTAAAATAACCTCCGGCCGCGAGACATGAAATTCATAGCCCTCGCGCCGCATTTTCTCGATGAGAATTGCAAGGTGCAATTCGCCGCGGCCGGAGACCGTCCATCGGTCAGTCGCCTCAGACGACTCCACGCGGAGCGCGACGTCGGTTTCAAGCTCCCTCATGAGCCGGTCGCGCAAATTATTCGACGTCGAATGGTCTCCCTCTTTTCCCGCAAACGGCGATGTGTTCACGCCGAAAACCATCTTCACCGTCGGCTCTTCTATTGTGATGACAGGCAACGGTTCCGGATGCTCGGGATCGGCAATCGTCTCGCCGATTGAAATATCGGGAATGCCCGCGACGGCGACGATGTCGCCCGCGGAAATACTCTCCGCCTCAACGCGGCCCAATCCATCGAAGGTCATCACGGCAGTAAGCGACGCGGGCAGAACATTTCCCGCGCGATTGATGTGCACGACCGGAGAGTTCTTTGTGAGCGTGCCCGAATACATCCTCCCGATCGCGACTTTTCCGCGATACTGATCAGCCACCAAGTTTGCGGTAAGGAGTTTCACGGGGCCATGCGGATCGCCGCCGGGCGGCGGAATGTTTTTCACGACCGCTTCAAAAACGTCTTTGATGTTCTGCATCTTCCCTAATTCCGGCGTCGGTCCCGCTTTCCCCAGTTTTCCAGACGCGTAAATCACCGGGAAATCCAGTTGCCTCTCTGACGCCCCGAGCTCCACAAAAAGATCGAATGTCCGGTCAAGCGCCCACGACGGCCGCGCGGCGGGCTTGTCTATTTTATTGATGACGACGATAATTTTGTGCCCGGCCTGGATTGCCTGTTTCAACACAAATTTCGTCTGCGGCATCGGGCCCTCTTTTGCGTCAACCAAAAGTAAGGCGCCGTCCACCATCCGCATAATACGTTCCACTTCGCCGCCGAAGTCCGCGTGCCCCGGCGTGTCTATGATATTTATTTTTATATCGCCGTACATGACTGCCGCGTTTTTTGAAAAAATCGTGATGCCGCGCTCGCGCTCAAGCTCGTTCGAATCCATAATGAGATCCGTCGCGGCGCCGCTCTTCACCCGAAAACCAACCGACTGCGTAAGTAGGGCGTCCACAAGCGTCGTCTTGCCGTGATCAACGTGCGCGATGATTGCGATGTTTCGTATGTCCATCGGTTCAAATAAAAACACCGGGCTAGGCCAGGTGCCTACAACCCGAAAAGAATAGCATATTTCTATCACATTAGCAAATGATCGTGAAGTAAAAAAGCGTTGGGATAAAACCAACGCTATTGCGGAGAAAACTCAGGAAACTTATTTGTCGCATTCAGCGACGAGAAAAGAGATGGCTTTCCAATGACACTTCTGCGCCACAAAAATACAAACCATCATACTGACTGCCGATCCCGCCGAGGACAAGGGTCCCATATAGCGGTCTAAAAACACAGCCAGAACCGCAAATCCAACCGAGTAAGCGCAAAATTTATCTCTTTCGAGAAAATACGCTTATTCTTTTGCGATACATTAAATTGCTAATTATAACATAGTATATCGCTTTTTTTCTGTCAACTCGTTCGCCTCCGCCGGTCGAAACGTTGGGGGCGGAACGGGCGGTGTCCGTCTGAAGCGAATTGATGCGGCGAATGCACAGGCCTTTGTCCCGGCGGGCGAGGAGGTACGCCAGGCGGCCTGGGAGGTCCAGCCGGACGTCCATATCCGCCCCCTTGGGCTGACCCAGATCGAAAAGGTCCTCGAGGCCGCTTGCCGAAGCTCGGGCGAAATGATCTCTCTGCGGGAACAAACGCGCTCGCCCGCGCGGGCGGCAATTCAGGTAAAGCCGACAGCGGCAAAGTAGACCGAATAAGCCGTTCAATCCCCCGCACGTCGCCGCGCTGATCGGGCGTCGCAAATGAAATGGCGTGGCCTACGCCGCCGGCGCGAGCCGTCCGCCCGATGCGGTGCACGTAGTCCTCGGATGTATTCGGCAAATCGTAATTGAGGACGAGCTCGATGCCTTTCACGTCAATCCCCCGCGCCGCGATGTCTGTCGCAACTAAAATTCGGTACCTGCCGTTCCGAAATCCTTCGAGCGCGTCTTTTCTTTGGCCAAGCGAGCGATTTGAGTGGAGCTCCGCCGCGCTGTGCCCCAACGCCCGCACGGCTGCCGTAATCTTCCGCGCGCCGTGCTTCGTCCGCGAAAATATCAAAACCGATCCGCGATACTCGGATAAAATTTTTTCGAGGAGCCGGGACTTATTCTGCCGCTCCACGAAAAACAGCTCCTGAGTCACTTTTTCCGCGAGCGTTCCCGACGGCGCGATCTCCACGCGCACGGGAAGTTTCATGTACGCCCGCGCGAGGGAGACGATATTCTCCGGCATCGTCGCCGAAAAAAGCATCGTCTGCCGTTCGCGCGGCACGACTTGGAGAATGCGCTTCAACTGCGGCGCGAATCCCATGTCGAGCATCCGGTCTGCTTCATCGAGCACGAGTATTTTCACGAATCCGAGCGTGAGGGTCTTTTGCTCGAGGTGGTCAATGATCCGGCCCGGCGTGCCGATGATGATCTGCGGATCGCGGCGCAACCATTGAATTTGCCGGCCGATCGATTCTCCCCCGATAAGAAGCGCTGTTCGCAAATGAAACGCGCCGCCAACTTTTTGAAATGTTTCGCTCACTTGGAGCGCAAGCTCGCGCGTGGGAAGCACGATAAGCCCTTGCTTTCCTCCGAGGGCGCCCTGCATCATCGGTACGCCAAAGGCGAGCGTCTTGCCCGTCCCCGTCTGCGCAACGCCGATCAAATCCTTCCCTTCAAGCGCGGGAGGAATGGATTTCTCCTGGATGGGCGTCGGCACCGTAAACTTGAGTTTATCCAAAACCGCAAGGATATTCGGCGCGATGCCCAAACCATAAAAACCTGATTGCGGCCCCATAACATTGACACGATAACAAATAATCATGAATCATGCGAATAGATGACTGCGCGCCCGGCGGAGATGATGTACACCAACAGAGATATACTCTATGCAACGCGCGCGTTGACTCGCCCATCCCCCTGTGGTACGCTAGGGAAAGTTGCTTGTCCAGAATTTTGTGTAGCGGAGGAAAAGCGATGTGTTCAATATGCGGGATAGAGTGCTTGTATCGAAATTCTCGGAAAAAGACGTTGCTTGACACATTCCAATTTCATCTTGGGTGGCGGCCAAAGAAAAAAAGGAAGAGGCCGCGGATCAAGAAGATAATTGGCTCGCAATTCGATTTTCTCGACATTCCCTGATTTCCATTTGTTTCGCCCCCACACAAAAATTCGTGTGTGGGGCTTTTTATATGAGAAAATCTTATACCTCGCTCGCTTCGTCTTCGACAAGTCGAAGCGAGTCATCAGCGGGGACAATCTTTTCTCTGGCAGAAAACTCGCGTAGATATTCTTTCTTGAATTCCATAAATCGCCCTTCCACTGCTTTTTGCCGTTTGTTCCTGCTCGAATGATTTTGCGGCTTCAGCTACCTTCTCCTCACGGGTTTTTGTAGCAAGTTCGTCAAGTGCGGGAGTTGTTGACTTTTCCTGTGGCTGTGCTACACTTCCTTCTATAGATTCGCTGACGCCAGAAAGGCCTTGCTGGCTGAAAGAAGATGGGGAGGTGGCCGTCCCCCCAGCGGAACGACTATAAACAGCTTGGAGAGAATTATTCTTTTCAAGCTGTTTTAGTGTTTTTTCACCTAATGGATAAATTGTATTTACTTCTGTTTTTCCCGTTTCTGATCTAAGGACTTCTACGACTGCGGCGTGTGTAGGATCAAGATTTATAAATAAGTATTTTTTATTAGATCGTAAATCTTTATATATTTTATATGGATTAGACAAGTTTTCAGGCAAATTTTTTAATACATCATCAGTAATTTCAGAATGTCCCAAAAACCCCTTAACGAGTCCTTTGACTTTAGCAATAACAAATTCGGAAATATGAATAGTGTTATCTCCAATTACTTTTGAAACTTCAGGGTTTAATTTAACAATCGGCAATGATTCTTTATTAAACTTACCCGTTTTATTTTCATTTAGCGTATCAAGGCACCGCACGGAAGCATACGTTCCCACGATGACGTATGCGGGCGTTTGCACATCGCCGTGCGCCGTTTTTAAAATCCCCAACCGCGCGCGCGACTGAGAATCTTTCTTGAGAATGTCGAACATAAACGTTAGCCACTAGCGACTAGCCACTAGTAAGCTAGTGACTTTATTTTCCGGCACTAGTGGCTAAACCCCAATGGCTAGTGGCTATTTTTGATGCCCAAAAGTTCAACCGTAAACTTAAGCGTCGAATTCGCGGGAATGGGCCCCACTGTCTGCGCTCCATACCCCAATTCGGGCGGAATTACGAGATTTCGCTTGCCGCCGACTTTCATTCCCGCGACGCCCTGGTCCCATCCCTGAATCACCTGCCCTGCGCCGAGCGTAAACTCGAAGGGCGTCTTGCGGTCGTACGAGCTGTCAAATTTTTTCCCGTCGAGGAGCGTACCGACGTAATTTACGGAAACCACATCGCCGGCTTTTGCCTCCGCTCCCGTGCCCACAGCGATATCCTCTTTTTGAAACGATGCCATAATTTTTTGCTGTTCTTTTTGTGTTTGTTCTTCTATTCGTGCCGCGTTTCGCCGCGCCTTTTCGTCAACGCTCTTATTATAGAGTACGCCGGCGCCAATAAGCACCGCGGCGATAAAAGCGAAAATTCCAATTTTGATTGCGTTCATAAAACGATTTTACCCGTACCGGAGTTGAATTGCAAACCATAGTTATCGTATCCCTGATCCCGGCGCGACGTTTTTCTCCGGAATAAGAATAATCGGCTCGCCGTTTTCGTTCGTCGCCGCGAGAAGCATCCCCTGGCTTTCGATGCCCATCAGCATCCGGGGCTCCAAGTTTGCGACGATGACAATTTCCCGGCCGACGAGATGTTCTGGTTCGTACACTTTCCCGACGCCCGCGATAATCTGCCGCGTTTCATCGCCGAGATCAACGTCTAATCGCACGAGTTTCTCCGATCCTTGAACACGGTCGGCGCTCAAAATTTTCGCAACGCGCAAATCAACCGCGTGGAATTCGTCAATGGTCATAGGAGTATTATAATACTAAAAAAATAATTCCTGCATCCGATTTGCGCGCCTTGCAAATCTATGTTATTTTCTAAACCAGAAAAGGAGGTGGGCAATGAGCCACACATTGAAAATACGGATGACCCGCGCGGCAAGTGCCGTGAAAAACGCTCTGCTCCTCGTGATATATGTAGGCGGGACGATTATAACGATCATCGCCCCACTATTCTTTTTCCTGCTTTTCAAAGTACATCAAGCACGAAACCACCCGGGAATTACTGTTTCCCTCTCGCAAGCAATTCTGATGGTAGCGATCTATGGCACGCTGATTGTTTTCCCGTTCAGTGATACTGATGACGTAATCGAAAAACATTGTCTTTCGTATAAGAACTACCGGGAGGAAGCTCGAGATTTATTCCTCGGGATGAATCCTATCCGGGTTTACCTTTGGGTTTTTCCGCGATTGATTCTTCTCGCTGGCTACGCCGTTTACAAGGCCATATCGGCGCGGATTCCGAAAATCGGCCTGCACGCGGTTTAGTCCCGCGGGAAGACCTCCCCCGGCGAGCTGATTCATTTCAGCCGCCGGTTTTTTTATTCTCGCAAGATGCCTCATATTCCTTATTCGCTTATTCGTACGAATGTGCGAATAAGGAAGTAAATGGACAAAACGGAAAAAGTTATAGCAACGAGAGAATATGCCGTACGGCGGGATGAGAAACGGAAGTTAAGCGATAAAACATCTGCGCGCTTCGCTGTTCTTTTTCTACCGCATCTACCGCAATAAGAACGGCGAGATGTTTTGACGTCGATCTGAATGAAAGATTGATGGCCCTGGCAATATCCCCCACCGCCGCTTCGCGATGTTGTTTGAGATGCTTTACGATCGCAAGCCGCCGGCGGTTCGCGAGCGCTTTCAATTGTTTTTCTAATTCTCGTTCAGTCATTGTTTTTTTATTTCTTTCACCATTGTATCATATTCGCCCATTCGTACGAATAAGGTATGTGAGAAAATACAAAGAAAAAGCGCGACGGGCTTTTGGCCACAATCGCGCTCGAAAAATATTACTCCGAATCGCGGGAGCGATTCAGCCGCTCAAATTGTCCGGACGCGAGGAGCTTTTCGGAAAACCGCTAAGGCCGAACTTGTTTAACATAATCGCCTTCCTTATCGAAATCAACAGAGATCAAGTTAACGCCATTTTGAGCATACATCCTCTTCACATTCATGAGTTCGGATTCCTTTTGAAAAACATCAATAATCACCTCACCACCAAGAGATTCCCCAGCGGTGCACTTGCCCACATTCGCGGCGGCTGAGCTGCAGGTCTGCGCGCCGTTAAGAGCGGCGCACTTTTGCCACCCCTTGTCGGTCGCTATGGTGGCAACTTTGTCGCGCAATGTATCGATGTCGCCTGCCGTCGTCGGATACTTATCAAGATCCATCTCGATGACATTGAGGTACATCTTCGCTTGATACGCCGCAACAATTTTATTCCAATCGAGCGTGGTATCATTACAACTTGCTATCCATTGCATGTTGCCGCCCGTTGTAGTCCATGTATCGGTGCCGCTAATCGCATCAATAATATCAGGCTTCTGGACTTCTTCTTGAACATAAGATGCGCTCGCTACGATTTTGGACACCTCTTGAAGCATCTTTTGGAGCTTCGGATCATTTTTATTCGGAAGATCTGTCGAAGATTTTGCCTTGATCTTCAACCCAAATGCCATCTGGCCTTGGTTGTAATTCCCAAAGGGAGGTTTGGTGCCAGTAAGAAGAAAGTAGTTAAGAAAATATCCGTTATAATCCGCGCCGCGGCAATCTTGGCCGCTGGGACACGATTGAGTGAAATACGAACCGTACCAAATCATCCCCTCGCCGCCCGAAATACTGCAGGCATTTTTCATTTCAGGAGTGGCGTGATCCGCATCAACATAGAGATCCACGCGCTCCAAAGAATCACTTACTTTGGTACTCCTACTCACAAAGTCACTGCACCCGGTGGTGTATGGACCGACTGGCAAACTAAGGGAAATGCCGGCTATCTCATCGAGCCGCCCGCCCGCAATACCGCTCGCCTGACCGGCATGCGTGATAAGCGAAAGGATGTAGGCATCTTTGATCAACGTAACGCCAACAGGAAATTCGAACGTCGCGTCTCCCGAAGCAACCACCGTAGCTGGCGTAGACGACCAGCCCGCTGGGCTCTCTGCCGCCTTAGCCACCGACACCAGTCGTTCGAACGCCGTCGAGGGAGTGTATGACCAATCAGTTGGGATGGAAACGTGTATTCTGTCGTCCTTATAAATTTTATCATTTAAGCTACCCGAAGTTCTCTGGGTCGTTTGCCCGGGAGGAATTGGATTTCCCTTGAATGCGAAATACCCAACGACCCCCGCAATAATGAGAACGGCGATAATGATAATGACCTGCGCAAAACCTTTTCGGCTTACGGATTTATTTATTTTCATATGTATGTACCGTATCAGGTAAGCCCCCCCCGCAAGTGTAGTTATGCACAGCTCGCTTTTATCTTTTTCATATTTAATTGTATCATAGCTTATTTACTATTCGCTCTTTGCTATTTGCTTCTTAAACTCCTCAACCATCGGGACACGATCGGGATCGGCGCCGTTCTGGAGCGCGATATAATATGCCGTCCAGTCCGCGAGGACAAACGACCTAAAAACTGTATAGAAAATAGTTTGCCCGCTCAGTTCAATAATCTCAACCGGCAATCCCCGATCGCCGTACAATTTCCGGAGCACGTCCATTCGTTTTAAAATTTTCGGGTGGTCGCTTGGGTCCCGCAAAAAGATAAAGTAAAAATTTTTGGATAATTCGCGCGTTGCCTCCGCAACATCAAATCCCGTCATCTCATTGTGGTTCAATTCCGGAAAGACGTTCCAGAACGCCGGAATTTTTCCCGTTTCGTTGAATTTAATTTTCCAGTTGTACGCGATGATATGGTTTTTTGATGACGCGTAGATAACCGGCACACGCCCCGCGAGCCGCGCGGCAAGGGCTTTGCCTTCCTCCTCGCGCGCGCCGGGATCGAGCGTGTCCGCGAGCACCGCAATTTCCGCGAGGCCTCCTTCGTCCCCCATCGCTTTCATGAACGCCTTCACGCTGTACCCCAATGCCACGCGGGGCTGGATGCGCGTGTCGGGAATTTGTATGTACGGTACGCCGTCCCGCTTCGCCAATGCTAAAAGTTTTCCGCCAGCCGTAACCGCGATCCGCGAGAGGCCTTTCGCTCCCGCGGTTTCGTACGCGTCAATTTCTTCCTCGGTATTGCCCGAATACGAACTCGCGATAACCAAGCTCGCTTTCAAAATTTCATCGGATATGGGCGGCAAGCCGTAATCGCGATGCGTGAATATGTCGAGCTCCGGCTTTCGGATTCTCAAAATGCCGGCGGCGAGATTCGACCCGCCCATGCCGGCAACCAGAAATTTATTAAATTCCTTAATCGGGCCGTTTGCTATTTTCGGCCCCCATGCAAACTCTTGTCCGAAATTTAAAATTTCTTCCCGCATTCCCATGTGCTTATCATACCACGCAAATCGAAAAAAGCGGCATGCGGCCTCTTTTGAAAAACTTGACACGGATACAGGACAATGCTACCCTATTTATAGCAGTATTGATTCTTTAGATAAGGAGAGTTATGGGAACATTTCCGATCGCGCTGATTGCGCAAATAAAACATGGATACCTCCAGGAAGCGATCAAGAAACGCGGCTGGACACAGAAACAAGCAGCAGAATTCTTTGGTACAAACGGATCATGGTTTGGCGAGGTTATAAATCTCAAGAAAGTCCCATCTGAAAAATGGCTTGTCGAGCACCAGGAAAAGTTATTTGAGCTCACCGGCAAGCTTCCGAAAGACCTATTTCCAGAATCGTTGCGGACAAAGGAATTTCTGGACGCCCCGAAAACGATTGAGGCAACGTGCGAAGTGCCGCTTCATTTTCTCCTGAGCGGACGAGAGTCGCTCGCGCTTCCCCCGACGCCGGAAGAGATTCTTATGAATAAGGATTTTGCCAAAGGCGTCAGGGAGATACTTTCCACGCTTCCCCGGCAACAAGAAGAAGTCATCGTTAAAATCTTCCTTGAGGGGAAAAGTGAAACCGAAGTTGCGCGCGAGCTTGGGAAATTCAGGCAGTCAATTTCTCAGGCCAAGATTCGTGCGCTTAATAAACTTCGTCACCCAATGCGAGTAAGAAAACTGCAATCGCTCTTGATTCGGAAGTGACGGACAATTTTCGGATTGGTTATATTACGACCTCGCGGTTCGCCGCGCGGTCTTTTTTATTTTTCGCCGCCATCGCACCGCTTGCGGTGCGGTAATTCATTCAAAACGGCAGGCAGGATTGCGCTATCGGATGCTACGCGCGACGGTTTTCATCACGCGCGGGTCGAACATTGAAGGAATAATTTTTGACGCCGTTGGGCGCGGCACGAGGCCTGCCAAGGCGCGCGCCGCGCGCAGTTTCATTGTGTCCGTGATTTTTGGGACGCGGCGGTCGAGCGCGCCGCGGAAAATGCCCGGGAACGCGAGTGAATTATTGATTTGATTCGGAAAATCGCTCCGGCCCGTTGCCACTACGAATGCCCCGCCTCTCTTCGCTTCGTCCGGTATAATTTCCGGAATCGGATTTGAAAGCGCGAAGACAATCTGTCGCGGAGCCATAAACATAACATCTGAAGCCGCAATCGTGTTCCCGCGCGACACGCCGATCAAAACATCCGCGCCACGGAGCGCGTTCTGGATCTCTCCCCGCACGCCGCGCGGATTCGTGCGCCGAGCGAGATCGGCTTTGTACGGCAAAAGATTTTTTCGCCCGCGGAAAATAACGCCATGGCTGTCCGTAAGCACAATGTCCCGCACACCCGCTTGAATCAGAAGCCGCGCAACCGCAGTCCCTGCCGGACCGGCGCCCTGAATTACGACCCGAAGTTTTTTAAAATCTTTTCTCGTCACTCTCGCGGCATTGAGGAGCGCGGCAAGCACGATAATCGCCGTGCCGTGCTGGTCGTCATGCATCACCGGAATATCCAATTCTTTCTTTAATCGTTCTTCGATCTCGAAGCACCGCGGCGCGGAAATGTCCTCAAGATTAATCCCGCCGAAAATCGGCGCGATCGCTTTGACGGCCGCAATAATTTCTTCGGTATTCTCCGTCGCGAGCGCAATCGGAAAGGCGTCAATGCCCGCGAAATGCTTGAAGAGAAAACATTTTCCTTCGAGGACGGGAATTGATCCGTAGGCGCCGATATTTCCCAATCCCAAAACCGCCGAGCCGTCGGAGACAACCGCGACCGCGTTCCCCTTGATCGTGTATTC
>Ga0209515_10005252_pt1 | contig 16909 bp, 18 predicted proteins | sample Subgroupgradi54m_FD_187454 | JGI IMG/M metagenome (GOLD analysis project Ga0209515, IMG submission 187454) | Subsurface groundwater microbial communities from S. Glens Falls, New York, USA - GMW60B uncontaminated upgradient, 5.4 m (SPAdes)... ...
AAGGGCAAACTCACTTGGATTGATGTCCAAAACCCGACAAAAAAAGACATTGAATTTATCCGGAAACAGCATAATTTCCATCCGATTATTTTAGACGAATTGCTCCATACTTCCGCCCGCTCCCGCGTAGAGCCGTATGATAAATACCTTTTCCTGACTTACCATCTGCCGATTTACGACAAAAATATAAAAAGCTCCCGAAAAGGAGAGGTGGATTTCTTGATAACTAAAGATAGGATCATTACGGTGCATTACGAAGACTTGGAACCAGTAAATAATTTCTGGCGGAGATTGAATAATGACAAAAATTTTAAAGACCGGGCGCTTGGCGACAATACCGGAAGGCTGATTTATTATTTAATAGAAGAAATACTGGATTTTTCCCAAAGGCAGCTCCGGCATATAGAAGAAAATGTCACGGAACTGACTAAAGAGCTTTTTCAAGAAAAAGAAAGCCAATTGCTCCAAAGGATTTCCTATCTGAAAAGGGATATTCTGGATTACAGCATCATCAGCGAACCGCAAAAAATACTTTTAGAATCCTTGAGGGAAGTCGGGGGGAAATTTTGGAATGAAGATATGAAAATCTATTTGTCCGACCTGTCCGGAGACCACCTTAAAATAATGCAGCACTTGGATAATTTCAAAGAAACTGTTGAGTCGCTGGAACAGACCAATTCCCAGCTCTTAAACGCGAAAACCAACGCCGTCATGCAAAGATTCACCGTGCTGGCTTTCCTTACTTTCCCCTTAGTGCTCTTCACGTCTTTATTTAATGTGGAATTTATCAGCTCATATTTAGGCAAAAATCCGATTATTTTTTTCGCCGCCTTCCTTTCCGTCTTAACATTTACAATTTTCATGCTGATCTTCGCCCGCAAAAAAGGCTGGCTCTAGATTCTTTCCAATGATTAAAATTTTTAATACCCTTACAGAAAAAAAGGAAATTTTGCCGAAGCGAAAACTGCTGCGGCTTTTTGTCTGCGGGCCGACAGTTTATGACTATTCCCATATCGGCCATGCGCGAACTTACATTGCTTTTGATAATATCGTGCGATATTTAAAATCTAAAAAAATTAAGATATTTTATCTTCAAAACATCACTGACATAGATGATAAAATACTCGATCGGGCCAAAAAACAGGATATCTCCTGGAAAAAACTGGCAAAAAGTTTTGAAAAAGAATATTACCGGGATATGAAATCGCTGGGCATTAAAAGCATAAATAAATACGCCCGCGCCACTGATTTTATCCCTGAAATAATAAAGCAGGTAAAAACATTGATTAAAAAAGGCCATGCTTACGAAATTCCTAAAGATGGCTGGTATTTTGACCTGAAAACATTTTCCCAATACGGGAAACTTTCGCATCGCACAGTTGCGCAGGCGACCGATGGCGTCAGCCGCATTGATTCCAGCAGCAACAAGCGCAATGCCGGAGATTTTTGCTTGTGGAAATTTTCAAAACCCGGCGAGCCAAGCTGGAAAACTGAACTCGGAACCGGAAGGCCGGGCTGGCACATCGAAGATACTGCAATTTCCGAAAAATTCTTCGGCCCGCAATATGACTTGCATGGCGGAGCTGTAGACTTGAAATTTCCCCACCACGAAGCAGAAATAGCCCAGCAAGAATCAGCATCCGGGAAAAAACCGTTTGTTAAAATCTGGATGCATACCGGATTCTTGCTGATAAACGGGGAAAAAATGTCCAAATCGCTTGGCAATTTTTTAACCATCCGCGATTTTTTAAAAAATCATCCGATGGGAGAATTGCGGTATGTTATTGCTTCGCACCACTATCGCTCGCCAATTGACTATACAGAAAAGCTTATAGAACAGGCATCAGCATCGCTTAAAAAAATAAAAAACTTTCTTGCCCGCCTCCAATCCATTAAAACTAATGGGAAAATTTCTAAAAACCTAACACAAACCTTCAAAAAAACCGAAGATGATTTCCAGAAAGCCATGGAAGATGATTTTAATACTCCAGATGCCCTGGGATCGCTTTTCCAAATGATTAATGGCGTAGAGCCGCAAATCTGGAATCTGAATAAATCAGAATCAAAAGCGATTGGAACCCTGCTTTCAGAAAAACTCCGAATTTTGGGAATTAATCTTGAAAAAACAGCTAAAATTCCCGCTAAAATCCTTTCTTTGGCTAAAAAACGGGAGTTATTCAGAGCCAATAAACAGTTTATCCAATCCGACGCTTTGCGTAAGGAAATAGAAGCGTTAGGATTTATTATAGAAGACATGCCAAAGGGGCCATTAGTCTTAAAAAAATAATTGATTTAGAAATTTATGGCTGCCCAATTAAAACTGCCTCCTCAAAATTTGGAAGCGGAACATTCTGTTCTTGGAGCTTTAATGCTGGATAAAAATGCAGTTATTAATGTTGCTGATATTTTATCGGCTGAAGATTTTTATAAGCCGGCAAATGCAAAAATTTACGAAGAAATACTGAAACTTTTTGAAAAAAGAGAGCCAATAGATATTTTAAGCGTCACGGAAAAACTGAAATCTGACGGGGTATTGAAAGAGATCGGCGGGAATGCCTACCTTACCAGCCTGATAGAATCTGTTCCTTCTGCGGCGCATGCCGAGCATTACGCTAAAATAATAAAAGAAAAAAGAGTTTTCCGCGATCTTATCCAGGCATCCGCGGAAATAAGCGAAAATGCTTTTGCTCCTACAGAAGACTTGGAAAATATTCTTGATACTATAGAGCAGAAAATTTTTTCCATTTCCCAGCAATCTTTCAGCCAAAAATTCATAAAATTAAAAGATGAGCTTCAGGGCGCTTACGAAAGGCTGGAAAAATTGCACAGCGGCGAAGGGAACATACGCGGGGTGCCGACCGGATTTTCAGAAATTGACAAATTGCTTTCCGGACTTCAAAAATCAGATTTTATCGTGCTTGGCGCGCGGCCATCGCTTGGAAAAACTTCTTTGGCGCTGGATATTGTCCGCCATGTCGGGCTGAAAGAAAAACAGCCGGTTGGAATTTTCTCTCTGGAAATGTCCAGAGAGCAAATCGTAGACCGCCTAATTTCTTCCCAAGCCCAAATCCCTCTTTGGGAATTAAGGACCGGCAGATTAAAAAATGATGAGGATTTTGAACTGATCCAGCATTCATTAGACCAGCTTTCTGAAGCGCCGATTTTCATTGATGACACTCCTTCTCCGACAATCCTCCAGATGCGGTCTATGGCAAGGCGGCTTCAAAGCGAACACGGGCTAAGCTTGATCATTGTCGACTACATGCAATTAATCCAGCCGAAAAATAATGTTGAGAGCTTGGTCCAGCAGGTTACGGAATTTTCCCGCGGCTTAAAAACAATGGCCAGGGAATTAAATGTTCCGGTGCTGGCGCTTTCCCAGCTTTCGAGGGACGTGGATAAAAGGGAAAACAAGCGGCCCCGACTTTCTGACTTGCGGGAATCCGGAGCAATTGAACAGGACGCGGACGTAGTAATGTTCATTTACCGCAAAGATAAAGACCGCCTGAATCCGAATTCCGAAGAGCAAAATACTGCGGAAATTATGATTGAAAAGCACAGGAACGGACCGACTGGAATAGTAAAATTAAAATGGATTCCGGAAAGAGCCAGTTTCCAGTCAATTGATAAATACCATAATGCTTCCTGATCCAATCAAAAATTTTGTAAAGGTTTTCTCCAAGCTTCCGTCTATAGGGCCGCGCCAAGCAACGCGGCTGGCTTTTTTTATTTCCTCCTTGGGGAAAAATAAAGTAAAAGAAATAGCCGATGCCGTATCAGAATTAAATAATCTTGCTACCTGCACCCGATGTTTTAAAACCTATCTCGGGAATGGCGATCTTTGCTCTATTTGCAGCGATCCAACCCGCGAAAAAAATCTGATTGCAATCGTTGAAAAAGAAACCGACCTTTTATCGCTGGAAAAAACCAGGAAATTCAACGGCTGGTATTTAGTGCTGGGAGAATTACATAAAAACGGCGATCTTGAACCGGAGCAAAAACTCCGCCTTGCAAGCTTAAAAGCTTTGATTAAAAAAGAGTCAGGCGGAAAAGCGGAAGAAATTATCTTGGCGGTTAATCCTACTGTATACGGAAACCTTAACGCCGCATTATTAAAAAAAGAATTAGAAGAATACGCAAATAAAATTACTAGACTTGGCCGTGGCATTCCAACGGGCGGGGAAATAGAATTTGCTGACGAAGAAACATTAGGCCAGGCAATTGACAAAAGAAGTTAATTTGGCTATCTTAGTATAATAGATATTAAATGATAACCATCATAAACCGTGCTATTAAAAAAAGAAGAGGGGTTTATTGGTCTTATAGGTTTATCAATTGCTGGCCTAGGAATCTATAATTTATTCTCTTCTAATGGAGATGTCATGATCGGATTGTTAACGACTATTATAGGAGTTTCAATTCTCGTAATAGTTGTGGATGCAATTAAAAACATATTTAAAAAGAGTGGGTAACCCACTCTTTTTTTATTTTACTGAAACAACTTCCAATTCCGTATAATGCTGGCGATGCCCTTTCTTTTTGCGATATCTTGTCTTGGAATGATATTTAAAAACAATTTTCTTATCATGGCGGCCTTGGCTTAAAACTTTCGCCTCCACTTTTGCGCCTTCAACATAAGGAGTGCCTATCTTCACTTCCTCTCCGTCAACAAGTAAAAGCACTTTATCTAAATCCAAAGTCCCGCCCGCTTTAGCTTCCAATTTTTCCACCTTTAATTTTTGTCCGGGAGATACCTTATATTGTTTTCCGCCGGTTTCTACAACTGCAAACATATTATTAATTGATGTTTATAATAACATTGACCGCAACAAAAATCAATACTGAAAATAACAAAGTAGAAATCGCCAAAATATAAGATAAAATCCTTTCTCTGAAGTAAAACTCATTTGCCAGCATAAAATTAATAATCCAGATGATTGCCGCGGTAACTAAGATATCAACGATATCCCGCCGATCACCAAAAAAATCCGCTCCCTTAAAGCTGTCAAAATGGATTACTAAAAGGTTAGTATTTTCCAGAATATTTACGTAAGCTAAAGAAAATCCAGTAACCAAAGCTAAAAATCCGGCAATAAAAAAAAGTGCTGTAGATTTATTTTTTAATATAATCGGCATAAATCAATTTTTGTAGTCCCAATGGGAATCGAACCCATGTTCCCGCCTTGAGAAGGCGATGTCCTAGGCCACTAGACGATGGGACCAAAGACCTCTATAACATTTTAATATAAAAAATACCGCTTTAAAAGCGGTACATTATTTAACTTTAATGAAATGCCCCATTTTTTTCCAGTAATATTTATTTATGTTATTCGTATAAAAAGTGTACAAATAACAATTGCCCTGCCTATCGCAACGTAAAATATCAAATTCATGGCACCAAGAACCATCATCATGGCTAAGGTGGAACAATAAACCCTTGGCAGCGCTGCCTCTGATTTCTTTAATCTCGCACCGATTGTAATGTTTTTCTAAAACTATCCGGTAAATTTTTCCTGCATGCTTCCATTTCCAAATATAATTTTTCCAATTATCCTTAAGCTCTTTTAAAGTCATCCTTATGCCAATTATCAAAATACCTATAAGCAGAATATACCAGCAGGGCTAATCTTTCAAGCACAGATGGCTATATATTCCTTATCTCTTCAACTACTTTGTCCAATCTTATTCCATGAGATGCTTTCACTAAAACTAAATCTCCTTTCCTCAAAATTTTTTGCACTTCTTTAGACGCCTCGTCCGCGGTATCAAAACTATAAATATTTTTTTGCGCCATTCCGGCTTCTTTTGCTTCCTCGGCTATAAATTTCGCCCTTGCTCCGACTGTAAATAAAATATCAAATACTTTCGGAATCAATCCCCCGATAAATTCATGCGCTTCGGCGGTATATTTGCCGATTTCCAGCATATCTCCCAAAACCGCAATTTTTCTTTTCGCTTTTAAACTATCCACGGTATGGATCGCCGCTTCCATAGAAAGCGGGGAGGCATTATAAGAATCATCAATAATAAAAGTGCGCTTTATGCCATCCATTAATTTTCCCCGCCCGGAAGGCGAATTGTATCCTAAAAGCGCTTCAGCGATTTTTACCAAATTCAATCCAAATGTTATTCCAACGCAAGCTGCGGCAGCAGAAGCATAAGCCTGGGCCTTGCCAAAACATTCCTCAAGGCGGACCGGAACAAAACTGCCTCCGTAAGAAAGCTTAAAAGCAATTCCTGCCGGGCGGTCTCCGTCCATCCTGTTCTCAAAATTGCTTATCTGCAAAGTGGAGGCTTCGCTGAATCCATAAGTCATAATATGGGCGCGAGTCCGGTCTTTCATATTCCAAACCGCTTCATCGTCATTATTTAAAATTGCAAAACCGTTAGCCGGCAAAACTTCAACGACTTTTGATTTTTCTCTCGCCACGGCATCCGGACCGCTGTAAAATTCAACATGGACCGGTATCTCGCCGATAGTGGTTACTATCCCGATCTGGGGCTTTGCGATATCTAATAAATATTTTATGTCGCCGGGCTTATCCGCAGCGTATTCCAAAATTAAAAGCTCCGGATACCTCAGGCGGAATGCCAAGCGGAATAAGGAAGCAAAGATGACTTTCAGCCAAAAATATCTTCCGGAAATTTTATCCCAACCGCCTAAAATAGTAAGCGGCATTCCAATCTCATTGTTAAAATTCCCGCTATTAGCCCGGACGCTGCGATAATTTTTTAAAACAGCGAAAATTGCTTCTTTAGTGGAAGTTTTGCCAACGCTTCCGGTAATGGCAATAATCCCAGGCTGATATTTCTTTATAGTCCAAATCGCCAGCTGCCTTAATATTTTTTGGAGATATTGTTGTAATTTTTCTTTATCCATAATCATACTTTTTTATTTATCACATTCCACTTTTTTGCTCTAAATGATCCGGCGGCACATTATAATAATTCAAAATAAATTCTGCCAATTCCCTGAAAGCCGGCACTACGGTTAATCCTGCAAGCGGAGCGCCTACCGGCTTATCAATTCTGATTAAAATTGTAAATTTCGGATCAAAAGCCGGCGCAAAGCCGATATAAGTATGGATGTATTCTTCCGCATAACCGCCATGCTTAAAATCAGGAATTTGGGCAGTTCCAGTTTTGCCGGCAATATCAAACTTTGGAATTTGGGCAATTACGGCTTTTTTAACTGCGGATATCATCATTTTTTTAACTTCTGTAGCGGCTTCTTCAGAAATAATTTTTCTAATCACAGCCGGAGATTCATTCCTTAAAAGATAAGGCTTCATCAAAGTTCCTCCATTTGCAATAGCAGAAAAAGCATTGATCATTTGAAGCGGAGTAACAGAAACGCCTTGGCCAAAAGCGGCAGTTGCAAAATTAATATCTCTAAAACTGGATTTCAAATTGCTTAAACTTCCTGACAATTCTCCAGGAAGCTCTATTCCAGTTTTCTGCCCAAATCCAAACTTAACCAAATAATTATAAAAAAGGTCTTTTCCAATAAGCCGTTCTGCGTAAGCAGCTCCGGTATTTATAGATTGCTCTATAATTTCAGTCATAGTTACTTTCCCGTGGGCTTTATGGTCCCAGTTTTTAATTGTTTTGCCGTCCAAAATTAAATACCCAGGATCATTAAAGGTTGTTTCTGGGGTTAATTTATGGCTGTCTAAACCGGCAGACATTGTAATAACCTTCATCACCGAGCCAGGTTCATAAACTGCCTGCAAATTCGTATTTAAAAAAGCGTCTAATTTTGAACTGGAATAATTATTCGGATCAAAATTCGGATAACTGCCCATAGCCAAGATTTTTCCGGTTTTTGGCTCCTGAACTATAACCATGCCTTTTTCTGCTTTATATTTTTTAATTAAATTAATTAAAATATCTTCTGCCCTAGTCTGAATATTATAATCAATTGTGAAACGAAGATCTTCTCCAACTATCGGATCGATAATCCGATTTTTCTCCAGGCGTCCGGCTTTTCCGCTAAGCTCATTATTATAATAAAGCTCCAATCCATAACGGCCGCCAGGATAAGATTCATTCGCGCTTTGCCCGACAAATCCTAAAAGCTGGGCAGCTAAATTATTAAAAAGATATAAACGGGAATTTTCTTCATCAATATAAATTCCGCGCAATTTTAAATTTATAATCTGTTCCACTATATTCTCGGGGGCTTTCCTAACCAATAATTCATATTGGCTATTCGGCTTGCTGAACATAGAAAATAATTGATCTTTAGGGATATTTAAAATTTCTGAAAGAGATTTAGCGGCCGCTTCCGGATTTTCAATGTCTTTCGGCGAAGCAAAAATAAGAGGATAAGCTTTGCTAATAGCAGCCGGAACATCATTGCCGTTCCTGTCAGTAAAATAAATGCTGCCCCGTTTAGGCTCTAAAAATCCAGCTGACTGATATTGAGATGCGGCGCGAGCGGAATAATAGCTGCCCTTTTCAATTTGAAGATTATAAATATTAAAAACTAAATAAAAATATAAAAAGATAAAAAATGATAATATTGAAAATAATCGGAATTTCATAACGCCAAAATACTTCTTAACGGTTTGCTAATGCTTTATTCTCTAAATAATCCGGATTTTTATCTGAAACTAAATTTTGTTTTTGGACAAAATTAACAAGATTTTTAGAATCAAGAGTCTGATAAAGCTGGTTGCGAAGATCAGCATTTAATACTTCTAATTTTTGCAAAGATTTTTCTTGCAAGCTGATTCTATACTTTAAATTTACGTTCAAATTATAAAAGTAAATGCTTAAAATCGCCCCGGCTATGATAAAAAAGGTCAAATATAAAATTTCACTGGCATAATATTTATTTTGATTTGGTTCAATTATTGTCATAATATGATAAACTAGGCAATTATTGCTCCCCTAAGTTTGGCGGATCTCGCCCTCGGATTAACCGCTATCTCTTCAACGCCCGCAATGATTGGTTTTTTAGTTAAAATTTTCAAGCGACCTTTTTTTTCTAATTCTTTAAAATTTATTTTTACAACTCTATCCTCCAATGAATGAAAGGAAATAATGGTTACTCTGCCGCCGGGCTTTAAAACTTCCACCAAAGAATGGAGAATATTCTCTAAATTATCCAATTCTTTATTAATATAGATTCTAAAAGCTTGGAAGGTCCTGGTTGCCGGATGGATTCTCCCATACTCATAAGATTTAGGTACGGACTCCCTGATAATGTCCGCCAACTGCACGCTAGTCTCAATTTCTTTTCTTTTGATAAAAATCGCTTCGGCTATTTTTTTTGCATGCCTCTCTTCCCCAAATTTCCTGATAATTTCTATCAAGTCCGGAAGCTTTGATCTTTTTAAAAAATCCCTTAACGGCCTTGACTCGTCGCTGTAAGTCATAAGCAGCGGTTCATCCCTTAAAAAGCTGAATCCTCTTCCGCTGTTTTCCAGCTGATCGGAAGAAAATCCTAAATCCAGCAACAATCCGTCTGCTTTCGGAAAATTATTTTCTGCCATTATTTCCAGCAAATTTGAATAATTGCCTTGCTTATAAAATATATTTTTATATTTTTTCATTTCTTCTTTTAAACTGGCTATTGCTCTTTTATCCCAATCAACAAGTAATAATCTTCCGGAATTTCCGACTAGCTTTAAAATTTCTTTGGCATGGCCGCCGCCTCCGGCAGTGCCATCAATCATAATTTTCCCTTCTTTTGGATCAAGTAACTTTATTACTTCTTTTAAAAGAACAGGAATGTGATTCATTTTATATGCCGAGACCTTCTAAATTTTCTGCAATATCCTCTGACGAAGCCTCGGTTTTCTCTTTATATCTCTTCCAGCTTTCTTCATTCCAAATTTCTAAACGATCATATAAACCAACAATTACTGTTTGCTTTTTTAAGCCGGCATATTCCTGAAGATACATTGGAACTAAAATTCTTCCTTGGCCATCAATATCAGATTCCATAGCGCCGCCAAGCATTTGCCTGCTGAATGCCCTAGGATTAGATTGAGAAATCGGCAAAGCTTTTATTTTTTTAGCCAATAATTCCCATTCTTTTTTTCCAAAAATAAAAAGGCATTGGTCAATTCCTTTGGTAACGATAGCCCCTTTTTTAAAGGAATTTCGAAACTTAGACGGAATAGCCAATCGCCCCTTTTCGTCTATTAAATGTTTGTATTCGCCGATAAACATAATTTTTAGTTATCCCCAGATTCGTGGCTTATCCCCATAGTTATCCACAATTCCCCACTACAATTTAATTGTACTCCACTAAAGCAAAAAGATAAAATATCTTAATAGACCGTAAAAATAAGCTCTCTTTTTATACTTATCCACAGCTGATAATTTCAATATCAAAAGTATTGTTTTTAAACTGAAAATAAATTAGTATTTTATAAGCTCTTAGATATAAACAATATGGGATGAAAATCAAGAAAACAGCGATAATTTTTTGTTGCTTTTTACCATTCTTCAGCTACCATCCTGTTTATGCGCAACAATTTACTTATGAAAAAAATGCCCGCTATGAAGTAAAATACGAAGGTTTTGACGGACCGAAATGGTTTTTCTTAGAATCAATATTCTATATAATTGGCTACCGATTTTTGGATTGGAAAGAAATGACCATTAAAACTGTTTTGCTTAAAAACTCTAGTAATTTAAATGAACAAGTTACAGAAATTAATTTATCCCCCGATAATGAAGAGGCTATTTTATCAATTACAAATAGCACTGACTCTGTAAAAAATTTCGTCAAAATCACTAAAATTCAAAATTTAAAAAATGGGGCGGCTGAAGAATTGCTCGAAGCTTGGGATTACTTATATAGAGCTGATGAAAAAGATTTTGAATTAAATATATCATCCAATAATCTTTTTATTGATGGTTCGGGATCAATGCATTGCAAATTTACGAGAAAGAAAGAAGGTGGGAAATACTTAATTACTGTAAAAACTTTTAATAAAGACGGAGAAAATTCAAGTGCAGAAATTATTGTCAATCCTTTGCCTGAACCGCTAATAGAGAAAATCATCAGCCAACTAAAAAGCGGGGAAAAAATTATCTTTAATTTAAAAAAGCCATAAATGGCTTTTTATTTTTTAGTGGGCATTACTGGGATTGAACCAGTGGCCTCTTCAATGTGAATGAAGCGCTCTACCACTGAGCTAAATGCCCGATCATAAACTTTCTTAAAATATAAATAAAAATATCCCCGATAGCAATCGGGGATATTTTTATTTTAATTCTGCTGTAGCGCCTGCTCCTTCCAGTTTTTTCTTCAATTCTTCCGCCTCTTCTTTCTTCAATCCTTCCTTAACAACTTTTGGAGCGGCATCAACTAAATCTTTTGCTTCTTTTAAGCCAAGACCGGTAGCTTCCCGCAAAACTTTAATAACCTGAATTTTTTGCCCGCCTCCGTCTTTTAATAATACGCCCCAGGAAGTTTTCTCTTCTGCCTCAGCTGCTCCAGCAGCTGCTCCGCCAGCCATAACCGGCATTGCCGCAGAAACACCGAATTTTTCTTCCATTGCTTTTACTAATTCAGAAAGTTCCATAACTTTCATTTCGCCAATTTTATCTAATAAATCTTTATATTTTTCCATAAAATTATTGTAATTGTGTTTGTTTCGACCGTTCTTCTAAAACTTTCATCATTTGCTTTAATGGCATAGTAAGCATCATGGCAATTTGAGCCAATAAAACTTCTCTGGATGGCAGGACAGCAATCGCTTTAAACTCATTAGAATCAACTACTCTTTTTTCTTCAAAATCATAGGCTCCCATTACCGTAAACCCGCCCTTTTTAGATTTTATCAAATCTTTAGAAAATTTATGTATGATTCCCGCAACTCCAACTAAATCACTCTTAGAAAAAATAGTTCCCAGCTGAGTTTTTACCGACATTGGATCAAAAGAAATATTGGAATTTTTTAAAGCAATATTCAGTAATCGCTTTTTTAAAACTTGCAAATCTGCTCCAGATTTTTTTAATTCCCGCCTTAATTTCTTAAAATCTTCCACCAAAACTCCATTAAATTCGGCAAAAACTAAAGATTTGCTTTCTCCGATTTTTTTTGTTCCGGCATCTAAGATTTCACTTTTTTGTTTTTTTGTTAAAGCCATAATTTTTTGTTTTAATAAAAAAAGACCAAATGTGGTCCGATAGACATTGCTAATAAAATTAGCAAAGCGAGATTTCCTCGGCAGGACTTAAATCTTTTAGAATGCCTACTGTCTACGGATTAATATAAAGTCTAAAGCATACAAAAAAAAAGTCAAGGGGCAATTAAAGGTACGAAAGCAAAGCCAAAATATTCCTTTTTTTCAAAATTATCTTTAGCAATTTTATCAAAAACTATAATGCTGTCTTTTACCGGCGCCACGATCCGGCCGCCGATTTTTAACTGCTCTTTCCAGGCCGGGGGAATTTCTTTTCCGGAAGCGGCGGCAATAATTTTGTCGTAAGGCGCTCCTCCGCTAAATCCTTTTGATCCGTCGCCCAAAATTAATTCAACAATTCCGCCGGCGAATTCATATTTAGAAATATTTTTCTTGGCAAAATTGTGCAGTGATTCTATGCGCTCTACAGAATAAATTTTTCCTTGCTCGCCGATAATTTTTGCCATTAATGCCGTATTCCAACCAGAGCCGGTTCCGATTTCCAAAATTTTTTCTCCGGGCTTTAATTCTAAAAGCTCCAGCATAAAAGCCACTACCAAAGGCTGGGAAATCGTTTGTTTTTCGCCGATCGGCAAAGCTGTATTCCCATAAGACTGATTTTGCAAATCCTCCGGCAAAAAATCCTTCCGGTCTATGGATTTAAATGCTTCAATAACCGGCTGGCTTTTCAAATAGCCATCATGAATCAAATTTTCCATAAACGATTCCTTTGTTTCCATATATCTTTAATATTTTATCACAAATAAAAAAGGGCCGCTTTTGCGACCCTATATATAACTTATTTTTTACTATCTATATCAATTCCAAGTTCTTTGCAATGAGTATTGAAAACCTCATCAGGCTTTATGGATTTATTCGGATTCTTTCCGCGCAAACCGCTTTCGGTAATTAAAACTCTTCCTTTATAAGACCAGAATTTTCTTACCCCAACGCCGAAATCAACTATTTTCCCTTTTTTACTTTCAAAATCACTCTTACATTTCAAAGTCGGCAACATATCAGAAGCGCGAAGGCCTAATTCAGCATCAAATTCTTCGACCTGTTCTTCAACGTGAAAATTTCCGACAATTTTATGATGCACGCGAAATTGCGCCAATGCCCTTTCAGGCCAAGTGCTATTCGTTGCCGTTCTTCCGGCATGATAATGAATTGCGCCTACAGTTATTCCCGATGGGAAAGCATAAACATCGTCTTCGGTATACGCAATAACCTTCTTATTAACTAAGTTTCTTAGCAAATATGAAGAAATGGCAGATAAACCATTTTCCTGTAATATTTTATCAACTCCTTCACATACAAGCTTTCTCATTAAAACATCGAAAAGTGCCAAGGAATCCAGTCCGATATCCAATTCCCAATCATCGTGGTTACCACAGATATAAATGAAAGTAACAAGCAATTTTGAAACTAATTCCTCAGTTTCTTCAAATGTTACCTTTTTGACATCTCTATCCTTCAACGCCTTGAACAATCTCTTGCCAAAAGATTTAAGCATCGCTGTAGAAAACATATACGCTGCCAACTTTTCCATCTTTGTATAATTAAATCCAGGAATAACTTCTTTTCTCCTATCCAATTCATGCTTCAAGCCTTCAATCGTGTCGCCAGCATCAAAAAGAACATCTGCCCCTTCTTCAACGATAATTTCGGGTAATTCATCAACAATGAATTTTTCAGCAGTATGAACCGATCCTGCATGGGCACATGAAAAACCGATAATAGTATTCAAAGACCAACTGGCATTATTATCCGGCCAAGTAAACCGAAGATTTTTCTGAAGCCATTTTGGATTAAAAGAATATTGAGCAGAGTTTTCATTAAACATAATGCTTGACTTAACATTCTTTCTGCTAAGAAGAGTCTTTAGCGCTTTTTCTAAAACATCCCTCGGAATTTCCAATTCATCTTCCCATTGTCCTATGCTTCTAGTGCCATGAACCTTAAGATCCTCAATGATTCTGGCTTGAACCTTGGAACAATTAGGAGGCAAAGTGATCATAGAACGCTCATTGGCAGTCATATGCTTAAAATCAAACGTCCTTACTTCATTGGCGCCATTATAGTGATATTTCACAACACGGATGCCAACCATATTCTCGCCAGTAGTCGTATTTTCCAATTTATGAAGCACTGGCAAAGAAATGCGCTGAAACTTCTTTGATCCTTTGCCGCGATTCAAGCTGGAACCGAAACACCCAACCACATACATTTCCGGCGGTGCCTTAGATCCGCGCTTCAAATCATCTTCAACTAATCTATCCGGATAAGCGCTGTAAAATCGAGAACGCCAAACATCTTTTTCCGGAGTCAAAAGTACGATTCCTTTAGCAGATTTCTTAAGCCTAACAAAAGATCGTATCTGTCCGAAATATAAAATATCCCGTTCTTTTTTACGCAATTCTACAAGACGCAATGCCACTCTGTGGCCAACCTTTCCATCATAAGCAGGGCTGGTAACAATATAAACCTTCACCTTTTTCCCATCATTTTTTTGAAAATGAGGCAAGTCCTCAGCAAGTTCCACGGCTAATTGTTCAACAATTTCTTCAAAAATAACAGTTGATTTGCGAGGCTTAAGCTCTGGTAATTTCTCTTTAGCCTCGTCAATATCATTTTGAAGCTTATTAAGCTTATCCTCTAATTTCTTTTTTTCTGATTCTTTCTTCTCTTCTTTAATCTGCGAAACAAGGTCTGCTTTGGCAGAGGCAAGTTCGCTCAATTCTAGACAAGCCTTGCTGTATTCAGCTTTTTCGTCTTCTTGGACTTTATGGATTCGTTCTGCAACGCCGCGCTTGCTTACTAATCCGCCAACCAAATAAACACAATCTACATTCTCGTCACGGCAGCGCTCTTCTGCCTGCAATAGCAATCCCTTTCGATAGCCATCACTGCCGATATCAATGCGAGATATATACCCGACAATATCAGTGCCAGGTTGCCGGCGCACCGCTGCAGAAATAATATTGTCACTGACAATCGCATTTTTGCTTTTTTTCATGCTTGCTTCTTCCTTTATTTAAATGTCAAAGTATTCTGCTATTATTATATTTTTTAAAAATATAAAAGTCAACCCCGCACCTTTACAAAACTGAATATACAAAATGAAAAACTCGGAAATTTATTTAAGTTTAGGTTTCGTAAAGGTGCAGAGTCAAAGAAACAAATAAATTTATATTTGTGTTATAATCAATATACAATTTTATATATATTAAGAGTGCGGGGAGAGTACTAGCTCTATGAACCGCCAGCAACCTATTTAGATTAGGTGCTCCATCTAGCCCCAACGGGGAAAGATATCGTCGCATCGCTTCCCGTATATGGGAAGTTTTTTAATTAATATTAATAAGCAAACAAATGTTGCAAACAGCAGAAAGCGTAACTTCCGGGCATCCGGATAAAATCTGCGATCAGATTTCTGACGCAATTTTAGATGAATATTTAAAACAGGATCCGAAAAGCCGGGTGGCAGTGGAAACTTTCGGATCCCACGGTTCGCTGGTAATTGGCGGGGAAGTAACCAGCCAAGGAAAAGTTGACGCCGCAAAAATTGCCAAAAAAATTTATAAAAATATCGGTTACCCGGAAAATCTCAAAATTTCCGCGCACATTGTCCAGCAATCTTCCGATATCGCCCAAGGAGTGGATACCGGAGGCGCAGGCGACCAAGGCATTATGTATGGATACGCAACCAATGAAACTAAAGAATATTTGCCTAAGCCGCTGGTGCTCGCCCACCAGCTTACAAAAGGTTTGGAAATTTTGCGCCGGAGCAACTCAAAATTCACCTGGTTAAAGCCGGACGGAAAATCCCAAATTACTTTAAAAGATGGAAAAGTAAAAAATGTTCTCATATCTACCCAGCATGATGAAAAAATTTCTCAGGAAGAAATTAAAAAATTGCTTAGCGAACATCTTATTAAAAAAGTGGTAGGCCGTGGAGATTATGAAATTCTGGTGAATCCAACCGGGAAATTCGTGGTTGGCGGATTCTACGCTGATACCGGACTGACCGGCAGAAAATTAATGGTTGATACTTACGGCGGAATAATTTCCCATGGCGGCGGCGCTTTCTCCGGAAAAGATCCGACAAAAGTGGACAGATCGGCGGCATATATGGCGCGCTGGGTTGCCAAAAATATAGTTGCTAACGGTTATGCCAAAAAATGCATGGTGAGCATTGCTTATGCAATCGGCAAAGCCGAACCATTAATGGTAGAAATAGAAACTTCCGGCAGCGGAAACAATAAAAAATTGCGAGATTTAGTCATAAAAAAATTTGATTTCCGTCCCCTGGCAATTATAAAAACGCTTAATTTGCAAAGGCCCATTTACCAAAAAACCGCTGCCTACGGCCATTTCGGCCGCCTAGAATTTCCATGGGAAAAAATAATTAAAATATAAATAAATCAAATCGTTGCTGGGCACGCACCCCATAATCCTTTCTTTTGCTTTCTTGCCAAACGTTCTGCTGCAATAAATCGGCTTTGATATTTCACGTTCGGCGGATAGGCATACGAATGCGCGAATCCTTCTTGAACAAGCAGCAAATTCACAAAAATATTATCTGCATACACATAGCGGAGCAGACGGCCATATTTATCAAGCTCGGTTACATCTTTTTCTAAACGCACCATTTTACCTTCAACTAATTCTTTATTTTTCTTGCTTGCCTCCTCTCCAAAACACTGGATGGGCTTGCGCGGATCCACAGTTTCCAGAGTATCCATGCCTATATACC
>Ga0209515_10005253_pt1 | contig 16908 bp, 13 predicted proteins | sample Subgroupgradi54m_FD_187454 | JGI IMG/M metagenome (GOLD analysis project Ga0209515, IMG submission 187454) | Subsurface groundwater microbial communities from S. Glens Falls, New York, USA - GMW60B uncontaminated upgradient, 5.4 m (SPAdes)... ...
CGACCTGATTCAGCCCGGAACGCAGGCCTCAGCCCCAGCCCTGTCCTGCGCCACGCGTCATCCTAGGCATCTAGGACGATGCGCTGCCGCCGATGCGGCGCGACGCAACGGCTGGCGGCCATGCTGCACTAAAACTGGGCTCGTTCCCGTTGCGGACCCAAGGTCACCTGCGGATCGCCTGTGACGCGGGTGGGTAGCCCGATATACTGCGGGCTGATATCCGGATGGACTGCGAGCACAAACCTTGACAACGTTGTGCAAGTGGCGGATATTGCTTTTGATTCGTATTTTACGACCCGGGACTCGTCGCGAGCTTGGCTGCACGCCCAGCCCGCAGCAGACTTAGTAGTTACGCCGATTGAGAGAAGGGCACTCCGATCGGGGGGAACCATGGAACTCGTCGTCGATTCTTGTGTTGTGATCAGCGCCCTCATTGCCGAAGACGCTCATCATGAGAAGGCCTCACGCTTCTTTACTGCCAGCGTGGAGCGTGGAGACACTCTCTGGACCGCAGCGACACTCCTGTGGGATGTTGCTGCTCGGTTTGTTCATCCGGAGAAGCTGAAGGCGGGAGCAACTGTTGCTGAGGACCATGGTGTGGCCTTGAGGTTCATTGATGTCACGACCGAGCTGTTTTATCAGACCCAGGCACCCACACACGTCAGGCTGGTGGGCAATGCACTTTACATGGTGCGTTCGGCTATCAGAGGCCCCGATCATGTGTTTCTTTCGTGCGCCCTGACTAAGCGGGCTCCACTCGTCACTTGGGACGGGACGGTCCGCGCGCAGGCTGACAGATTCGGCGTGGCAGTGATTACGCCGGAAGATTACGTGGCGGGCAAACCCCTCGGCATCACGACTCCCGTACCAGACGACGAGGCAGCTCTGGCTGAGTTTGCAAGACGGTTCCGCGGCGAGACTGATACACGTCCGGTCTAACTCGGCAGTTCAGCGCCCTTCGAGAGCCCGTGCCCCGCCGCTCGCCCAGGACCGGCTCCGGCTCCGGCCCGACGGGCGGGTGCTGGTGGAGATGAAGACGGCCTGGCGCGATGGGACCACCCATCTGTTGTAGGAAGGCCGGCCCATGATCGAGAACAGGCTTTATGTTGCCTCTCCTCCTGCGGCGTTGACCGCGTGGGTGCTCTTGTGGGGCAGGATATGCCACCACGTCGAGCGGAGGCCAGCCGCTTCATCCCATCTGCGCGCGGGCTAATGGGAAGGAATCGGGAAGAGAATGGCGAGAGGTGAGCTGCTAAGGAAGCTGTTCGCAAGCTATGCGCGACATGACGATCATCACTTTCGTTCAGTCGCGTTGGAGATCATTGCAGAGGAACAGCAGAAGCAGAATCACTCACTCGCGAGGGAGCTACTCAACGTGCTAGAGAATCCGCCAGTGACGAAGGTTCCTGTACCGCCCGGCCTCACAGAAGCGGCGCCGAAAGACAAGGACCGCCAATCGCTCCTGTTTGACATCCGCCAGCCGGGGCGCGGCTCCTCTGACATCATTCTCAGGGACGGCACCAGAGCACAGCTCTTGCGCATCCTTGAGGAATACAGGAAATGTGAGTTGTTGAGGGTACACGGCCTCCGGGCAAAGACGAAACTTCTTTTTTGTGGTCCTCCCGGGTGTGGCAAGAGCCTCTGCGCGGAGGTCATCGCGACAGAGTTGCATTTGCCCCTTCTTTACACGAGGTTCGATGCAATCATTTCGTCGTACCTTGGCGAGACTTCGGCCAATCTGCGCAAGGTGTTTGACTACGCCCGTACGAGCACGTGGGTCGTGCTCCTGGACGAATTCGACGCAATCGGGAAGAGCCGCAGTGACCCGACTGAGCACGGTGAATTGAAACGGGTGGTCAATAGCTTCCTGCAACTCCTCGATGGCTTCGAGGGGAACAGCTTCGTGATCGCAGCAACGAACCACGAGGGCTTGTTGGATAACGCGCTCTGGAGACGGTTTGATGAAATTCTCTTCTTCGACCGTCCAAACATTGCTGAGATTCGCACAATGCTGTCCATGAAGTTGAAGAATTTTCCACAGAAGGGGATCAACATCCCTCGCGTAGCCAACAAGCTCAGGGGGTTATCGCACGCGGAGATTGAATGGGTTTGCCTTGATGCCGTTAAGAGCGCAATCCTGCAGGACTACGATGCGGTGACACCTGCCATCCTCGATCAGGCAGTCGCTCGCCAGCGTGAGAGGACTCGCGCCCAGAAGTCGACTAGCGGCAAGTTGCGTCGGAGTCGGTGACGATGCCAGATCTGCCTCACCTGCCCCTCCGACGAGTGGACTATCTGGCGCCGCGTAAGAAGCGGCGGGGATTTGGATCTATTCCGCCTCGTGACTTCCGCCGTCACGGCGAGGAGATCCAGAATCAGGTGCAGGATGCGCTGCAGGAACTCACCCGCCGCCCCCCGCCCCGAGGGATCAACCCGGCACTTATCCTGCGGGTCAAGTTAGCGGGCCACGTCGACGAAGACACTTGGCGACGTTCCGGCCTGACGCTCGTAGGCAAGAGCGAAGAGAAAACCCTGGTCTTGTTCTCGTCAGACAACGAGCTTCGCCAGTTCCGAGAACAATTGGAAACGTACCGGCTTGGGCCACAGCAGGGTAGAACGAACGCCCCCCACGCAGGGCTTTTCAGCAACATCGAAGAGCTGGGCAGGATTCAGCCGGTCGACCGCATCGGGCGACTTTTCCGCGGGACCGGCGTGGTTCAGCCAGAAGATTTCTTAGATGGAACGACGTATACGGTCGACTTGGAACTTTGGCACACCGGCAATACGGAAGACTGCCGGAATCGGCTTGCGGAGATCAGGCGCTTGGTCATAGCTGAAGGCGGTCTGGTGACTGATGATTACGTCGGACCTTCGCTTGTCCTGGCACGAGTGAAGGCAGGCGGTCAGTCTATAAGAACCTTGCTCACGCTCGATGCAGTGGCTGTTGTTGATCTACCGCCACGGGTTTCAATGAGAGTAAGCCAGGAACTGAATGTCGCCCTCGTCGATCTCGGTGCAGTTCCTCAACCGCCGCAAAATGCCAGCGGTATTTGTGTGCTGGACTCGGGCATGACCCCCGGACACCCGCTGTTGAGCCCCGCCATCGGCGAGGCGACCGCCGTCCCAGGGCGACTTGGTGATCCGATCGACGAGCACGGACACGGGACGATGGTAGCTGGCCTGGCTCTATACGGAGACGTCCAGCAGTGCATCGACCAGAGGACCTTCGTGCCCCAGTTGCGTTTGTTCAGCGCGCGCGTCCTCAACCGGTTCAACGAGTTCGACGACGAGAACCTGATCACCACGCAGATGCGTGGGGCCATCGAGTATTTCAGAAACAGCTACGGATGCCGTGTCTTCAACGCGTCGCTCGGGGACGAGCGGACGCCCTACAACGGAGGCAAGGTCTCCCCGTGGGCATCCATACTCGATCACCTTGCCAGAGAACTCGACGTCCTCATCGTAGTATCGGCTGGGAATTACGAGCACGACCCCATGGACGGGCAGGCAGACGAGCATGTGCAGGGCTACCCGGCCTATTTGTTCCGACCGCCAGCGAAGGTTATCGAGCCTGCGACAGGCTGCATCGTTCTCACCGTAGGGGCGTTGGCGAATAGCGCAGACGTTCCGCTCGGGGCGGCCGGGACGGTGGGGTTCAGGCCGATCGCACAACCCAGCCAGCCGTCGCCATTCACGCGCTCCGGCCCAGGGATCGGGGGAGCCATAAAGCCAGAGCTGTGCGAGTACGGAGGAAATCTCGCGTACGATGGCAGGCTCCGTCAGCTCCAAGAGGCTGCCGAGCTTTCCGCAGTTTCGATGAACCGTGAGTATCTTGATCGATTGTTCAATGCTGGCGTCGGCACCTCCTATGCCGCCCCGAGGGTAGCCCACGTGGCCTCACGTCTCTTCGGACAGTTCCCAAACGCCCAGGCGAACCTGGTCCGCGCTCTGCTCGCTTCGTCTGCGGAGGTGCCTCAACCAGCTCGTGACCTGCTGGAGCCACTCGGTGCTGACGCCGTGCGGCAACTGTGTGGCTACGGCTTACCGGCGCACGCACGGGCCGCGAACTCAAACCCGAACCGGGTGGTCCTGTATGCCCAAGACAACCTCCCGTTCGACATGTTCCATATCTACGAGGTGCCTATCCCGGAAGAAATCTACGATGGCGATGGAGAGCGCCGGATCAGTGTGACGCTCGCCTTTGATCCCCCAGTGCGGCATAGCCGTTTGGACTACCTCGGGACGACCATGTCCTTCCGGCTCATCAGGGGTAGAAGCCTTGAGCAGGTTGCTGAAGCGTTCAGACAGCGGACCACAGCCGAGCCACGAGCTGAGAGGATCGGATCGCCCTTCGATTGCCCCATGGACGTTCGCCCGACCGAGCGGGAAGGTGGCACGCTACAAAAGGCGGTGTTTTCCATGCGAAGGGCGCCACGGGGTTACGGCGATACCTACTATCTGGTGGTGCGATGCCAGCGTGAATGGGCGCTCGACGAGCACGCGCCGCAGCATTACGGCGTGGTGGTAACGGTAGAGCACACTGCTGAAGTGAATCTTCACGCCCGTATCCAGGCTAGGATCCGCATCCCGGTTCGCCTGGAGACCATCCCGAGCGCACACGGACTAAGCTAGACTCAATATCCCGCCGGGATTGCGACGGTTCATTGGCTGGCCTAACAGACTGTCGTTCTTCGCCCTCAGGGGTGATTTCTAACACGTAGTACAGTGAGACTCGCCACAGCGATTGCGCCTCGTGTATGCGCCCTAACGCGGATTATGCGGAACGGCCTAACACAGTAAACCTTGCGGCCAACCGCAGGCTATCCCGACATCGCATCACTGCATGCCTCTCGCGCACGCAGCCTATAAGGCCGGTCGGCCACGCACTGCCCAACCATAGACACCTTCGAGTCCAGGAGCTGCCCCCACGGCACTTTATCCGATGCCCTCACGGCGGCCCACAGTCGCGATCAAGGTCAAAGTCTCAGTTTGGTCAGCCGCCCAGCGTGTCCTTGGATCACCGTGTTCTAAGGAGCCCTCCAACAATCATCCTCAAATCTCCCCTAAAAATCCAGCTGCGATAACGCCATAGTTGTTATCCCGCGCATTCCCCAAAAAGATCGCCGCGGGAGAGGAGGCTCAAAAATCTCTTGGGAACGGCTGAAGCGAACTACTTGTTCCTAAAGGCTTTGCCGCGGGCTAGAATCGAGGCTCAAAAAGAAATGATTTTGGCGTTCGGTAGCCCCAGGTGCCCGACGTCAGGCAACGCCTTGACAGCCCTCATGCGGCGGCCTAGAGTTCCCCCACAAACGTGACGTCCGACCCCTTGGGGAGGCACCATGCTGGTGGATCGAGCCCCTGAACTGCTTTCTCTTCTTCGCCATGGCCTAGTCCAGGAGCCCCCTAGCACATGAGCCTAAAATCAATATGAAGACCGTGGAGCCACTCCTCGAGTGAACCGCCCAAACGGGAAAACACAATCTTCTGGCGAGATTAGCGTAGAACGCCGGGGGATTGTTGATCGCGCGCGGGAGGGCTGGATTCGGAGCCTGATTGATCTCTCCCGGCGTAACAATCTCCTGTTCTTCCGTCCCCTCAAGACCGGCACAGTTGACTTCTCCGAGGGAGATCCCCTGATGATCGCCGAGCTGCTGGCCGGCGAGACGGTAGCCCTAGCACGCTTGCTCCCCGACGCTGATGATGCACGCGTGGCTGCGCGCGCCAAGGAAATCCGTCGGCGCGCCGTTGCCAACTTGGAAGAAAAGGGGCTTCAGACCCTGTTTATCGCCTTCGGCATGGCGACGTGGCCTACGGAAGATGGGGCCCGCCCGCCGGAATCACCGGTGCTACTCATCCCAGTATCCGTTGAGGTCAAAGGACGCGAGGGGCGGACAGTCACGTTCAGAAGAGCGGGGGATATTCAAGTCAACCTTGTCCTCCTCCATGTTCTACAGGTTGAACACGGATGTGAGGTGACTTCGGAGTCGCTTCTAGAGGCGAGCGGCGGAGAAAACGCGGATGGTGCCTTCGATCCCGCTGCCGTGTTCGCTCGGCTGACGCAACTTGCCGCGGGAATCCCAGGTTTCGCCGTGACACCCCGGGTCGTCCTGGGGAACTTCTCATTCCAGAAAATGGCGATGGTGAAGGACCTTCGAGAGTTGGGAGCGGAAATGGCCCAGCACGATATGATTGCGGCGATCGCTGGGGACACGACAGCTCGCCGAGCAATCTGTGCAGCCCGGTCGGACATCGACCCGCGGGACCTCGACCTTCGGCCACCCCAGGAAGAGTTCTTAGTCAAAGATGCCGACTCGAGCCAGCAGCGCGTTGTCGCCGCAGTATTGGCCTCTCAGGACGGTGTAATCGACGGCCCCCCTGGCACTGGCAAGAGTCAGACGATCACAAATCTCATCGCTACACTGGCGGCACGGGGCCGCCGCGTTCTGTTCGTCGCGGAAAAGCGCGCGGCCCTCGAAGTCGTGCTTCGCCGGTTAGAGGAAGTGGGTTTGGGACATCTCGCCCTTGATATGCACGGGGCCGACGTCTCACGCCGCGAGGTAATGCAACAGGTTGCCTTCAGTCTTAATCTCATCCGGGAAGCTGTTCCAGTCGACCTTAGCAACATCGACCGGCGACTTGAGGACCGCCGCGCGCGTCTCAACCAACACGTGTCGCGCATGTGGTTGAAACGGGCGCCAGCCCGCCTAAGCGTGTACGAGATTCAGGGCCGGCTCCTGCGCCTGTCGGCAGAAGCGAACGTCTCGACACGATGGCGTGGTGCGAGCCTTGACCATTTCGACGCGGAGGCGGCCGCCGCCGTCCAAATGCTCCTCAGGGAAGCCGGTGGGTTCGGTGGTCTTTTCCTCCGTGACGATCCCTCCCCTTGGACAGGCACGACGCTGCCGGATGGGGCAGCGGTGCAGGGAGCAATAGACTGTGTCGGGAGTATCGCTAAGACCTACTGGCCGGGTGTTCGTAGGTCCCTGGCAGCCATCACCGAAACAACGGGACTTCCGGCACCTGGATCCCTAAAAGAAGCCGAGGCCCTCGTGCTCCTGTTGGAGGATGTGGCGGGCACACTTGAGCTGTATCAGGAAGCCATCTTTCAGCAAGATCTCAACTCGATGGCCGCCGCGCTGGCGCCTGCCGGCCGCGGGCTCCTCTTTGCCACGTGGGCTTGGTGTTCGAATGTTCAATTTCGAAAGGCGCGCCGGTTGGCCCGGCTGCTTCACCGCGATCGGAGAGTTCTAGTGGCGCGTCTTCTCACCGAGGTCACGATGGCGGCCAATCAGTTACGTCGCTGGCGATCGCTGGCGCCGTTTCCCTCGACTCCATCTCGAGTACGCGAGGTCCAGAACGCCCGCAACCTTCTTAAAGCCCTTCTTGGAGATCTTGATAAGCTCACGCGGTACCTTGGACGGGGGAATCTGCGGGAGTTGCCCATCGCCTCCTTTGAGCGCCTCCTGGACAACCTAGCCGAGGACACGAGCACCCCCTACCGCTTGCCACGCCTATACGAGATCGAGCGCGAACTCGATCAACACGGGGTTGGGCCGCTCATCGGGGAGCTCCGAACGCGAAAGCTGGACCGATCGGCCTGGCCGCAGGCTTTCGAACACGCATGGCTCTACTCCTGTCTGGATCGCGCGCGGTCCGAAGACCCCGCGCTGGCCGGCTTCAACGGCCAGACCCATCAGCAGTTTGTGGAGGAGTTCTGCCGGCTCGACCGGGAATGGCTGAAGCTGGCTGCCGCTCGAATCCGGCGCGCTCACGCCGTCCGCGCGATTACCGTTATGAACGAAAATCCCCAACAAGCGTTCCTGGTTCAACACGAGGCCGCGAAGACGACGCGCCATCTCCCGCTCCGTAAACTCCTTGCACAGGCGCCTGATGTCCTGACGGTCGTGCGCCCGTGCTGGATGGCCAGCCCCTTATCCGTGAGCCAGCTCATTCCCGCTGGTCGGATGTACTTTGACGTTGTAATTTTTGACGAGGCAAGCCAGGTACTCCCGGAGGATGCCATCTGTTCTATCGTCCGCGCGCCGCAAGCCGTGGTGGCCGGAGACCAGCGTCAGCTGCCCCCAACTTCTTTCTTTGTCGCAGGGGAGGATGAGGAGGAAGACATCGGGGAAGAGGAGCCGCCTCCGACCGTCGGATTTGAGAGCGTCCTTGATGTCATGACCGGATTCCTCCAGCCGCTCTGGACGCTCGAGTGGCATTACCGCAGTCGAGACGAGGCGTTGATTGCATTCTCCAACAAGCATATCTATAAAGGCAGTTTAATCACTTTCGCGGGGCCTGGTGGGCCACCTGCGGTGACGCGTGAACTGGTCCCATCGATTCCCGACCAGGATGGGCAAGAGGAAAGCGCTCCGCTCGAGGTCAAGCGAGTGGTGGAGCTCGTGCTGCAGCATGCAGCGGAGCGGCCGAAGGAGAGGCTCGGAGTTATCGCGCTGGGTATCAAGCATGCCCGACGGGTTGAGGCCGCAATCGAGGAGGCGCTTCGGTCGCGGCCGGATCTCGATGAGTTCTTTGATCAGACACACCACGAACGATTCTTCGTGAAGAACCTGGAGCGGGTGCAGGGCGATGAGCGCGACGCCATTATCCTGACCATTGGGGCGGGGAAAGATCGTACAGGCCGCGTTGACTACCGCCAGTTCGGTCCGCTGAACGCGGAGGGGGGTGAGCGCCGATTGAATGTCGCGGTGACACGAGCGCGGCGCCGCATGACATTGGTGTCCTCCTTCAGCCACCACGATTTGGATCCAGATCGTTCGAGACAAGGAGTGAAACTGCTCCGGCTTTATCTGGAGTACGCTGCAACGAATGGGCGTCACTTGGGCGAAGAGGGGCCGACCCCGATTTCTCTCAACCCCTTCGAGCTGGACGTCCATGATGCGCTCACTGCAAAGGGGCTTGATCTGATACCTCAGTGGGGCTTCTCTCGGTACAGGATTGACTTGGTCGCAAGGCATCCACGCCGACTGGGGCAATTCGTGCTCGCGATCGAGTGCGACGGCGCAAGTTATCACGCCACTCCTACTGCACGGGATCGCGATCGCCTTCGCCAGCAACACCTCGAAGGCCTCGGGTGGCGATTCCATCGAATCTGGTCGACGGACTGGTTCATGCGGCGTGAGGAGGAGATCAGCCGTGCGCTGGAAGCCTTTCGGAGGGCGGTCGACGACGCCGACAGTTCACCTGTGGTTGACGCCGGTGCCGATCCGCCACAGCCCGATGCGCCCAACCTTCAGACGACAGGACCTGCCCATGGCATGCTGGCCATGAAGAGGGGCCCGCGGCCGCCTGTCCCCCGGCGAGAGAAGATCGAACAGTATACTTTCACGGAGCTTGTGAAGCTCGTTGCCTGGATCAAGTCGGATGGTCGCCTTCGGACCAACGACGAAATAGTGGAGGAAATGATTCAGGAACTCGGATTCCAGCGGCGGGGGAACAAGATCGAGGCTGCGATCCGCCGGGCCATCCTGTAATACGCACACGAAAAAGCGGGTGCGAGAAGGACCCTAGGCGACTTTCATAACCCCGCGAAATTGAAGCATACAAAAGGCATCGAATCCCGTTGGGGATTCGAACCTGTGACTGCCACGGCTGGATGCCTGGAACCTCAGGCCGTGACCTCAAGTCTGAACGCCAGCGCCCTGTTTGCCGACAAGTAATTGCGGGCCCCCGCAACCCCCTGTAGGCAAACAGCCTCCTGATCCCTCAGGAGGCTGTCGCTTTTTGCGCGGCCTCTGATCTCGGCCCGCCGCTCGCCGGCGATGGAAGGCCGCGGCACGATCACCAAGTCTCCGTCGAGATGCTTCAGGATCTCGACCTTGGAGGCGGGAGGCCTCCACGCCGCCGCCGTCTCCTAGCCGCGCTCTCTCGCCCCAGCGCCGCCGCCGTCCGCCCTGATCCCCCCTGATCCCCGGCAAGATGCCCCCCAACGTCGCGCTTGACTCCGCCGTCCTCCGCGCTGTATCAGGGAATGAGCAGATGGTGACCCCCTCCGGCTCGTTTCCGGCAGGATCGCCGACTGCGGCCGCGCTCGGCGCGTCCAAGAATAGCCATAATGTTTCCTTCGCCCGACCCGCACAGCACGTACCGCAGGGGTGGTCAGTGAGTAGGACTCTTGTCGTAGTGGGAGCCGGCCCCAAGGCGCTCGCAATACATACGAAAGCGGCGGCACTCCGCGCGGTTGGGTCGGATGCTCCCAGCGTCGTAATTATCGAGGACAAGGGTGTCGCGGCGAACTGGGACGGCACCAATGGCTACACGGATGGACGACAACAACTAGTTACACCTCCCGAGAAGGACCTAGGCTTTCCATACCGCTCCGGGTTCGGCACACGTGTCGATCAAACCATGGTGCAGTACTCATGGCACGCGTTCTTGGTGGCAACTGGGAGACTAAGCAGCAGGCTGCACAGCCAGCGCCCTCCGGTGTTTCACTCCGATCTCGCCTCATATCTGCATTGGGTTTCCAAAGAGAGTGCTGCTGACATCCGGCCAGGAAAGGTGATCGACGCGGGAATCGAGTCCAACCGAAACGAGTGGGTGGTTCGATACCAGCCCAGCGACAGTACTGCCTGCCAAGAGCTCAGAGCCAACGGAATTGTGATAACCGGGCCCGGCAGCCCGCGTCTTCTTGTAGGGAGAACAGGCAGACCTCACTTCATCATTTCCAACTCACAGACGTTCTGGGAGCGCCGGAGAATTGAGGATTTTCGGACCTTCTTGAAGGGCAGGATTGCCATCGTTGGAGCTGGTGACACCGCCGCCAGCGTCGTCGTCACGCTGTTGGATGTTCTTCCCAACCCCGAACAGGTACACATCGACCTGTTCTGTCCCATCGATCGCGAGATCGGCGTGACCGCCTCACGAAGCGAGAGCCTGGGCGAGACGGGCTGGCACACGAACCCAACTGGCTGGGACAGGCTGGCGTTGACTGCGAGGAAAGCCTACTTCAAGCGAACAGAGCGAGGCGTCTTTTCCGGCATTCTCAAGGCTCGAATCGATGCGGCGGCCAACGTCAGGCCCATTCCAGCATTCGTCGTGGACTGGGAAAGACGTGAGAAGGCAGTCAAGGTCACGATCGAGTCCAACGGGCGGCGCGAGCACTTCCCTGGCCCCTATTACAACCGCTTGGTCGTCGCGACGGGGTTCAAGCGCTGGAGCTTTAGCGAGCTGTTCCGCGAAAAGAGCGAGTTTCCCCCTTCATTCCCGGCAATCCACGTGAAGGGCGCCAAGTTCGATAACGAGGTTGAGGAGGCGATCTCGATGCGAATCAAGACCGATCTGAGCTACACCAACGACCGTGGCTGGCCCTCGGCGAAGCTCTATCTCCCGATCTTGGCCGGGTTGCAGTGCGGCCCCGGATTCCCGAACCTCGGCTGCCTTGGACTACTATCGGACCGCATCATCGGTTCGGTTCTCTAGCGATCCCGTAACTACGTACTCCACAGATGTCGCAGGGTCCGGTCGGTCTTGACATGCGCTCCCACACGGACTATAGTTTCACCAGTTGCAAAACTCCCCCGACACTGGGGCCAAAGCCCTGGCGGCGTAAGTCGCCGGGGCTTTTTGTGTCCCCTGCGGGATTCTTACCGCTACCGCCCCCGACGAAGCTCAGATCCCAATATGGTCCATGGCTGGCCTCTCCTCCTGCGGCGTTGACCGCGTGAGTGCTCTTGTGGGGCAGTGTATGCCACCACGTCGAGCGAGAGGCCAGCCGCTTCATCCCATCTACGCTCCTGTGCGCCTGTCGCTCGCCCTTGACGGTTCCGTGGTCCCGCCAGTAGAGTGTGGTTGGCGGGGGCGCGGGGGCCGCGGCTCCCGGGTGGGCGAGCGGCCTCCGGGGGCGCGACCGAGAACGGGCCTTATGTTTGCTGCGCTCGCTGACCGCGGCCGCCATGTCAGCCTGCTCGCCCCGTCCTACGGCAGCGGCTTGCGATAGGAGCCCAATTTGGCGAAGAGGGTCTTCATCATGGATGACGATTTCGCGACGGAGGCGCTCGTTGACTACTTGAGTGGTAAGGGCTACGAAGCCATCCGCATCGGACTCGACGATGCTCTCGATGAGATCCTTGATGTCCTTGTTAAATCGGATCTCGTCATCGTCGATGTCATGATGCAGAGGCCCGACGGTATCTCTGAACATGCTTCCCACGGCGGACACCGCACGGGGCTAGTCGTGGCTCAACGCCTCCGAGGAATGAATCCATCTCTGCCAATAATTGCGTACTCAGCCTCTCAAGATGCGGAGGTTCAGCGCTGGTTTCAAGAGACGCCCAACACGTATTTCATGACCAAGCTGACGATGACTGGGATGAAAGATATCGCTGGTCATGTGGAGGCGATACTTGGGGGCGAACGACCGCCCCTGCCGCGGCCATTCATCGTACACGGCCACGACGAGGCTGCGAAGCTTGCCTTAAAGAACTATCTTCAAAACGTACTTTGTCTCCCCGAGCCAATAATTCTTCATGAGCAGCCGTCGCAGGGCCGAGTCCTTCTTGAGAAGTTCGAGCACTACGCGGGGCAAGCCCAGCTCGCGTTCGTCCTCTTGACACCCGACGACCGCGCAGCCTCCGGAAGCGAGGCGAGCGGTGAGAAGCGCAGGGCCAGACAAAACGTTATCCTCGAACTCGGGTATTTCCTTGCGCACTTAAAGCGGACTTCCGGCAGGGTTTTGTTGCTTCACAAGGGGCCCCTCGAGCTGCCGTCTGATATCGCGGGACTTATCTATATCGATATCAGTAATGGAATAGAGGCGGCTGGAGAAGCAATTCGGAGGGAGCTACGGGATGTCCTCGCCTGAGCCGGACAAGGATCGAGTTATAGCGGATCTGAAGCGTCAAGTCGCAAAGCTTCAGGCTGAAGTGGCCGTCCTCCAAACGGCCAACGCAAGGATGAATAAGGAGCGGATCGAGTATCTGCAGAACGTTTCTCATCAGCTCGTCGCTCCACTCAACGCGATAAAGTGGCACATCGAGAATCTGACGAGCAGCCGGATAGGGCTGGACCGTGCCAAGAAAGTGTTGAGGTCCATCTATTCTCAGGCCACCATCGCTGTCCACCTAGCAAAGAACTTTGTGTTCATGTCAAATCTCGAAGCCGATCATTCACTGTCAGCCCTAAGAGAGCCGTTAGAGCTCGTTCAGCTGGATCGGCTTCTCGTCAATCTGGCAGACGACTTTCAGCCGCTTGGTTGGAACAAAGAGATCGACATTCACGTCGACACGAAGGGGTTCTACAACGTCCCGGACGTTCTCGCGATTAAGCCGCTGATAAGCCAGGTGTTCAGCAACATAATTGAGAACGCCCTCAAGTACTCAAAGAAAACTTCTGTCATTGAGGTCGAGGGACGTTATGTGCCTGCTGACGATTCCGTCGTCGTCACTATCTCTAACGAGGGTATCCCGCTTGAACCGGGCGAGGTCGCTCGAATCTTTGAGCGGGGTTATCGAACGAAGGAAGCAACGAATGCCTATCCGGCAGGGACGGGCTTCGGACTCTACATCGCGAAGAAGATTATGGACATTCACGAGGGCTCGATCCTCGTAGAGTCCCCACGATCTGGTCGAGCGGTCTTTCACGTGGTGCTGTTCGTAAAGAAGCTGCAAGGGAAGGCAAGGGAATGGCCCAAAAAACCGTCCTCCTAATTGACGATGAGCAGGGCTTTCTGGAGGCGCTAGCGGACGCGCTAGAGTCTGAGGGCTACCGCGTTCTGACAGCATCATCTGGAGAAGAGGGACTAAGGATCGCTGCTGCCGAGAAGGTGGACTTGGTGACGGTTGACGTGATGATGCCGCCCGGTCGTTCGCTGGAAGACCGATTATCTTCGCTGACGACTGGCGTCTATATCGTGAAAGAGTTGAGAAAGAGCTTTCCGAAGCTACCGATCTTCTGCCTGAGCGTCATCACCGACGAACCGACAATAAGGGAGATTGAAAGAAGCGGGGGGCGATTCTTCAGAAAAGGTGAGACGTCTCTCAAGCACATGCTTGCTACGATCCATTCGGCGCTGACTGGCACCGTACGCTCTGGCTACACGATACATCGCTGGTCTACCTGAGGTCGCCTCGTCATTTGTTCACGCTGTATCAGGGAGTGAGCGGATGAGAGGCTTTGCGGCTCCCTCCCGTGGAGGACGGCAGGGCCGGACCACGCCCGAGAACGGCCTTTAACTATTCACCCGGGATCACCAGCGCCTCCGTCCAGGGCCGGATCGCCCTCGGCCGGCGCGCCGGGGCCCGCGTCTGGCGCCTCGGCTACGACCCCGAGGCCGCCTGGGTGGCGTCGGGCGGCCCGCGCCAGGCGCATCTCGATGGATTCGACCTCCACGGGAATGTCTGGGTACCGGCCACGAACCGGGCCCGCGGAACCTGTCAATGAGAATGAGACAGTCGTAGTTCCCCAGGGACCGTTTTGCCAATATTCTAGCTTCACCGCACTGTCACCGCCCGCGTGTGCACGTTGTGTGTACGAACGGGGTCGACCCGGCGTTGACCCGTCTCGCGCTCGCGCCGCGCAAGCCCGCGCCGTTTCGATCGCTCTTGCTCTGGTTTGACTGGCGTCGCGGCCTGGATCAGGCTCATAACCCAAAGGTCGTCGGTTCAAATCCGACCCCCGCAACCAATAAAGCCTGTTGAGCCTAGCGGCGTCTACGAAGGACGTGGTAGTCAGAATTACAAACCCCTTCGGTCTGTTCTGCTAGGCGTCGCACAACTTAGTGAAACATTGAGAGAACTCGACGTGGGCAGAGAACCCGGCTTACAGGACTTCTCTGGTGCCCTCGTGACTCTGGACGTTAGCAGTTTATTAGCAAAAACGACGAAGGGGTCAGCCGGGTCTTGGCTAACCCTCGTCGTCGTTGGTTGCGGGGGCCCGCAATTACTTGTACGCAAACAGACCGCTGGAGTTTCGCTTCGAGGTCGCCGCCTGAAAGCCATGTTTCAGCCGTGTCGCGTTTTCGCCAAGTTTTCATAGGCATGCGGGAGCAGCGGGGTGAGCGGTATTGTGCAACCGGGCGAGGTGATAGGCTCCCATAGCATACATTAGGGTCATCCCCAGCGGGATCATCATGTTCGCGGAAGGATCAGCGAACAATTTAAAGATGCTATTGCCAGCCTGGTAAATAACGAGAGACCAGCCCGCCCAACGCTTCCTGCGCAACGCACCGAAGCCAAGCGCGGCAAGAAGGGCCACATCGGTGAGATTACCGTAACTGACTCGCGAACTTAAATCTTGACCGACAACCTCAGGACCACCAATCGTTGCAGCAACCACTATGAAGGCCGTCAGTAAGGCTTGCGCGAACGCGAGTTCGTATAAGAGAGTGGCCCAAACCATGCGGCTCTCCTCGGGGCGTGAAGGAAGGTTATCCGCCGCAATCAAGGACGGTATAAGGAGTGGTAGTTGCGCGATAAAACTGAGATGGTTGAAGTAGAGGCCCCAGCAAACATTAACGGCCCATACTGCGAAGAGGCTCCACGCGGCAAGTCGATCGCCGCGTCGAACCGCGAGACCTAGACTCAGCATGGCCACCGAGAAAAGACCGGTCCCCACGACAAAGGAGCCTTGACTAGGATCGATCACGAGCGTGTAGACGGCGGTCGCGATGTTGATTGCGGTGCCTGCCGCAGCAGCCCACCAAGCAAGTCGCGCTGTTTTGAATCCCGCGAAAGGAGGCGTGGACGCCTGGCCAGCGGCTGCACTGGCGAAGGTAGCCTTGACCCGCTTAGAGTTTAGGAGGTAAGGAATCCATATCGCGGAACTTACGGCTGCCTGTGTTAGGTCGCGAATGTTCTCTTGGGTCGGTTCAGCAAGGCTGCCTAAGAGCAAAGCCAGGGTGAACAGCGCGTGCATCGCAATCATAAACTTGGGGAAGTAGCGTCGCTTGGCGAAGAAGGCATAGAGAATGACGAGGGAGAAGATGAGGAAGGCACCCAGAATCGCCCTTTCGAGGGGCTCAGACGCGTTGGCGGTCTGATACAGGAACAGTAGTGGCATGAGGCAGGCACCAATGGCGACAAAGATCAGCCAGCCGCCGATTCCGCTTGGCACCGCTTGATTTGCAGGCGATTTGAGCGGTTCGGGTTTCGGGATTGGTTCTTTGAATACCGTGTCACTCATTCGGAGCCCTCCGTTACCTGAAAATGTTCCCGAGCATCCGGCCGCGTCATCCGACCCGCCGCCATTCGAGGTCACGGGGGCGGCACGTGTACTCGATCACCCTGACCCTGCCCGGCGTGTACCACCAGATGACTTTTTCCGGCCGGACCACGATTGGCCAATTCAAACCCTGCTCGACGAGGCTGGAGCGAAGTTGATCGATTTTGTTTTCGATTCCCCTTTCGCAATCGCGCTCGGATGCGAAGACCTCATCCGTGGGCGTCCAGGGACGGAAGGGCGGCTCGCTCGGGTGTGATGCCTGAGTCCATAAGCACCAGAGCAGCACGAGCGTGATTGTGGTTTTTTTCATCGCGCACCTATTGGCCTGTCATCCGCGTCCACGTGCCGTACGTGGCAGCCGTGGCGAGCCATCCGTGTGGCCTCTTGACGGGCAAAGTAGGCCATAGACAGAGCCTCCTAACCCAAGGATATGCAAACGTTGGGCCGGTTCAAAGAATCAAAAAGTTACGGGACGGCCCCGGTCGGGTCGAGGGGCAGCCTGACCCTGGCGGGTCAAACTGGCAGGTCAGGCCCTCATCCAAGGTTTTACGGTAGAATGATATGGAAGGCATGAGCAAACCCGTTCAGCAACATTACCTCCCGAGAGGCGCTTATCTGACGTTCTTCGAGGACACTGGGAGGCCTGGGTTCATTTGGCTATACCAGCGAGGTAGAGAGCCCGTCCTCAGCAATATGGAGAAAGTGGCCAAGGAACGACATCTTTACTCC
>Ga0209515_10005256_pt1 | contig 16901 bp, 18 predicted proteins | sample Subgroupgradi54m_FD_187454 | JGI IMG/M metagenome (GOLD analysis project Ga0209515, IMG submission 187454) | Subsurface groundwater microbial communities from S. Glens Falls, New York, USA - GMW60B uncontaminated upgradient, 5.4 m (SPAdes)... ...
CATGAAATAATAATTATGCCTATTTTCGTCGTTATAAGTGCCATGACCTATTCCTAAAGTGAGCGTTGGATTTTTTGAACGATCTTGCAAATCAGTAAATAATCTTCCCTGGAGTGGATTTGCTACACTTAATGCAGTAACTTCGACTCTGCTCAAAGCAGTATAAGCAGCTGCAATATAATTTCCAGCAAATAAAATATTTACAGGTTTGTTAAATGTTGCAACCATCGCTCCGCCACTATAAGCTATACTTTCAAGTCCTAAATCTAACGCTGTTGCTTTTGTTTTCGGTGATTGTGGATTTTTTCGTGCCATAATCTTTTAAGATCACTATCAATTATATAAACTTTATGTTTAAAACTACTTTTAAGTAACTAAACTGATAAGATAATGCAAAGCTTTAAAAACGAGTTCAAAAATTGCATTTATTGTGGTAAGTAATGGTAGATGATAATAGTGCAATTAATACAGCAAGCTCTGAACATGAATCTCGTTTTAGGCAGCAATTAGAGCAACGAATAGAACAATTACTTGATCAAGCAATTGAAAAACATGGATTAAATAATAAAGATGATATCTATGAAGAGATAACACAATCAGAAATGAAGCGTTTCTATACTAACTATTTTTCTTTGATTAAAAGACAGTACGGTAAGATAACAGTATCAAATGCTGCAGCGCACAAAGCATATGATAGAACTAATCTTAAGAGAATCATCAGAAAAGATGGACTTGATATGCAATCATTAATTGAAGAAGTTGAAAATGAAATTGAAAGAGATGGTGATTCTGTCATTCCTGAATCTATTCTTAATATTGACATTATTTTTTATAGAAGTGAATTCGTAAAAAATGTTGTTGAAATTGCTTATTACACTCGGCTTTTAGAGAAGAAAGGCGGAAAGGTTTACTCAGCTGCACGAGAAATAAAAACAGATTGCAGCAATTTTAGAGGAAAGTTAAGGCGGTTAGGGATTGATCCAAATAATTATCGAAATTATTAACCCCAAACCTTATATAGTAAAATTCATTACGAGTCTATTATGACATTTTTACCAACATCAAGAGAAGAAGCAAAAGAGTATTATAAAAATAAGCATTTCAGCCAATTTGATGTTATTTTTATTTCAGGCGACCCTTATTACGATCATCCTCTAAATGGCACTGCATTACTTGCAAGATTACTTGTTAAAAAAGGATACACTGTTGGAATCATTCCACAGCCATTATCAGATGATGATTTCACAAGATTAGGTGCGCCAAATTTCTTCTTTTGTATTTCATCAGGATTGCTCGATTCAATGCTCGCAAATTACACACCAATGTTAAAAAAGCGTGAGCATGTAAACGTGCCAGAGAGAGCAGTAATCAAATACACGCAGACAATCAAACGATTGTTCAAAGATTCAATCACAATCATCGGCGGAGTCGAAGCGACAATTCGAAGATTTGTGCAGTTTGATTATTTTGAAAATAGATTGCGAAAAGGAATTTTGAATGACAGCAAAGCTGATTTCCTATTATTTGGAAATGCAGAACGTTCAATGCTTAATTTATTAACCATTCTTAAAAAAAATAAAACAAAATCACTTGACGAGCTAAAATTATTGCCTGCAATCAAACTTATGGATGGAGTTGCATTGCGTGTCAAAAAAGAAAATCTTCCACGTAATGTTCGATTTTTACCAAGCTTTGAAGAATGCGTCCAGAACAAAGCAAAATTTAATCTCACGACGAGAATTCAATCTCTATTGCCGGATTCAGCTTTTATCGAGCAGACAGGATTAGGCTATATTCTTCACAATCGTCCAAGTCATCCATTAATTGAAGAAGAAATGGATTATGTCTATGATCTTCCTTTTACAAGGAAATTACACCCGAACTCGCTTGATTTTGGAGCAATGAACGGCATGCTTGAAGGATTTGAATTTTCAGTCATCGCAGGCCGTGGTTGCTGGGGTGGTTGTAATTTTTGCATTATTCCACTCGTGCAGGGAAAGAATATTGCTCGCAGAAGTAAAGATGGAATTTTGAAAGAAATAACACAATTGTCAGCAAATGGCGCAAAAAAAATTAATGATTTAACTATCCCAACATTAAACATGTACGGCAGTTATTGTTCATTATACAAAGTGCCAGAAACTATTTTCTCACCAGTAATCGAAAAAAAAATTACCGTCTATAACAAAGAGCAGTATTGTAATCAGCAGTGTGTTGGCTGTGATTATCGAAAGCTTCGTGATGATTTAATTCCATTGCTTGAAGAAGTTGAAAAACTACAGATTGATTTAGAATTACGAAGTGCAATTCGGCATGATATTATTCTCGACCAAAAAGCATTGTTCAGAAAAATAATGCTTTTCACAAAGCGTTTAAAAATCGCTCCAGAGCATATCCAAGATTCAGTATTAAAAAATATGAATAAGGCAACAAAAAGTAAATTTGAAGAATTTTTAAAAGAATTTGATCAAGTCAATAAGGAACAAGGTACAAATAAACGATTAGTGCCGTACATGGTTGCAGCGCACCCAGGCTGTACAAAAGAAGATATGCAGGAATTAAAAAATTATTGTGATCAAAATAATATTTTTATCGAGCTAACGCAAGTTTTTACACCAACTCCTGGCACAGTATCAACTGCAATGTACTATACAGGAGAAAATCCAATCACGCAGGAAAAAGTCTATGTACCTCGGAGTTTTCGAGAAAAAAAAGATCAAAAAAATATTTTATTTGGCCAGCACAAAGAAAAACAAGTACAAAAAAAATCACAAAACCAATCCCAAGAGATTGAAGAAGAGCCAATAAAAAATGATGAAGCAGGATAAAATCAATCTGATTAATTTAATCTAATTAAGTCAATTGAAATAAAATTATCGTGTGATAAAAATGAATCAACAAAAATCAATAACTTTCACAATCTATGGTCATGAAAACCTTCTCGCAACGCACCCACGTACATTTGAATTCACAAAAGATAAGCATCTCACAAAGCAAGGAGATTGCATCATCGGAGTAAATGCAACATTTGATTTAAAAGAAATAAATAAACTTCATCTCAAAGACAATCAAAAAATAAAAATAATTTTAAACGCAAAAAATAGAGATAATAAAATTAATAATATAAATAAAACAATTCAAGATGAGATAATCGCCTACTACAACGCTAGCTTTACAAACAATCATGAAATGGTGATTCGAATCACAGAATTTCGTGATCAGCGTACATTTGCAATCAAAGCAAACAAATCTTCTTTAGAAATAAATCGAAAACTCATTGATGAATTAAAATCTGCTGCAAATAGTGTTGAAGTTCAAATTGAAATAGTCTAATCGCATAAAACTTAATATTTTAAAATGCCAGCAGCCCAGTTAAATACATCAATGCTAACCCTAATAAAAATCCAAAACCATTCTTAACTGTGAACAAATGATGTTCTGCAGCTGTGAGCATATATTTTAGCAATTCAAAAATTACTTGAAATATTGCTCCTACACCAATTGCAAACAAAAATAAATGCACAGCTGGAGAATAAGAAAATCCTCCGATTACTGTGCCAAGAATTGTAGGTCCGCCCGCAATAAGTGAAAGAAGAAAAAGATGTTTCAGAAAATTTCTCAGTGATGTATATGTTTTAGCGATTGGTGCTGTAATAGCAATTCCTTCTGTTAAATTGTGAATCATAAATCCAATAATGAGCAAAAATCCAAGTGACAATTGCCCAGAAGCATAAACACTGCCGATAGCAAGACCTTCTCCTAAATTATGCAGACCAATCCCAATTGCAATTAAATAAGTAAGGAGTAATTGTTTATTCTCTTCTTCTTGTTCTTCTTTTTGTTTATGCTTCCTTTTATATTCTTGTTTGTAGAAAAATAAAGTGAGCAACGGCAATGCTATTCCTAACAGCAGTAAACCAATCCCAAGAGCTGTATGCTCTTTAGTTCTAACTAATTCTATTGCATCAGAAAATGTTTCAATGCCAAGAAACAATAATATCCCAAGAGTAATTGAAATAAAAAAATTATTCCATGATAAGGTTAATCTTTTTAAAAAAGGTACAAATAATAATCCTAAAAAAACAGGAATCAATCCAACATAAAGTCCAATTAAAATAAATGTTTTTATAGAACTAAACTGATTCGTTGGTTGAAAATCAAGCAAAAAAAACCGTAACATCTGTGGAAAAAATAAACCAACAATAATAAATAATAAAACTAAAAGAGCGAATAATCCATATAAAAGTAGTTGGGAAGTTCTCTTTTTTACTTCTTCTATTCTTTGATTTCCTTCTCCTGTAATTTTTTTATTTTGTTCATCCATAATAGACGTCAACAAAGGAATATCTATTTAAAACTATTGTTCACAAAAGTTCGATAAAGAATCTATAATATCCCAAAACTAATTAGTATCAGAGTAAAAATCAATCAACTTTAAATATCGCAACTATCATCCAGAATTATGCAAAAAGTTGTGTCAATAAAAGAATTACAATTGCAGGCAAATGCAATTAGGCAAGATATTATTAAAATGCTCCTCGAGGCTAATTCTGGACATACTGCGGGGCCGTTAGGGATGGCTGATATATTTACAGCATTATATTATAATATTCTTCATCATGATCCAAAGAATCCACAGTGGAGCGAACGTGATAGGGTTATTTTATCCAATGGTCATATTTGTGCAGTATTATACACAGCACTCGCGCACACTGGTTATTTTCCAATTGAAGAATTGAAGACATTTCGAAAAATTAATTCTCGCCTCCAAGGTCATCCAAATAGACTTGATATTCCAGGAGTTGAAAACTCTTCAGGACCACTCGCGCAAGGTATTTCAATTGCAGCAGGTATTGCATATGCAGCAAAAATGGACAAACAAAATCACAACGTCTTCTGCATGATGAGCGACGGTGAACACCAAGAAGGGCAAGCATGGGAAGCATTAATGTTTATTGGCAATAAAAAATTAACAAATTTCATCGGCATCATGGACAGGAACAATATTCAAATTGACGGCTATGTTGAGCAATTAATGCCTCTTGAGCCATTGAAGAAAAAGTTAGAAGCATTTCATTTTACCGTCTATGAAATCGACGGTAATAATATGGAGCAGATTCTCAAAACTTTGCAGTACGTTGTAAAGCATCAAGAAGAAGCAACAAAACCTACTTTTATTATCGCAAAAACAATTCCTGGAAAAGGCGTAAGTTTTATGGAAAACAAATACGAATGGCACGGCAAACCTCCAAAAAAAGAAGAAGCAGAATTAGCATTGAAAGAATTAGATACAGAACGAGAGAGAATATTAAAAGAATAATGAATAACATCAAACTCAAAAATAATAAAGATAGTACAACAATAAAAGAAACAGAAAAATAAACCAAGAGAATGCAAAAATGAAACTCAACGAACAATTGCATTTAGTGCAAGATTTAACCAAGGCAGAAAAAGTTGCAACACGAGATGGCTACGGCAAAGGATTATTAGAATTAGGAGAAAAAAATAAAAATGTAGTTTGCCTTTGCGCAGATTTAACTGAATCAGTGCGAATGCAATGGTTTGCTGAAAAATATCCTGAACGATTTATTCCTGTTGGTGTTGCAGAACAAAATTTAGCAGGTGTCGCAGCAGGACTAGCATTAGCTGGCAAAATTCCATTTGCATCCTCATTTAGCGCATTTTCTCCTGGAAGAAATTGGGATCAATTACGGGTTAGTATTTGTTACAGTCAAGCAAATGTAAAACTGTGCAGTTCTCATGCAGGATTAACAGTTGGTGAAGATGGCGCAACGCACCAAGCGTTAGAAGATATTGCTATCACCCGAGTATTGCCAAATCTCACGGTAATTGTACCAAGCGATTCAATAGAAACAAAAAAAGCAACTATCGCAATTGCAAAACACATTGGTCCAGTGTATATGCGATTTTCTCGTGAGAAAACAATGGTTTACACAACAGAACAAACGCCATTTGTAATCGGCAAAGCATTACGATTAACTGAAGGAAAAGATGTGACAATTATTGCCTGCGGAATCATGGTTGCAGAAGCATTGAAAGCTGCAATTGAACTTGAAAAACAAAATATCTTTGCAGAAGTAATTAACTGCCACACAATAAAACCTCTCGATAAAGAAACAATTCTTCAGTCAATAAAAAAAACAAGAGCAATTGTTACAGCAGAAGAACATCAAAAAATAGGTGGTTTACGAGGAGCAATTGCAGAATTAATCACTGAAGAAACAAGTCAAGAGATCATTAATGAGGCTACAAATAAAGCTATAAACATAAATTGTGCAATTCCTTTGCTCTACGTCGCTATGGAAGATTCATTTGGTGAATCAGGCACAGCTTCTGCACTGCTTGAAAAATATCGGTTGAATGCTGCGCACATTGTTGAAAAAGCAAAGAAAGCAGTTGCGATGAAGAAATAAAAATAAAAAGAGAACTTTATAAAATAATAATAATTAAATTCTTATTGATTTTTCTTCAAACAATCGCTGCACAATCCTGAAAGATCGACTTGAAAATGACAGATTTTCCCATCTATTTTATTCTTCAGAAAATCAATTGATTTAATCTCAAAATAAACATTTTTATTGCAGTTCTCACAGATAAAATGACAATGATTGCGATTATGCTGTGAATAAAGCATTCTCCGATTGCAAACATACGAGCATAATCTCCCTTCCTTAACAAATCGATTGAGTGATCGATAAATTGTTGCAATCCCAAGTGAAGTATTTTTTTTATTGTTATTATTCTCATTCTTTTTATTTTTATGCAATCGATTATGCAAATCTTCTGCAGAGAAAAATGTTTTGATCTTTGTAATCTCATCATAGATTAATCCTTTTTGTTTTGTCTGCCTTGATTGTTTTGCCATCGTAATAAACCTCGTTAATGATAATGAGAATCATTAGTATTTAAATATATGCCTAGCATATTGATTCAATAAACGTACAAATGGTGCATGCAACTGAAAAAAATACATGATTTTAAAAAAATATATAATTGGAACAGAAGCAAGCTATTAATCATAATAGTATTCATTTTCTTAATTTTAATTACAGCTTGCACAGAACAAGCAAAATCTCCTACAGAACAAGTAAATCAAAAATTAACAATCGTTACAACATTTTATCCTCTTTCTGATATTGCAAGAAATATCGCAGGTGATCAGGCAGTTGTTTCCTCATTTATCCCAGCTGGTGTCGAGCCGCATGATTATGAACCAACTCCGCAGGATATCATTAAGCTCCAGTCTGCAGATATTTATGTTACAATGGGAATTGAATTTGCACCATTTGAAACAAAGCTTCTCAGTTCTATCAATGGAAAAGATTCAAAAGATTCAATTAACGGAAAAAATTCAATAAACAAAAATGTAAACATAATAAACACTGCAAATGGAATATTATTGCTTGATATTAATAAGAACACTAATAACAGCAGAACTGATGAGGATATAAACGCAGAGCAAAGTTTGACAGGCAAAGATCCACATATTTGGCTTAGCCCTAAAAATATGATTTTAATGGCAAATCAATTTAATTCAGAATTATCAAAATTATATCCAGAAAAAGCGCAGATCTTTGCAAACAACACTGCCATCTATATACAAAAATTAACAGCATTAGACGGTGAATTTCAATCAGGATTAAAAAATTGTAAAAAACATACCATACTTACCAATCATGATGCATTTGCTTACCTTGGAAAAGAGTACGGCTTTACTCAATTTGCACTTTCCGGCTTAAAACCTGAAAAAGAACCGACACCACAAACCTTAAAAAAATTGATTGATATTGCACGAGAAAATAACATTAAATATGTTTTTTATGAAGAGCTTGTTGACCCAAGAATCGCTGATGCAGTTGCAAATGAAATTCACGCAACTCCATTAGAATTAAATCCACTTGAAGGAACAAAAGATCCAATCAAAAATGATTATTTTGTTTTAATGAAAAAAAACCTTTATAACTTAGAGCTTGCATTAGAGTGTAGCGAGGTTCAATAAACATGGATATCATTTGTTTTTCAAATATCTCATTTTCCTATAGGCATTCCTCTGGAAATAATATTTCACAAAATAATTCACAAAATAATACAGTGCTTGAAAACATTAGTTTTACCATTGCAGAAAATGATTTTGTTGCAATTATTGGAAGGAACGGTTCTGGAAAATCAACATTGATCAAGTTGATGCTCGGTTTATTAATACCTTCAAAAGGAGAAATTCATCTGCTTGGAAAAAAACCTGAAGAATTTCATCAATGGAATTTGCTTGGCTATGTTCCCCAAAGATATGAAATTGACAAATTTTTCCCGGCAACAATCGCTGAGATATTTGCATTAAAACATTGTACTGGCAAAGATTGCATGGGCAAAGAAAATATAATTTCCCTTCTTTCTCTTAATGATAAACTCAAACAAAAATTCTCAGAATTATCCGGTGGAGAACAGCAAAAAGTGTTGATTGGATTATCCTTGCTTTCAAATCCAAAAATCTTGATTTTAGATGAACCGACAGTTGGTATTGACATGAAATCACAACAGCAATTTTATGAACTGCTTAAAAAATTAAATGAGCAAAATAATATTACAATTATTTTGGTTACCCATGATGTTGGTCTTATTCCAAAATATGTTAAATCTGTTATTTGTATGACTGGAAAAATGTGCTCAACTGGCAAACCAAATGAAACTGCAAAATTACTGAAAAATATTTATGGCAATGAATTTGAGATTCATACTCATTAAGTTAAAGTAAAAATAAAATATAAAAAAAATAAAAACTAATTCAAATAAATTAAGAAATAGGAAACTCGTGAAAAAATGATTGAACTACTTAACTATGTATTTATGCAGCGGGCATTTATCGGTGGAATACTGATAGGTACAGCATGTTCTTTCATTGGCATTTTTCTTGTGCTGAGAAAATTATCGTTGCTAAGCGACGGTCTTGCGCATATGGCTTTTGGTGGAATTGCTCTTGCATTATTACTTGGCTTAAATCCATTATTGACAACATTAGTATTCACTTCGCTTGGTGCTCTTTTTGTCCAAAGAATGATCAAGAAAACGCAAATTTATGGCGACTCAGCAACTGCTGTTATTCTTGCATTCGGCATGGCAGTTGCAATTATTATTATTGGCGCTGTCAATGGATTTACCGTCGATCTTTTTAGTTTTTTGTTTGGCAGCATATTAACCTTAAGCACTGTCGATTTACTATTGATAGCAATTGTCTTTGCAATTGTAGTCTCATTTATACTCTTCTTTTATCGAAAACTGCAGTTCATCACTTTCAATCCAGAGTTAGCAAAACTCGATAACATTAATGTAAATTTGCTTGACACTATTTTTATCATCATTACAGCAATGACAACAGTAATTGCAATTCGTGCAGTTGGAATTCTTTTAATCTCAGCATTATTAGTTTTACCAACAATTATTTCACTGCAGCTCGCACGCTCATTTAAGCAGTTATTATTCTTTGCTCTTCTTTCTTCTTTGATTGCAATCATCGTCGGATTAACGCTAGCATTTTATTTAAATCTCCCACCAAGTGGGATTATTGTAATGCTGCTCTGTTTCTTTTTTGGAGTAACTTTATTATTTCGAAAAAAGTAAAAATCCAGAATCGCAGCAGAGCTGCGGGGCATTCAATAACATGAAGGGATTTTTACTCTTAAAAATGGGTCGCAGCAAGCTGCGGGGTATTAAACCCATTTTTTTTGAATAAATGAAACATAAATCTTTATAAATCACAGCAATTTCTTTAATTATTGGTGAGTAGTCAATAAAATCTCAATTAGGTGCTGTTTAAAATGGTAATTGTGTATTATGGAAAAGTGGAATCTTTAAAAAAAGAGTTTGACTTAGTCAAAACTATACTTGATAAAAAATATCGAGAAATACTCGATAAACAAAAAATTGCACAAGTTGAATCAATTATCCATATTAATACACCGACAATTTTTTAAAATAATCCTCATTTCTTCTCTTTATGGCACTTGATGAAGGAGTAATTAAATTCCAATTACAACATAAAGAAAAAGAAGCATTTTCTAATCATGAGATTATGCAAATGCAAGGAATTCGTAATCGATTATTTGCAGAGCAGTTGATTGGGGGCAAAAATCAAAATAGCGATCGTTGTCATCAACAGTATGATGATGTTTGCTATGGAAATATTTCAATGCGGCTTTCGCCATATAAATTCACACCTAATAAAAAACAATTTTTGATTACTGGAACACAAACAGGATGCTTAGAGAATATAACTGCCGCTGATTATACCCTTGTTCGAGAATATTACCCTGCTGAAAATAAACTTGTTTCAGAAGGACCAATTAAACCCTCTTCTGAATCAATGACGCATGGAATGGTGTATGATATTTATCATGAGGCGCGAGCAGTGATTCACGTACATTCACCACAGATATGGTATGCAGCAAAAAAAGGACTACTTGATATCCTCCGTACAGATGAACAAGTGGCTTATGGAACGCCTGCAATGGCAAATGAAGTAAAAAGAATATTTCGAAATAAATTATTTCATCCAAATGGATCAATTTTTTCGATGGATGGCCATGAAGATGGTATTATCAGTTTTGCAGCAGATATTATAAAAGCTGAAGAATTATTAATGAGAACTTTGCAGCGTGCGTATGAACTTGTTGGAAGAACTTGTGATTGGAAGTAATAGTTTGTTAAAAAGTTTTCTAAAAAATAATAAAGAATTGTTCGAAAAAAATAATTGAGAAAAAATAAAATAATAAATAAAAGATAAAACAATCATATAATTATCGTGCTAATCTGCTGTTTGCTCGATTGCTTGGCCGTATTTTCTCTGCACCTACTCCTTTTCGATGCAATCCTCGACCTCGTCTTGCTGCAGATGTTAATCCACGGTAAACTCTTCCTGTATGTTGCGTTTCTGCCATCCAAGATAATTGTTTATCAGCTTTAATTGCAGGATGATTTTTATCGACTACGATTACTTCAAACCAATAGTAGATACCATCTTTTGCAATCCAATAACTGTTTAAGATTTCACAGTTAGGATATTTATCGTTAACTCTTTCTTCAGCAATTCGTTGATAGCTTTTTTTCAATGTTAAGTGCATTCCAAAACGTTTTGGTCTTCTTCCACCATCTGGTTTTGGTTTCCAATGTCCTCCTCGTTGAAGACGCTGTCTTACGACAAAAATACCTTGCTTTGCTCGATAGCCTAAAGAACGTGCTCGATCAATCCGTGTTGGACGATCGATTCTGATTGTTGCTGGCTCTTGACGCCATTCTATTAAACGCTGCTGCATTAATTCTTTCATGGAATCTTTTGGTCGTTTCCATAATTCTCGTACATGTTGGTATAATCCCATATTCTTAGCCTCCAATTGATATTTATTTTTTATTTTGTTATTTTTTCTTGATCTTCAGGTAAGCTACTACCCACATCGATCATTAGGGTGTAGGTTAAGGAATTGTTTATAAATTTATCGGGAAATTAGTATTTCCGAGTTCACTTCGTTTCTTCATGTAGAATTCTTTCTTTTGTTTGTCAAAGCGTTCAATTGCATAGCGCAACATTGTTCGTGGCATTTGCTTGTAGTGTTTTTTTAGAAATTGCTCTTCAGCTCCTTGATTTTTCTTTCCAACTTCACGAAGCATCCAACCAACTGCTTTCTGTAATAAATCATGATCGTCTTTCAGGAGAATTTCTGCAATTGCAAATGTATCTTGGAACTGATTATTTTTGATAAATGCAAATGTTGTAATAATTGCAATTCTTTTTTCCCAAAGAATTGTTGATCTTGCTAAATGATAGAGTAATGAACGATCGTTGTCAAGCAAATAAGTGCCTAATAATTGATAAGCAGAACAATCAACTAAATCCCAATTGTTGATGTATTTTGTATTTTCAAGATAGAAATCAATGATTTGCTTTTGTTTGATTTGCTTTTCTTTCCTTGGATCTTTTAATTTTTGAAACTGCTCGATAAGGATGAATAATGCGATTAATCTTTTTTCGTGTATTTTATCTTGCAGAAGTTGTTTTATTTCTGATAAAGAAAGAAGGGAATATTTCTTTGCAATTATTCTTGACTGTGGGACTGTAAGTCCTATGAAGATATCTCCTTCACCGTATTGACCCTTACCTGTTTTAAAGAATCGCTTTGATATTTCTGCTCTTTGGGGATTTACTGCTGTTGATAACTCTTTTATGAGGTGTTTAAGCATACAGCTAAGAATATAATAATTATTTATAAAACTTAAGGAAAACTATAAAAAGAAAGATTGATTTCCTGAAATAATAGAATCATAAAATAATTTTATTTCAAGAGATAACCAAAATGAAACAAGAAAAACAAACTGTTTTAGAAGACATTACTTCAAACTTAGTTCTCGCTGTTTTGTCCAATACAAATATGGAACTTGCAACAAAAATCTCTGACAGAGTATTTGGAGTTAAAGGGTATGATCTTAGTGATAGATTCATGGAACCTCGACAATTTACTGTTGGTGAATATTGCCCAAAATTTATACTGCCAAATGATACAACAGATACAATAAAAAATTTAGCAGGAAAACAAGTGTATATTCTTCTCATTCCTGATCCAAGCGAATCACCTGAAATGCTGATTAAACGAGCAGAGATGACTGCTGCTGCTGCAAAACAAAATAATGCAGACAAAGTAGTACTCCTTGCAACTGATCTTCCTCATGCACGACAAGATCGAGGACCTGATGAAGATGAAAAAGCATTCGGTGAATTGAATACTGTGCGATTACATGCGCGATTATTTGAAGCTGCAGGGATTGATAAAGTAATTACAACCCATGAACATTCTCCACGATTAAGCGCAATGTTTGGACTTGAGTATGGTTTAATTAATCCTGAAATGCTTTCTGAATCTTCTCCAGCAAAAAAAATAAGAGAGATTCAGTTTCCAACTGATTTTGATCCTAAAGATGAAGTTTTTCAGAAGATTGGACGAAAAGTATTTGAAAGCATTAGTCCGCATGCAATTCTTGCTGATTATTTGCTGTATCATTCTTCATTAACTGAAACAAAGCATCTTCAGGATAAAGGTAATGGAATAGTGTTAAAAGCAATGGACAAGGGGAATGGCCCATTTATTGATCAATTACAGAAGGCATTATTTTTAGAAAATTGTTCAGTATTATACTGTAATAAATCACGGAAAGCAAAAAATGATCCAACTAAATTAGAGGTTTCAATTTATAAAAACTCACCTAATTTTACAACCTTAGATGGTAAAATAGAGATTCTTGCAGATGATGGGCTTGATACTGGAGGCACAATGTTGGCAGCAGTACGATGGTCGAATAATGGGAATATTTGTGTTGATACAAAAAAAAGTTATGGTACGCCTGTGAACAGACTTGTTTATTTTACTCATGCATGGCTTGGCGGGCAATCGCATCAAATTATTCAAAGAACAATTTATAGCGATTTACCTGCACAAGAATTTATCACAACAAATACAAGGCCTTATATTGGAAATGATCAGCACCATCGCTTTAAAGAAAAATCAACAGTGCTTCGATTTGCAGGACTCTGGGCAGATGCAATACTTGCAAATGAGTTAAAGATTCCATTGGTAGAAAGATATAGCGGATTTAATTCAGCAGAAGAACAACATGAATTTTTGAAGCATTTGTATATTTTGAAAAGACATTCTGCACATTTTATGGTTGATGGACATTCTACTGATAAAAAAGATATTCTGTTTTATAGAAGATGAAAATAAAGATTAAATTATTGGTTGTTTAGAAATTCTAGAAAGATATATAAATACAAATTGTTTAAGTAATACAATGAAATTAAATACAAAGAGATTAATTCTAAGAGATTGGAATAAAAAAGATTTAGATGATTTAGTTGAAGGATTGAATAATTTAGAGGTTACAAAATGGCTTATATTTGCTCCCTATCCTTACACAAAAAGAGATGCAAAAAAATGGATAAAATATTGTATTAAAAATTCTAAAAAAGGCAATAAAAGGAATTCTTATGATTTTGCAATTGAACTTAAAGCGAATAAAAAAGTGATTGGGGGATTAAGCCTTGATAAAATAAATAGAACACAAGGAACAGCAGGCGGTGGAATCTGGCTTAATGCAAATTATCATGGTCACGGATATGGAACTGAAGCCTTTCAAGAAAAAATAAAATTTGCATTCAATAAGTTAAAATTAAGAAGACTTGAAAATGGTTTTTTAAAAGGAAATCCCTCTTCTTTTAAAATGCAAAAAAAATTAGGTTATAAAATTGAAGGAATCAAGAGAAAAGCATTCAAATGTATGGCTGATGGAAAAATAAAAGATGAATATGTCACAGGATTATTAAGAGAAGAATGTTAAGAGAAGAATGGAAAAATAAGTAATTTAGAAAGATTTATATATCCCATGTATATATGTATATATGTGATGTAATATGGTACAAGCGGTAATAAATATTGATGAACATGTGAATAGAGTATTAAATATTGTTAAAGCAAAGCATGGATTAAATGATAAATCACAAGCGATTAATTTAATTGTGCATGAATATGAGCAAAATTTTCTTGAGCCTGAATTAAGACCTGAATATATTGAAAAAATGAATAGGATTAAAAAAGAGAAAGGAACTTCTTTTAGAAATATACAAGAACTGAGAAAATTAATTGAAGGTTAAATCGATGTATTCTTATGAAATAAAACCTTCATTGCAGAAAATTCTTCAAAAATTAATGAAGAAAGATAAAGTGACTTATGAACAAATATTAGACAAAATTGAAGAAATAATCAATTTAGATAATGTTGATCATTATAAAAATCTCCGATATAATTTAAAAGAAGAAAAAAGAGTACACATTGGCCATTTTGTACTTGTATTTCAGTTTTTAAAGTCAGAAAATAAAATAATATTTCTTGATTTCGACCATCATGATAATATATATTCAAGATAATTACATCTGCAACTTTAAACTTCTTTTCTTTACTGCTTCATTTAATTTTCCAATGAGTTCTTGAATAGGAACATTAAACTTTACTTGGCCATCAAGTGTTCGTAATGCTACTGTGTTACTTTCAACTTCTTTTTCACCGATTGTTAAGATGATTGGAATATAATCAAGCTGCGCTTCCCTAATTTTTTTATTGACTGTTTCTGCTCTTCCATCAACTTCTACCCGTAAATAGTGCTCTTGTAATTGCTCTTTTACTTTTTCTGCATGATTATTAAATCTGTCAGCAATAGTTACGATACGAATTTGCTCAGGTGCTAGCCAAAATGGAAATTTGCCTGCAAAATGCTCGATTAGAATACCCAAGAATCTTTCAAGACTGCCGAAAATTGCACGATGGATGACAACAACTGGATGTTTTTTTCCGTCGCTACCTTCGTATGTTGCTTCAAATCGCGCTGGCTGATTGAAGTCGAGCTGAATTGTTGCACACTGCCATGTTCTGCCTAAACAATCTTTGATGTGAAAATCGATTTTTGGGCCATAAAATGCACCATCACCTGGATTAATTTTAAATGGCATTGCTTGGCTTTTTAATGCATGCGCCAATGATTCTTCTGCTTCCTCCCACACTTTTAGATCGCCTAAGTATTGTTCAGGACGAGTGCTGAGTTCAACTGAATAAGAAAAATCGAAAATCTCATTGTAAATAAAATGGATGAATTTAATCAATTGCTCAATTTCGTCTTTGATTTGTTCTGGTGTACAGAAAATATGTGAATCATCTTGACTGAATTTTCGCACTCGAAATAAACCATTTAATACTCCTGATAATTCATTTCGATGGAGATAACAAAAATCTGCCAATCGCAATGGAAGATCACGATAGCTTTTTGTTGAAATCTTATAAATTAATAAATGTGAAGGGCAGTTCATTGGCTTTAATGAAAATTCTTGATTTTCTACATTCAATAAAAACATGTTTTCTTTGTAATGACTCCAATGGCCTGATGTTTCCCATAATTGCTTGTTAAATAATTGCGGCGTGATTACTTCTTTATAGCCACGCTTGAAATATTGCTCACGCATTAATTGCAATAGCTGATTGTAAATTACTGTGCCTTTTGGATGGAATATTGCTGAACCAGGTGATAAATCGGAGAATGAAAGAAGATCGAGTTGCCGTCCTAAAACACGATGATCTCGCTTTTTTGCTTCTTCCATCAATTTTAAATAATCATCCAATTGTTTTTTTTCTGCAAAACTAATCCCATAAATTCGCTGTAGTTGCTTATTTTTTTGATCTGCTCGCCAATATGCACCTGCAAGCTTTGTTAATTTGAACGCTTTTATTTTTCCAGTATTTGGAAGATGCGGACCTGTGCAAAGATCTTGAAAATTACCCTGCTGATAGACAGAAACAGTTTTGACACCGTTGTTTGCCTGCTCTTGAATTAATTCAATTTTATAAGGATTGTCTTCAAATTGTTTTAATGCTTGCCCAATTGGAAGTTCATGTCGAATAATTTCTAATTTTCGATCAACGATTTCTTTCATTTTTTTTTCAATTTTCTCTAAATCTTCTGGATGAAATGCTGAATGATCAATATCATAATAAAATCCTTCTTCGACGACAGGGCCAATTGTTAATTTTGCTTCAGGATAGAGTTCTGTAACTGCATGTGCTAGTAAGTGGGCAGAAGAATGGCGGAAAACTTCAACACCTTCTTTGTCTTTAAATGTAAGAATTTTAATTTTTACATTCTCTTTAACAGGACGTGATAAATCAACTACTGCATCATCAAGTTTTATTGCTGTAGCTTCTCGCGCTAAGCCTTGCGAAATTGATTCTGCAATTTGCATTCCGGTTGTGTTTTCTGGAAATTGGTGTTTTGAACCGTTAGGAAATTCTATTGTAAC